>Ga0115851_100239_pt1 | contig 21435 bp, 21 predicted proteins | sample InSIn2gowninarea_FD_83865 | JGI IMG/M metagenome (GOLD analysis project Ga0115851, IMG submission 83865)
CATATAAGAAACCGAGATACAGAAAACAGAGGTGGCTTACAGGCTTGAGAGTGTTGGGAGGGAATGCAATATTGTGAATCAACAACAGAGTAATAGTGGATACAACGACCGTGCTCAAACGAGCAAAGCTCAACCTTGTGCCTGGCTAGCAACTGGCAACTGCCTGTTGTGCACATTGCACAGGGAAATTTGGAAGCTTTTGGATTTTAGGTCTTTTACGTTTTACTAGAAGCTTCTTACCCAAAGTAGTCCGAGGCCAAGCGCAGCAGTCGCGGTCTTGGACACAAAAGGGGTCAAGGAACGAGTACCGAGTGGTTGCGACGTGATGATCAGGAGAGATTGGTGGGAGCGAGCAGGTAGATGAGGGTAATGCAGTCTTGTGGGCAGACTATCGTACGTTGCTCACCTGGGCAGGTCTGCTATGGGCACTCACAGGCGGATGGGCAGAGGGAGCAGAGCGATAGGGCGATAGCAGATGGGCTGACGCAATAATGGACGGCGACGAGCGAGGCAGGTGCGCAGAACGGACCCTGGAGCAGACTGGATTTAGCAGACAACGGCGTTGCACCCAGGAAACAGCGGGCGATGGCCATCGCGGAGCGGCGGAAGCAAACTCGTTTGGCGGAAGTCTAATCATGAGGTGCAAACGGTTCTGACAGTCTCGGCATCTGCACAGCGCTATGTGGTTGTTGGTGAGCTACGGCGTGTGGCATGTGTCTGTGGACTGCAAGGGACGTTTCGTAGGCGGACTGGACCGTGAGAGAGGGAAGGTAGGGTTCCAACTTTCGTACATAGACCCAACTCGTACACTCTTGGGTCTGCCGTTTGCCATAGAATCCGCACTCTTGTTGTGGTGACAAACATGAGCCAGTTCGAGGCAGCAGGTGCAAACATGAATTGGTAAGTCTCTGGTCGTGCATGCAAGCGAGCAGCCAACCAAGCACGTAGCCGCAAGCCGTACACACGCAAATGGCTGCTGCCCAGCGCTGACGTGACGCTTCTTGCTTGTCACAGGGACTGGCAACAATTTACGCCCTCATCCACCCCGACCACGACCGTCTTTAACATCAATCTCACCAACAGCAATGCCGCCACGCCCACCCAGACGCACTTTCACGATGCCTTTCCCACTTATGACTATGCCCACCACAAGCGAGATTCGGTAGCCTCGACTGCCACGGCTGCCTCGATAGACAGCAATCCACACTATGTAGCCTACCCACAGCTGCACCAACACCACCAACAACAACAATCCTACCACACTTACGACTATGCCACCAGTCCGCTCTTTGTCCAAGGCCAGAGCCAAAGCCACAGCCAAAGCCACAGCCAGGCTCCTAGCCAGAGCCAGAGCCAACCCCAAACCCAGCCCCCGGTCTTCCAGATGCAAACACCCCCTCCCACTCGAGGCTCGTCTACCAAACGGAAGCCACAACGACTAGACAGTACCACACCTCTAACATCTACCGCTCTCCGTCAGCCCACCTTGGACAATGCGACCTTCGACTTCACTGCCTCTCAGCCATCAATGAACTCGTGGACCCAAGTCTCTGGGCCCTCGTCTGCTCCCCTGTCAGCTCCTGCCTGGACTGCCAACCAAGACGACCCCTTCTCTCACTGGTCTACGAAATCCTCTCAATCTTCTCAGCCCAGCCATGCCTCTCAGTCGTTCCGATCGCAAGCTTCTGCCCAGTCCTCGGCTCCATCACGTCCTACCATCACGCGCTCAACCAGTTCTAACAATGTCCCGTATACTACTCCTACCGCTGCCAAGAATCCTTCTATGGCATTCAGCGTGGACTCAATGCAACCCCGATCGTCGCCTGTGCAAACCAAATTCTCCAACATTCCAGAAGCACGCCCTGTGTCACCTGCGAAGCCATGCCTGGCCCCTGCCTTTCCCTCAACCTCAGGCCAGGGCTCGCCACTAAAGGGCGCCCGTCTGCAACGCAGCAACACGGTCGGAAACTTTCTAAAACCCAGCCCCGAGATCGTGTCGCAAGCCTCCGGAGCTGCATCTTCACTTGGTCGAAGCAATTCTATCTGCAACCTTCCACGTCGATCCTCCCCACTGAAGCGAATAGCACGCGGCTCTTTGTCCTCAATTGCCGAGACTGCACGACCACAGGTCCGCACATCTGTTGTTCTTACCATTGACGCCAATGGAACCGCGAGGACGGAAACTAGAGTAATCGAAGAGAGTCCCTCTCAATCGAAAAAGGATTCACAAGCAATCAAGGACAAATATCCTAACCTCTGGGACGACTCAGACAGCGATTCGGACTCGACATGTGGCAACAGGTGGCCGAGCCGCCATGACTCTCTTGCCCACGCCAACGCTGGCCAGGAGCGATCGGCCAAAATGGCAAGGCTTGACACGTCGTCGGAGAATCTCGAGATGGCACGGCTGCCACGTTCCAATTCGACGGCGTCATTGAAGACTCCATGCAAAGCTGCTTATGCAGCCGCAATGCAACTCAGACGACAGGGCAGTGCTAAGAAGCAACAACGACCGTCAAGCGTGCAAAGTCGACGCAACACGCTGTCTTCTCTGAACAGCTCTTTTGAAAATCTGGCTGCCATGGACCTGAACAAAGACGAGATGCACATCAAGACGGATGCTGGTTCTGCGCTTCGCCAGGCTGCTGCCCATCGAGTTTCTCCACCTAGTAAGCAGATGCGCGCCTTGTCCGGTCGCAATCAAACTGACCACACCACAGACCAACTTGTCCGCGCTGTTCCTTCAGACCCGGCACCCTCGAGCGCTACAGGACTTCGACAGTTGTCACAGCCTCAGCAACCTCGTAAATTACAGCAAGTACAACAACCGCATCAAATGCAACAGATGCAACCGCCCCAAGGGCCCCAACAGATACAACAACCCCAGCCACAGAGACCTCAGCATATGCAGCAAGTTCAACAGATACAGCAGCTGCCTCCAAGCAACCAAGTTTATTCTCACACTCATGCGAAATCGCATAGCATTGGTTACCCAACAGCTACATCAACAGCACCAGTCTTCGATCCGCGCGGATCTTTCACAATGGGTTACCCGCCCGTGGCTTTCACTTCAGCATCTCAGCAATCATTTACGAACGACATGAGCTCCATGACACGATGCATTTGCCAAATTCCATTCGACGATGGTAGGATGGTCCGATGCAACCTTTGTGCTATGTATTCTCACTCTGGTTGTGTTGGTATTGATCCCTCCCAGCATGCATATGTTTGCTCTTTTTGCGTCAACGTCAACCCTATCTATGGGCATCCCCCACGATCAAGTTCAATGCAAAACTTCAATGCATGGACTGTCCCTGGGCTGTGAGGCGAGTGACGCCTCAAGTCCAAAATTTTCTACGAAGCATTTTGCATTTAACGATCAAAACGATACATATCACGAGGCAGGAGAACTTGGGTAGAAATACCTGACATGAGACCCTTGTGCCCTGCCTCCCATCAGGCACCACACTCTGCCAAACCACTCGAGGTGACTCGAGTTTGACATAGTAGTGTCTTCACGAATACCATGCATTCTTCGGCACTGCTGAGAAGCACTTTCGGAGCATTGTCCTTCTGGGGAAAAAAAGTTTAGATCCACCTTGACTGCATTTTTCTGTCTTTGCTAACGTTAAAGGGAGTCTCTAGCGAGTTTTTGTCCAAAGATCATGTCTCATTTCAATTTCTGCAGCACACGGCATTGGCGGTTTTTTCTATCAAGGAGCTAGGGAGGATCGTTTGTGTAAATTAAAAGGTTAAATGCAGCACAACATCACTCACTACATGAGTAGTGGTATCAAGATAGGTCTTTCATATGCTATGGTTATGCCCTATGGGCTTGAACAATATTCTTTTCCTCATTCGTGTTATGTCTCATCTTGATCATCGTTGATGTAAGCTCTATATGCAACACTCTAAGCCATAATTACCGGCGCCTGACATTAAGCCGGACATCCACTCTTCATGTGCAAGGCCTACAGGTTGTTTCTGACACGATTGCCAAAAACTCACATGAAACACACGGCGGGATTTGGCGAAAGACAAATGTCTCGCAAAGAACATGCCAGGCCAGTACTGGCGAGTCAGAAGGTTCTACTCGGGTCTCGAAAGATGCCTTTCGCAAAGAGGAACCGTTTCTTTCTGCTCAAGTATGTCGGTATGGTGTTACTGATATATAGGTCGTCTGAAGTGCCCCTGTCGGGAGAGAGCTCGAATCAATCACCTGCCTCATACTCCCATCTTTGTGCGGCCAACAATCTGGAAACCCTTATTATTGCGCCGATCTCTTGACAGTACTGCCTTCTGCACATAATCTTACGTTCCATCAATGTCAGTGTTCTCTTCAAGACCAGAATCCCACATTTCACTGACAAGCACATATACTTTCGAAAGATTCGTGTGGTCGTCGAAAACATGGCGCATCAGGTCGCTGACCAGCAAAGTGCTACCTCAGCGGCATCAACATGCTCGTCGCTGTCCTACCTCTCCGTTGCGCAGACGCGCTCGCCAGAAGAGCAAGGAAAGTGGAAACCTCGCCGCCGCCACGCGCCTCCTCCAGCGTTACCTACACATCGTCGTGCCAGAGGCTATGATGACCTATTCCCTTTCGAAGTCAGCCAGCTAGCATCAGTCCTTTGTCACGCACCGCCTATTAATACGCCCCGAGACGGAGCGGTGTGGACGACGTATGTGTCTCACACGAACCAGCGCATCGCTTTACTCGGCCCCAAACTCAGAGCATCCACTTCGCTTCCAAATTTCTTGCCTTGGTCCGCCAATCACGGCTCATGCTACTTACATCGTCGTCTAAATACCAAGCCTCTAGAGGATATCTTTGCGGCTCTACGATATGAGGCTGAGGTCAGAACACAGGAGGTTTGGCAGCATGTGGCCTTAGCTGGTGCTCTGTCAGCTTCACAGACCGAACAACTAGCATTGATGGATGAGCTACAGTCACTATGGCTTCCGCCATCTAAATTCATGGAGAAGTTTGACCGCTTGCCTGCCCCGAAGTTCGCATATCAAGCTGATGAATGCGTTGCTTGTATCCTGGCAAGAATGGGAGGTAAATTGGAGACTGCCATGGCCCTAGGCGCCTTGTTGTTAGGCTCAATGCGTCGACCGGACATGCTGAGTACCCGCGTCTGCTTTTGTCGTGAGTGGGTTCGATACACTGTCGAAGGCGACATTGACTGTGTGGATACTGCTCTCGCCGATATGGAGACGATGGGAACGAAATTTCGAAAGGCGAGGAAATGGGCACGCCAGCGAGCCAAAGCCATGATCGAGCATCAGAACGACAAGCTCGGATTGAGTGGCATGCCACATGTGCAAGCAGGCTTACCTAGCCGGCAGAGATCTATTACTACTGGACAGCAAGTCTTCCCTTCGGTACCAGGAACCATTGAACGGCAACAAGACAAGCCTGCCCCGGTTCACCAACCTCCTCTCGATCTATATCAATCTGAACAGCACTATCCAACTTACAACTCTGCTAAGCCTCGGCTTCCTGATCCTGGATGGTCTGTAGCTCGAGACCATCCCTCTGTACGCGGTATGCTACTGCAGCCTCGGCTCCAGGAACCAATACCTCAAGAAAGCTGGAAAGACAGAAATATGCTTCTTGATCAGAGTTCAAACAGCCGGATAAGTCAGTCGAAAGTCACCGCTTCGCTAGATCACAGTGCTGCTGGGAAAAACTCAATGGACACACCTCCTTCGAAAACGGTCAACGCGAACCTAATGAGCTCACCAACATCTCTTTACTCCGAGTTCACCAACAATCCTTTTCTGGATGGCAACTCCTCTCCTTCACCCTTGGACAACAGACATCTGCCTCCAGATCTGCCGTTCCGTCTCTTCGAACGACGTTGCGTACGTGACAACGATGGATCGCCTAGTCCACCCAAGAACGCTGTACAATGGCCCAAACAAATTCCCCTGGTCAAGAGACCTACGGCGGACCAGTTCAAGGACAATCTCGTCCCCGTACCCATTCTAGCAAGGCTTGACAAAAGTGACAGGAGTATTGGTGCTCTCTGGAAAAGGAGAGCAAAGAGATCGAAGGCAGATCAAGGTGTGATCAGATAGAACAAGGTACAAAGCTTTCGGTGGTGCGGAGGAAAAGAGAGGCAGCATCCCGCTTGGGCTTCGACAATGTCTCTAGAGCAAAGGGGCTTGATTCTGTATATGCTGGTCCAGAAAATGTCGACGACAGACACGATAGGGGTCAACATTCAGTAGTCAAGAGTCGGGAGAAGACAAAACATGGTGAATCAGTAACAAAAATTTACCATCTTCCACGTACTGAAGTTCCGTGAGACGCGTAATGTCTAGTTAATCGGCCGTCGTTTCGGTAGCTCAACCAAAGATCATCAAAGGCCGAAAAGACTACAATCTATCATAGCTTGATGACCCTGCATGGTGTTCCATGTCCGGAACAGAATTCACAAAGAAGCACACAAGGAGGTAAAGGATAAGTGAACAAGACAATACGAAAAGAAAAAGAACGAGTTACATTTCTACTTAGACAAGATACATTTATCGGTTGCGATCGCGCCAATCTCGTTTGCTGCGGCGTCGTGTAACATCCTGCCTGTACTGCCCAATCTCTCGTAACGACGAAGAGCGAACGTCCTGGGTCATCCTACGTTCGTATGTGGGACAAAGCACTGCCACCGAATATATCGTAATGCGGTCAGTCTAGGAAGGCATGCCTGCTAGTCATGAGATAAAAAGTATCTGTGGTGTCGTTGTACCTTTTTGTTGCAGATCAGAATTTCAAGATACCCCAGAGGTCATTGTGTCAGGCGGAAACATGCAATCTGCATCGTCAGCACTAATCTGGATTTGTCGTGTTTGTTCGTGCCCGAGCCAGCCTTCCTTAAAGACTGGCAGCTTTGGGAAAGTTCATGTTGTAGACGGCATCAACAACTGGCGTAGCCGTCAGCGTGCGGCCATCGAAGTACCTGCCGTTGAGGCCCTTGAGGGCGCTGTCGCCTCCAGCAATATCGGCAAACTTGACATAGATTTCGCCGTCAGAACTATCGCGGAAAACACCAATGTGGACGACTTTGCCGTATTTAGAACTGCACTCTTCTTTGAAGTCCTCTTCAAGGTCTTTGGCCCAGTGAGGGTCGGTTTGGCTGGTTCGAATGTTAGCAAATATTCAGACACAATACGAAAGGTGAAAACTCACGTAGCTTCGTCATAAGCATTCTTGACCACAATACAACGGCTGGGGGCTGGTGTGTGCATGACGGGATTTCTGGCATCCGCACGGGGGCGAGACGAGGGGGTCTGAGTCTGTGGAGCAGGGTCTTCAGTACGAGCCAACTTGCGCATGAGGGAGTCTCTGCTGAAGTTGTTAAAGTTGACGCCTCCAACATCGGCATCATCGAGAGCACTAGCACCTCCAGTGCCCTTCTCTTCGCGGGCGCCAGCCCGATCAAAGTTGTTGTTACCACCAGCGTGGGCACCACGACCTCCGGCGCCCGAGAATGACGAGCCTTGGAATTGAGCAGCCTGGTTTTGGCTACCGAAGCGTTGCAACAAACTGGCGGTCGATTCGGGGGTGAACTTGTCGCTACCAAGACCAACACGGATGGGACGACCAGCGATTTCGAAACCGTTCATGTCGGCGAGTGCTGCCTTCGCGTGAGCAGGATCAACGTACCTACAAAAACGGTCAGTAAGCGGAAGGATATTGTGATTGTTATCGTTACTCACTGCACAAACCCGTAACCCTTGCTACGACCATTCTCCTCCTTTTGCAATTGGACAAACTCGAGCTCACCAAAGGGCGAGAAGACATCGCGCAAATCTTCCTCGGTAACGGAAAAATGGATGTTGCCGACGTAGAGCCTGTGAAAGGGTATGCCGTTAGATTGCGTGGGCTGCCCAGTTGCTACACGAGCCTGGCGGTTCTTCTCAGCTTCTGTGAGTTGTACAATGACGGGGATACCGAGGAGCTTCTGGCCAGTCAAACCAAGTGCCTTCTGGACCGATTCTTCTTCCTTGAATTCAACGTAGCCAACGCCCTTGCTGCGGCCACTGACACGGTCCTTGACAATTTGAGCTTCCTTAACAGGACCGATCTGGGCGAAGAAGGCCTCGAGTTCCTTGGTGCGTAGTCGAGCGGCAAGTTGCTGGACGAAAACTGTGCGGCGATCGCGCTCATCATCGGTTGGTTCAGGAGTTCTCTGGCGAGGAGGGGATCTATCACGAGCAGCACGTCCGCTACGGTATGAGTCGCCGCGGTCACGACGAGGGGAACGACGGTCACCACGATCTCTGTCGCGGCGACGAGGACGATCATCGTCTCTGCGCGAACGATCTGAAGGACGGTAGTATCTGTCGTCGTCTGAAGGGGATCTAGTTCTGTTACGGCCATTGCCGCGGTAAAAGTCACCACCACTGGAACGGTAGCGGTCGCGACGATCACGCGAATCGGGGCGGCGTGACGAGCGGTCACCGCTGCGGTCTCTACGCCTACTACGAGTGCTTCCGTTAGCAGAGACGTTGTCTGAGTCCTTCATGTCAACATCGGCTGTAGTGCCGCGGCGAGAGCGGGCGCCGTCATCGTCCTTGTTGTTGGTGGTGGTAATCTGTGCCTCTTGAGCGGAGGCATCTCTCTGAGCGGATTCGAGCAGTTCTTCGACTGAGATGTCTAAGGCACCCATGATGACTGGTTGGTGAGAAAACTAAGCAAAGCAGAGGCTTGCGCTGACTTGCGGCGTGGATAGGCGTAAGCAATTGGCACGCTGGTACTGGAGTGAGGCAGAGGCTGGTTGACGAGAGGTCTGATGATATTGCAGTACACGGCGTCAAGTTTGGAAGCGATAATATACGTAGTGGTTGTGAAGGAGGGGAGCAAATTCGATCTCTACGGTACAAGGGAAGTCGCGGGAGGTGCTTGGCGGACTTGCTCGATTTTGCCTGATCAGATCCCGAAAGCGCTAATAGACAAGGCAGCGTTTGTTTTGGCAACAACGTGAGCGCTTCGGCGTATGTATTTGACTGTGAACGTAGGACACTTGTCGAGCCGATCACGCCTGACAAGACTTTCAATTTGCAAACCCCGTGTTGAGGCTCGCAGGTAGGAAGTAAGTGGGCGTGCTGGCGGACCCTTCGGCGCGGCGAGACTCTCCGGCATGTTGCGGCCCGCCCAGGTGTTTGCGCCCCGTCCAAATTTCCCTGAAAGGGTTGCTTGAGAGGCACGCCACCCATCACCTCACTTAGTTTTCCAAACCTCGTTGCCTACGTTTGTGTTTTCAGGAGACCCTTATATTTGCCTGCTCTCGCCCTATTTTCGTTCTGACTTGCAATCGCCAATTGACATCTCAACACAGCATCTGGTCTCTTGCTTTTATCCACATTCGATCAGTCCGCCGCCCTTCGGCTTACACTTGATCAGCTCTTTGCGCCAACATGCCTGGTAGAACATTGCCCACCATCCCTCAGGCCGACGTCGCCTCGCACAACACAGCCAAGTCTTGCTATGTCACTGTTGGCACCAAGGTCTACGACATCACTCCTTTCCTCGAGGATCACCCTGGTGGTGGTGATTTGATAGTTGAATACGGCGGCAAGGATGTCAAGGATATAATGGACGACACAGCCTCCCACTTCCATTCGGAATCTGCTTGGGAGATTCTCGACGACTACCTTGTCGGTTTTGTCGCTACCGAGGCTGTCATGAAGTCGGTCACCAACAGCACCCACCCAGCTGACATCGTACCCCTGCCGCCCTCAGAAAGCGGTGTCGAGCAACTTCGTAGCGACGGCGTCGATCAGCCTCTGTACGAAACCACTGGAATGTCTTGCGAGGAAGACTTGTCGAAAGACACGGACGCCAGCTCTGATTATCGTACTCACAAGTTCCTCGATCTCAACAAGCCTCTATTGATGCAGGTGTGGAGGGGAGGCTTCACCAAGGATTTCTATCTCGAGCAAGTGCACCGTCCTCGCCACTACAAGGGCGGAGAGAGCGCACCTTTGTTCGGCAACTTCCTTGAGCCTCTGAGCAAGACTCCCTGGTGGGTTGTACCTACTGTTTGGATGCCACCAGTCGCCTACGGCACCTTCCTGTCAGGCCAAGGACTTTCTACTGTTGGTCTTGCTTCTTACTGGATCACTGGCCTCTGCATCTGGACGCTGGTTGAATATGTCTTGCATCGCTTCCTATTCCACCTCGACCAGTATTTACCTGACAACCGCGTTGGTATCACACTGCATTTCCTGCTGCATGGCATTCACCACTACTTGCCTATGGATAGATTGCGTCTGGTCATGCCTCCAACACTGTTCTTGGTTCTCGCCACACCCTTCTGGCATCTCGCTCACACTGTCTTCTTTTATGACTGGAACGCTGCCACTGCAGTCTTTTGTGGTGGTATCTTTGGATACATTTGCTACGATCTGACTCATTATTTCTTGCACCACAAGACGTAAGTTGCTCCGCCCGTCCACAGCAAAGGTATTCAACTGACATCTTTTAGTCTTCCTGCTTACTGGCGCGAGCTGAAGAAATACCACCTGGCGCACCACTTTGCCGATTACGAGAACGGCTTTGGTGTGACCAGTCGTTTCTGGGACTGGGTGTTCAAGACCGAGCTGCCCATGACCCCACCCAAGGTCATCAAGACGTCGTAGATGATCATGTCAAGCATTCGTGTCAGGCGTTCTGTATATTAGATGGATGGGAGGCGATCGGGCGCTCCAGCAATTGGACGGGCGTTTAGGCTTTGGATTTCTTCTTATCCTTTTTCTTGGAAGCAGGTGGCTCAGGCGCAGCAGAGGGACCGCCGCCAAACATGCTTTCCATACCCGCAGGCAGAGTGGGCATACCAGGCTGACCCTGCATGCCCTGCATCTCCTGCATCATATCCTTAAAGTAGTTCTCATTGACGCCGCCACCGCTCAGAGCGGGAGAGTGTAATGGTAATATCGTACCGATTTTCCAACCTTTAGGTGCAGCTGGTGGTGGAATGGGCTTGGTCGGAGGTGGCAGACCGGCAATTCGCATGCGCATAGGCGACTCCTCAGTGGTGGGGTGTGCTCGTAAATATTCGGCAACCAATTTGTACAGCTGGTGCTCTACGTAATGTTAGAAACGACGATCTCATCGAAGAGCAACAGTTGGCTTACTGTTTTTAATGGAGCCTCTTCCTGCAGGCTTTCCGTCCTCCTTAATCAAGACACGCACGCGACCGGGGTTGGCCCAATCCTTGGGGTGGGTTTTTGCAGGTTCGAATACAACCTGACCAGCGACAGGCAGCTGCGAACAAGCGTTGGCGATGTCTTGAGCTAGCGGGTTTGCGACAGCCTCGTTCTTTCCTACTCGTCTACCTTCGGCGCGGGAGCGAGATGAGTCGAAGTAGATGGGGTATAGACATTGGTAATGCTTGGTGCGCTCGCGTTCGGCATTCTGGTCTGACGGTGGGCGGCCAGGAAAATGGGGCTGGAGGACAGGCTGTTGCTGTTGCGAGTATTGAGGGGCGGTAGAGGGGATGTTGGCGGGTTGGATGATGGAGTTCATGAGGCCAGGATCGAACTCGGAGGGATCCATCTCGGACGGGTCCGAATCACTGTCGGACACTTCTTCGATTCGCGCATGACGAGACATGACGGGAGACAGCACTGCACTGTGGTCGTGATCGTGTTGTGGCAGGTCTGAGTAGCAAAGAGTCTAGAGGTACAAGCCAGAGTGCGGGCATTGCTTGGCACTATGCTTTGATTGCCCTTGATAGCGTGCCCTGCTCTCAATTTCCTCGTCGCACTGTTCTTGTCCCTTGTACGGCTCCGTCGTTTTCGGTCCTCCTGCTCCGTCGCTCTTGCTGCAACTGAGCCATCTCGTCGTTTCTCTGCACTTCCACTCCGGCGACTCTTCCGGCAGCTTCCTGGAGCCATGTGGGCACAAGGCATACTCGGGTCACTGCCCGCTCTACTCCTACTCTCTGCGACGACGGTCACAGCGGTTTCCCTTGACTGCAAGAACGTCGTTGTGAAAGGCCAACACTTTGACCTCTCAGAGTTGGCTGGCCCGCGTGCTGTCCATCTGATCGAAGACACGCCTCCGAGCCTCTCCAACACCACCTTTACTATCGATATCTGCAACCCACTGAAGAGAACCAAAAACGTCCCCAAAGAGAACGAATGCCCAACCGGCACCTACGGTATCTAGTGGCCCTTGCACCTCTGTCATCCCGCTTACTTATGACTTGCAGTTTGTGGTATCGAGTACGACTATAATCTCGCCGACAACTCCAGCACCATCAGGCGAGTCATTCCCATTGCTGGTCAGTATGCCGCCTCTCACAGTAGATACTTGGATCCGGAATGGACGCGCTTGAAGAACTCCGCTTCACACGATGACGCCACCAAGGAGGGTCTGAGGGTCGAACTACATGGAGGAAGATATCCCTTTGAAAACTCCGACGGTCGCCAGCAGAAGGCTATTATCGAGTTTCAATGCGATCGTAACAGGACCGGTCTGGAGGGCTCTGAGCACGATTCACGGGACAAGCTCGATGAGGAACAAGAGGCTGCACTCCTGGCAATTCGTGCCGAGCCTGACGACAAGAAGGACGACAAGAAGGACGACAAGACAGAGCCTGCCGAGGATGCTAGTCTGAAGCTCGTTAGCTACAGATCAGAGGGAGAGGGCGATACCGATTTTGATGTCTTGCGTCTGCAATGGAAGACAAAGTACGCATGCGAGGGCATGACCGAACACAAGCCTACCTCTGGCAACAACTCCAGCAAACACTGGGGCTTTTTCACCTGGTTCCTCATCATGTAACAATCCTCCCGACTTTGCCTAGACTCGTAGCTTTACTAACGTGGTATACAGTGCCTTCTTGGGAGCAGCAGCATATCTCATCTTCGGAACTTGGCTTAATAGCAGCAAGTACGGCGCGCAAGGCTTCGACTCGGTACCGCATGCAGATTTCTGGCGCGATCTGCCTTACACTGTCAAGGATTGGGGCCGCTCCATCGTTGGCTTTGTCCAAGGACGCGGCAGTCGTGGTGGATACAGTGCGGTTTGAGTTTTGGAAACTTCCTCTTCTATGCACATTCTTCATACATTTCTTTTCTGTACCACGAACCGTGCTTTTCCGTGTCAAATACTTGGTCAGGCTTTTGTAAACACCTATAGGCATTTAAAGTTATCCGAGTAGGTGTCTTTGTGTCCTCATAGGCTCATCCCCATAGCGCACTCCATGCTTTGCAACTGCTTCAAATCTATCCCCGACTCGACCTATCACTGCTACACATATCAACCAGTCAGGATTCCTCTGCGTGAAGTTGTCTAAATCCTCTCGTGAGGTTACCAAACTATCGGCCCGCCCAAAGCTGGGGCTGGCATATAAATAACTCACACTGCCGAGACACAAGAATCATCAGCTTTGCTAAAAGTTGGTTCTCCACGTTCATTTCATGAGCAACAACTTCATGACATAAGCAATCACGGTGCAATGGTTTTCGAAAGATCCCCAGAAACTGTTCCGTGCCAAACTCGGCCGAGGCAGTTGATCGATCTCTCAGGCACACATCGACTTTCCCGCCCTTCCGATTGGTCAACCTCGAATCATAGCGCCAGAACCGTCGAGTTATGGTATCGTCATCATGCTCGAAAGAATTATTGGATCGTGTTTCGCACACGCCCGTTGCGTGTTGACCGGCAATTACGTTCTGGCTTGTCTGAGGTTCTTATTCTTATATCCCTGATTTCCTTCTCGCGACTTCGCTGTCTTTGATTTCTTCCTTTGGTTGCTTGTTTGTACAAAGTCGCGCGAATGCAATGGCTGTTTCTGCAGGTTCAACAATGGCCTCACCACTACGAGCTTTGATGAACACCACGAGCTATGATGGCGTCAAACATCCTTACTACCCATTGGATGCCAATATTGTCGGTTATGTGGCCAATGAATCTACTGTTTTGTCGCTTCTGGGCTCCTTTGTTGCTGGCTGTGTTGCAATCTTTGGGTTAACCTACCTGGCCGTCAAAAAGGTCAATCCAAGATTGCCTGCCACCGAACTGATGACGGTGATGTGGTTTGTTCTGTGTGGATGTATACACTTGTTCTTCGAAGGTGAGTACGACGATGTTTTGAAGGCTCGAAGAATCAAGACTGAAACTTTCGACAGGTTATTTTGCGTATAACCATGCCAATATGGGTGGATTGCAGACATTCTTTGGTCAGCTTTGGAAAGAATATGCTCTGTCAGATTCTCGCTATCTGACACAAAATGTATTCGTCTTTTGTGTTGAGGCCATGACTGCTGTAAGTGATGCTTTACTAACCCCCTTTTCTTCTCGAAAGTTTATTGATGAATTACATTAGGTGCTTTGGGGCCCACTAAGCTTCTTGGTTGCCGTCTTGATTGCGATCGAGCATCCGCTAAGGCACCCAATGCAAGCTGCAGTGAGTCTTGGGCAGTGCTATGGTGATCTCCTCTACTATGCTACCAGCATGGCCGACCACTTTTACCTGGGCATTGAATATTCAAGACCGGAGGCCTACTATTTCTGGGGATACTACTTTGGAGCCAATTTCTTTTGGATCGTAATTCCAGCAGGTGAGTGTTGCACTGGAGACTGCAGCGCTGGAAAGTTGCTGATCTTGCATAGTGTTGTTATACAATAGCGTCAAGGCTAGCGCCGACGCCATTCGACAGGTCCAGGAGCTCAAGGGATCGAAGAAGGCCATGTAGATGGGCTTAGAGAAAGTGAGCACTAGACAGTATATCAATAGACAGAACATTAATGTATAGCCATAATTCAATAATCACCGGATCCTTGATCCTCCAGAACTAAACCCTCCCCGCGTCCTGACAACACCATATTGTAGCTATCAAAATGCATAATTGTGTCCAAGACGGAGTGATGTCCATAGAGAGTCGTTAGGCCAAGGCGTCTCTGTGGCTACGCCTCTGATCCACAAAGCAATTGTGCATTGTTATAGCGCGTATCTCACTGCTCGTGACTGCGAGAGAGAGGGGCCGATCCCAACTGTTTGTCAGCCTCCTTCCCCTTGTGCAAAAGACTGTCACTTGAGTTTTGGAGTCCCTTTCCACGCGCGACGTATAGTGGTATTTGGAGCTATAAACATGCACAAGATTCTCTAGAAATGGTTGCGATCCACAGAGAGACTGTTCTCTTGAGGTGTCTCTGTGGCCATAGTCTTGATTCGAAAAATATCGTGCATTGCAATAGCTGGACCGTGGCAATCTTTAGCACATGGGAGGTTGATCGACGAAGATAAGGATAGATTGCTCGGGCACTAGGGTGTTGTTTGCGACGGGCTGGGGATGGAGCGGATCAGTGATGCGCGGGATGGCTGGTTGCACCGTCCGACTGTAAACACAAGCCTGGTTCTTGTCCCTCAACCATGCGCTTGACTTGACCGACTTCTGCTCAAGCAATGAGTTCAACCCTCGATTGTTCGGCCAATTCTGAAATGTAAAAGACTGGTCCCCACTCTTGACACATGCCATCAGGGTCCAGTTCTCTCCACGTTCGCCGTTTCAACCGTAAGGCATAATGCTTACTATAAACGGCTTGCTACCGACACTGACATGGGTAGTTGTATTCTGCTTGCTTGCGCGCACACCCTCTTCCTAGCAGATTCGCGTGCCCTGTCTGTCACGGCTCCATCCTTCGACAATTCGACTCGTCAATTTTCAATTCTGCAACGGGCCGACTTCCTCCATGTACCTTGTCTCTGAGAATCGCTATCCGATCGCAACATATCTAGCGCATACTGAAAAGCAATCCGAACACGACAGCATCTCTTCGACACAAACACCCACACATGAGGAAAGACGACCGTGACACCGGCAAGCAAACCGGTCTCTACGACACTGACAAGATTCGCCAAAGAGTGCAGAGATGGCAGGCTGACAGTGCTGGAGCCGCCGTTGCAAAAGATGGAGGCAACTTGATAACCGTTGAATATGAGGATGATGCAGACGAAACAAAACCAGCCAGAAAGCCAACCAAGAGCTCGTCGGACAAGCCTCGCATCGAAACAGACAAGAAAAGCAGGCAATCATCTCCAACCAAATCGCCAAAGGCCCCTCGAGAATTGGATGCGGATCGACAAGCATGGGTTCGTAAGAAAAGCACTCATCCAAATGACTTGGATACCGAAGTCAAACATGCTGGTGCGCCCTTGAAACGTGTAGTCAGTGACGCTCACTGGCGCAAGGACCGTTCGCCTACAAAGACGCCTGAAAATGCATCTAAGCCGGAGCCAAGACCATACACAATCAAAAGAACCACAATATACAAGAGCGAAGGTTCGCCAAAGTCAAAGAAGGATGATGATGGCATCAGAGTCAGGCCGATGGAAGAGGACGACGGAATTCGAATCATACCGATAGATGACCCTCCTCCAACACAGCATAAACCGCAGAAGAAAAAGAATGATAGCGACCGACCAGGCAGTTCAGGAATGTCAGGACAGCGTACTCCAGAACATCAACTCGACTCAAGAAGTGTGGAGGAGCCTGCAAGGGAGAAGAAAGACAGGAGGAGTGCTCGCGAAGTAAGTCGCGACAATTCGGATCGTAGACGGAGGTTACGTCGCCGCCATGTCTCGCCAGTAGCTTCTGAAGCAGAGACAGAGGATAGGTCGATTGCACAGACACTTGACCCAGACGACAGCATCAGTACTCGAAATGCTCACTCTCGAAAGTCACGAGGGATGCCATCAACTGTACAGGAAACTAAGAAAGACAGATCGTCTGGTCAATCTAGAGTACCTGAGGCTAACAAGATGTCCGCACCCAACTCGAATACTACCACAGTACCGGCGTACGGAAACCGTATCGAAGCGTGGCTTGGAGGAACTCCTGATCCCTTCGTCGCTGACGAATCTCAGCAGCAGAGTGACGGGCACAGAGAAGCTGCAGCATCTAAAGTCCGATCTAAGCGACAATCGAATCTGGATGGACTAGATAGACGAGACACCTCTGGCGTGGACATTCTCAAGGATGACGAAGGGTCCACTGGCCACGGCTCATCGAGATCTTCTCCAGGCGAATCAAGTCCGAGACTGAGAGAGGCGCTGGAGACTATTTCTGAGTCTAGATCATCAAGCTTCGAGGACGGAAACTCTTCTTATGCTACGTCGTCCGTACCATCTGATGTTCAACTTCCCTATGTCCAGACCAGCAAGCATACACCAGGAGCGAACCTTCGACGGCGGTTCCCTACGACAGGAAAAAGGCTGTCGACCATCGCTTCGGCAGAGACATTGCAAGAATCTGCAGCTCCATCTAAGATTTCTGAGCAAGATACCATTGTACCCGAGCGTACAGGGGGTAGCGCGAACGGGCTCAGACGGAGATTGACTCGTCACGAGGACCTGATGTCTGTGTTATCACTACCTATAGCTGATACTAAGAGCATTGTTTCAGCACGTAGCATACGGACCAATCGAACGAGGCTCGAGAAAGCCACTCTTGAAGCTCTCTGGGACGAGTTCACGGCTGACGAAGTCAAATATCAGCGAGAACTTCGCACCTTGGTGGATGGAGTTATTCCAGTACTACTGTCATGCGTACTTTCCAAGTCAGATTCAGCGATCGCTGTTGGTCTATTTGGCCGTTCTGCTGCTGACGATGCGGCTATCACCAAGCCTATCGTCGACATGGGCGTTGCCCTAGAGCGTTTGAAAGCACACCATCGTCGAGTTCCCAAGAGCGACAACAACACACTGCTCTCCTGGGCCCAAGGAGCGATTCGGATCTACCATGATTACCTAAAGGCATGGCGGATGGGATTTCAAGATGTCGTGGTAAACCTTGCACCTGCAGATGCCAATACCAGCACCAGATGGGATGATGGGCTGCTCAGGAATGAGGACGGCGATTTGATCAATGGTGACGGTGAAAGGGTTGACGTTGCTTTTTTGCTAAAAAGACCCTTGGTACGCTTGAAATATCTCGCCAAAACCTTCAAGGTATGCATAGGTACCATTTGACATCTTCTAGATATTCAGGACTGTAGCGCTGACAAACCAGGGTATCAACATTCTCGCACCATCAGCCTTAGCGGGTTCTCTGGCCGAGAAATATCAGGGGTTGGTTACCGAAGCCCGCAAAAGATCTAACGAAGAACGAGCTCGCTTGGAGGACGAGGCGGCTGCAGCTGTCGACCCAACCCGTGCCAGAGATCCTCGAAGCTTGGCCTTGCTCAAAGGAGTCAGCATTGACGCGACGCGATGTGTTCATGCCAGAGATTACTTTGACATGAACATCATTCACTCAAGCGGCCAACAGTTGGATTGCAGGATCGAGCTCATAGTTCGTGACGACTGTCCTGGTCGAGGAAATGGTGGCGATGTTCTCGTCTGCGAGGTATCTGATACAGGTCGCTGGTTACTGTTTCCACCTCTCAGCAGGGACTCTGTTTCCGCAAGAGCTGGCAATGGGCCAGGAGACTTAGTCATGATGATACGGGGTCTATACGCTGACAGAAAAGAGTGGCATGAGCTTTTGTCATTGCGTGCCAGTGACGAATCTACCGGGCCTGAATGGGTAGAGATGCTTGGACTCAGTCCCGTTCCTCCATCTTTGGCAAGGCAGTCTAGCTTCCTCGCCAAACCTCAAACTCCATCCCGCCGTCGGTCGCAAGGGCTCACATCACGTGCTGGTAGTCCTACATATACCAAAGAGATTGAAATCCCGATTGGAGAAAGACCTGGCTCGTCCAGGAGCTGGATTTCGGACCACAGCGGGCAAGAAAAGTCCGTAGCCACTTTTGAGAGTGGCAGACTGTCCAGTGCTCCCGTACCGACTAGCAACTCGCAACGAAGATCTATCTCTGCAACACCGAAAGAGGTCCAAGATGGCTTCGCGCTACCTGATCTATCAGCAGAACAGTTTGCGTCTTCTTACGACAACTTATCGCAGACGGAACTGTCTACAGGAGACTCACCAGGTCTACGACGATCAAGGGCAACGCGTCACAAATCATCGCCACCTATGTCGCCTAGCTCATCTCGTTCATCTTCACAATTACCTCCGAACAAGGAATCGAGAGCATATCCAGAACGTCCTACACATCACACGTCAAGGTCGGAGACCGGAACTACTTTGAGCTCATACTCAAGTCAGTCCACTCTGTCCCAATCAAGGAAAGAATATAGTGTTTGGATGCCTTCATCTACCATCCCATCCGATGAATCTGAAGAAGAGAATGAAGACAGCTACGGAAAAACGCCAATTGCAGCACGCTCGCAACTCCACCGTAGGACATCATCAGTACCGGTGGTTAAGCCCCCTCATGCCACGAAGCTGCGACAAAGAAGCGAGCCAAATTCACCTATCCAGCCCGTGGAAATTTTCGACCACCCAGATCGCACTCGAGATGAGGAAGCAGTAGAACCTTCGTCAGCGCCTGCCAAGCTACAAAAACGTCGGCCTAGTGTGAAGGGTGTCAGCTTTGATGACATACTTGGGGATGCTTCTAGCAAAGACAAGGACTTGCCCCCTCCAAAGCCGAAACGATTCAGCATCCCATCGTTCACCCCAAACTTTTTGAAGAGGCATCGCAGGTCATCATCGCCTCTCAAACACGAATACGAACCATCGATTATAAGTGAGTCTTCGACGGAGAGTGAATCGTCCTATTCTGAGGACGACGACGAATCAATCACATCTGATTCATCTGAAGAAGCCGTGGGGGGAGCAAAGGACGTGGTGCCGCTCAATTTGCCTTTGATTGATGGAAATGTAAAAGCCACTCCGCCAGCATCGCTTGCTTCCCTACCTACTGCCACACTCGGGCCATCAAACTCTGCCTCCCAAGCTCCATATCGGACAGTTCCTCATCAAACGACAAACGCTTCGAAGATTGTTGCCTCGATCTACTCATGGTCGGACCGAGGCGCATGGGAGCTCCTGCACCCAAGTGAATGTATTGTTGTTGTCACACCTGGGCTGATTGAAGCTTTCGACTTGGATGAAGCCATACCAGAAGGCGGTGATGTGACAAGTCCTTCTGCTAGGGGCGTACAACCTCTGATAGCATTTGAAGTCACACCTCTTGTTCCTTTGCGGCGGGGCACAGCGCTTGATATCTCCATCAGGTCACCTCCCACGGCTAGCTCCTTGATTCGTGCCAGCAATAATGTCATGTTCCGCTCTCGCAGTGCTGAAGAATGCGACATGCTGTATTCATTCATCAACACTGCTCGAATCAACAACCCTACATACATTGCTCTACAGAATGCTAGAGGTCCGACGAACGAGAGTGCATGGTCTGCAGCCATGAACCGAGACAACAACCAAAGGTCTGCGAACGGTTCATGGTTCCATAATCCACTCCGCAGGAGCAATACATATCGATCAAAGGCCTCCCGAGCACCCTCTGAGGTAACCGATTCTTCTGTCGGTACAATGAACACTGCCTTTTCTGCTCTGCGCCGATTCAATGGTAACAGCCGACTTTTTAACATTGCTAAAAGTACCATCACATCTCGTCAAGGAAGCCGGACTGGCACAAGCGAGTCACTTTCTTCTGGAGCATCAACGCCGGTTATCTATGATCCGTCGCAAGGAACACCGCTTGGTATCACAAATGCCAAAATTCGGCTGTACATACGTGAGTCACAGAACAAGTGGAGAGATATGGGCTCAGCGCGGCTGTCGATTCTGCTTCCTCCACGGCCATCTTCCGGGGTCCCGCCAAGCCCCCGATCGATTGGCCTGGAGAAGCGTATTCTAGTCAGTGGTAAAACTAGAGGCGAAACACTGTTGGATGTCACTCTGGGCGAGAGCTGCTTCGAGAGAGTTGCCAGGACAGGTATCGCAGTCAGTGTCTGGGAAGATAGAACCGGTCCGGTCACCTCGGGCGGCGTCCTTGCTTCAAAAGCAAATACTTATATGATTCAGCACAAAACAGTGAGTTATGCTTTCTTTGTTTATGGTTTGGAGATTCAAGTACTGACCACAGCCAGGAACGCGAATGTGCATACACTTTTGGCCTTGTTGGTAAACTAAGATACTGAGCAGCAGCCTCGGTCTTGTTTGCGCCTTCGATCTTCTCCTTTGTTCTCTTGTTCTCTGCCTTAAGGTTCACAGTCTCGAGCAGTGACAAACACTCAAGATGTGTTACTGTGCTTTCTCTGGCATTTGATTTATTGTGGCTTTTCTGTCTCGAACTTGATATCCCACGAGCGTTGTAGTTGTTTTAATCCTTGTTCTTTTTCATTGGTAGATACATGATTACGCAAGCCTCTTCATCTGGTGGTTGTTCAGCTTCACCAATCTTACTTGACCAATTTCACAGCCCATTCAGTCTCACCTGGCGCTTCTCAAAGCATTTTGACGTAGCGCTTCTTGGAAAAGTAACCTCACTTGGTGTATCACTCAACGATCATTGAGAAGTGCTACAAGTGAAATTAAGGCATCAATGACTCGAGC
>Ga0115851_100241_pt1 | contig 21426 bp, 18 predicted proteins | sample InSIn2gowninarea_FD_83865 | JGI IMG/M metagenome (GOLD analysis project Ga0115851, IMG submission 83865)
CATCGCCGCCCTCTTCCTTATCGCGGACACAGCCGCCATCGCCGCCATCGCCGCCATCGCCGCCATCACCGGTAGGGTGCGTAGCACGCTCGACTAATAAGGCCCGGCTCGACTGCCTTTAGTTACTTATTTGAGAGGGGGGCCGCCATCGGTCACTCACTATTCATATGGTGATGGTGAGGTTTCCCTACTAATTGATTTTGGGAGGCGGATGTTTTGAAGCGTAATGACATATATAACTAACTACGCCGTATCTAGCAACCAAGCTACTTACGGAGGAGGCTTATAAACCGCCCAATTATGGTAACCCTTCGACCCAGGATGCTTATAAACCGCCCAGTTATGGTAACCCTTCGACCCAGGAGGCTTCTTCGGCTTATTCCTATTATCCATTCAATTTACTTATTGGGTAGGGGGGCGTTGGTCGAGCCCTCTCCTTATTAGTCGAGCGTTCGTACCTCACCCTGCCGGGGGCATCCTCTCCCGCTGGTCGAGCGTGCTCCGCATCCTCTCCTTATCCTTCCACCAGGATGGCTCTTTCGGCTTATGGGTGTCCTGAGTAGGTAGCTTAGTAGTTTGACCTGGTTTAGCCTCCAGTCTATCGATCTCTTCATTCTTCCGTTTAATAAGACTAGCATTCATCTCACGCAGATCATCAAGTTGAGCATCCTTATCCTGAATAAGCTTCTTCAGCTCCTGAATATCTTCAAAAAGACGAGCATGATAATTAAGCGTAGCCTTAGCCTGATCATCTAACATCTTAGATAGACCATCAATCCGCTCCTGCTTATCCTGATTCATCTTAATCAAGATCTCATTCTGCTCCTGAGCGCTTTCTCTCTGAACCGACTGGATCCGATGGTAAGGTGGATGCACGATAAGGTTCTAGCTTTGCCTACAATCGATGCTTCCCTCGTGTTGCTCTTGGGCTGCTATTCACAGGAAGGACAGGGAAGGGCCTAATCCGCAGGGAAGGGGAATCCACAGGGCACGGCATCCATGGGGCTACTGGGGCTACTACAGCTACACGTACAGCTACACATAGAGAGTACTCAGAGAAAACACGTAGAGGTGACCTAATGAAGGTGACACAATGGAGTCAGATTACACGTTGGTGGTTACACATTGAGAGTACTCATAGTCGAGCCAGGTAAATGAACACCTGTCATCGAGCGCATCACCACCTGGATCGAGTGCATAAACACGCCCCTGTCTCGACTAGCGGCATCGAGTCTCATCAGCATGGAGTATAAGCATTGAGTACCGAATTGAGTGCATCAACTCCTTTATGACTACTGGGCACGAACTCATACTGGGTACGGGGGATATATCACAGGTGGGCACGTATCACCATCCTTCCTGTGACTGATGGACTATTGGCATACGGGCATATACCGTGTGGGCCTCCAATGGCTTCGGGGTCTCGGCTAGTGGTAATTAGCGCCTACCTCCTGGGGATCTACTCTTGTCATCAAGTACCGAAATCGAAACCTACCTGAATCAACTAGTGGCATCAAGTGAATCAAAACCTGTCATTGAGTGCAATCATCACCTCTTGGATCTCATACCGGAACAAAGTCCTGTCATCAAGTGCATCGACACACCTGGCATCGATTCATGGCTCGGCTATCGGCAAAGAATCCTGGCTCGAATGGATCACCACCAGGGAATCATAGGTAAACGATCTGAAAGGGTATAGTTCAGTCAAGATAAAATCCAGTTTCATGTGCCGATGAAATGATGTGTTTCCCCCGCTTTCTTTAGCCAAGAATGGCGAATTAGGTTGCGAAAGCATGCTCGACTAACAGGAGAGGCTGTTTTCAATAAGCAGGATCCTATCCAAGTAGCCCAGCTCGAGTATCCCATCCCAGCTCTGACTGGGATCATCTCTTGGGCTCGAGTACCATCCATCATCGAGTACACCAGCCAGCATAGAGTACCGGCGTCTACTCTTTACATTGAGTACCCGTATGAGTACCGACTGGCTATCGGAGACCTTCTGTCAAATACGACTTCCTCCTTCCTTATGGGCGACCACCTCTTGATCGCTCCTTATCGGTTCCAAAACAGACAAGAAGGCATCGGTTCACAGGCAGACAAAAGAAGACATGCCACCTGGCATCAACTGCATCAACTAGCGGTCATTGTACCTCCTGGGAATGATCGCTTCTTGGGATCGACTGCTGCATAGAGCAAGCTTGGTTCCCGCCTCCATTCGTTTGAAAGACGCCTGCAGAATCTATCGAGCGAGCGAAGGCTTTCCTTACATCCCTAAGGCTGACGCTCCAGTCCTTCCTCTTTCACCCTCCACTTCACACCTTCAGTGCCTTATGTAGGTCGGGTCGGTGGGCACCATCACTATACCCTGCTATCTGAGATGTGGAAGGACATGAGGCTCACGGTTCTCCGGTTACAATCCCGCCCACTACACTACGGGCTCCAGAAGGCAGGTTCCTAGAAGTGGTAAGTGGATTCCTGTTCGAAGCCAAGATGTGGGTATGAGAGATTGATTCATCAGGCCAGAGACCGGAGCAAAAGAAGGAGCTTCTGTTAGGGAATCATAACGTAAGTAAGTAAATGAATGCATGCAACTTCGCTGTCTGGCCAAGCGTCGCCTGCCTGCACAAGGAAGGAGCTCCCTTCCCCTCTTTCTTTTATAGTTTGACGGGTAAAGGCCAAATAAGAAGTGGTATAGTTGTGGTGGTAGTGGTGGTAAGTGCTGGGTAAGGATCTGAGCCTGGCTTTACTTATATGGATAGATAGGGCTCCGGAACCTGATACAAGCACTCGAGTAGCCTGAGCCAAAATAGAAATATATATAAGGGGCTTACGGCCAAGGGGGAGCCTTCCGGCCTCCCTATATTTATTCCCCCCAAAGGCATCTCACCTTTTGTTCTGCAGGCGTCCTGTTCTTTTATTTCCTTTGCTGGTCGGGCGACCCTCTTGCTTGGAATGCGTGACATAATTCTCTGGCTCATCCCTCTACGGCTATCCGGTTCCTGGCCTGCAATGCGGTTAGCGACCGGGAATTGCTAGCTATCGAGCTTAGGCCCGCTCAGATCAGACAGAAGAAAGAAGCAAGGGGGTCAAAAGAGAGGGTTTGAACGCTAACCCACCCTTGGGTGAGGGAGAGCGCTCCCTTTCCTTGCTTCGCTACACTCAGGGCGGTCGGGCCTGTCAAATAGCTAACAAGCCAACTAAACTCAATAGTTAGTCCGAAAAGCATGTCCACTTGACCTTTTCAATAGTCAAGCAAGCAAGCAAATTAGCTAACCAGCCAACTCTCTATAGGCAAGTCAATAAGCAAGCCAGTCAGACAAGCCTGTAAGCAAGCCACCTCAATATCTGTCTAGCACGCAAACTAGCTATGCCTTAGAAATAGGACTGCCAGTAAGTGAGCGAGTAAGCCGACCAGCTATTCTGAAACTAGCGGGCAGATCAGCTAGCAAGTCATCAAGCCAACCTGTGAGTAGGCCTGCAAATAGGACGAGCAAGCGAGCCCACCAGCCATCAGTCCACCGGTCAGCCACTCTGCTAGCAAGACATCAAGATTCCTATCAAAACATGGTCTTTAGGCCTTACGGCACCTATATAAAACCTTCGTGTTGAGAGGGTTTGAGGAATCGAAGATCCAACCAGGAACTTGCATTTTGCTTTAGCCAACTTGATTCTTTAATGCATGTCAGGCAGGTGATTCCATCCATTCATCCCATCCATCTGGTGCTGCTTCTTAAGAAAAAGTAATAGATAAGGCTCCATAAGTGGCTAATAGTTGGTACCCGTAAGACTTCATAAGGCAAGGGGCGTAGCGATAGGAAAAACGCATCTGATAAGGTTTTCGGAATTGATCGGACCAACCCCCCCACAAATAACAAACTTGCTGTTCAGGTCATGGACTTTCACAAATAGGTTTCCTTGCCACTATATTAATAAATAGGGGGGGCCCCTCCTTTTTATTCTCTGGCGGCTTCGCACCTTGGATTTCAGCTTCCTCGTTATGCTGCCACCCGCCTTATTTGAATTCACGGACCAACCCAACCTGGATGCCTGTTTCAAGATGGATGGAGTTCTAACAAAGTGGAACCGGGTTATGTTATATAAGGCTTTTATATATCCTATTCTTTTTCTTCTTTACCACCTTTCTTTATGACTTACCTCTTTTCACAACTCCCAGGGAAGGGAATACTATTTTAGATGGGCCTAACCATCTAGTCATTAGTTTCCCTTTGAAATCCTTGTATCTAGAGTCATAGAGTAAGGCCCAATCTCCCTCTTGACAAACTTTCTACTTTATGAACCTATCATGCAAACCTTTTCTTTGCTGCTGTACAATCTCTGTATGAAAGAGTGCTTGCTGTCTAAGCTCATCAAGCTCATTCAACTGCTGTATCCTTTCTTTACTCTCTCAATTTGAATCCACTTCCTTCTCCTTCTGTTGGACTTGGTTAGGCGGTGGACTTGGCTTATGGCCTCTGTCTGTTGGACTTGTTGTCCTTGTTGGACTTGGTGAGGCTGGAGGTTTAGGCTTCTGTTTCTGTCTGAAGTTGAAAGGCTTCTGGTTACAGGTGAGTTTACAGGCTAAGGCAGAAGTTGAAAGGCTCCTGGCAAAAGGCTCCTGGTGAAAGGCTTCTGGCTAAAGGTAACAGGCTTATTCTGTTGGCCCTGTTTAGGCTTCTGGCCCTTGGTTACAGGCTTCAGTTTCCTGGCTTCTGGCTCTCGATCATAAGGAACTAGACCAAGATCAACCACCTATGCTGCTGTTGGATCTACTCGTGCTGGTGGTGTTGGTGCTGGTACTGCTCAGGTAGGCAGAATATTTCCTATATCCCTACGGCAAGCTGGATGGTTGAAAGGTTACCATCCAATAGGGTTGAACTAGCTAGGGTAGGCTCCATGACCAACTATAGATAGTTTAGACCATCCTGAAGCCCCAGGCAATATCTATTTGTTGGGTGGGCTCCTACGGGTTATCCTACTAGTCAAACCGGAAGGCAAGCTGGACCGAACCTCGACGAGGGAGGCAGGGAGTTCAAGAAAGTCATCTCCATCCGGGGGTGCCATCCTTTCTTTACCCAAAGGGTGCGGTTAGGAAGGGTAGTCTCATCCTCCGAACTACTTCACTTTGATCCATCCAGGGGGTGAGGACAGGCTCTTTCTTTACAGCGAACTAACGGGGCCAGTCTAATCTTTCTCTTTGTCAGAGATGTCAAGCCCTAACTCGATGTCAAGCCGGTTCTGAGTGTTTTGATTTCGGGTTGTTTACCCTTCGCCGGGAGGAGCTAGTCTTGTCCGACCATGCTGAATTGCTGGGTGAGGGCAAGGCTCCTTCATTGTAGTTATCCATCGATTCTCTTTTGAGCTGGACCAGTAGTTAGGTCCCTCCTTCCTCCATTAGGTAGGCATCCGAGGAGCTACCCGGCCTATAGTTGGATTGTTCGTTCAACCGGTCGATTCAAAGCAAATTCGTTTCTCTGGATGTTTGGCCCATGCTTTGTGATTCCTTCAACTACCCTGCCGAATAGTAGGGGAGAGGAAGGTAGGGAAGTAGGGAGGAAGGAAGAAAGGAGAAACCTTATTCTTGTTTCTGCGGTTCCCGACGCCCCTCTCTTCCAATAGTTATTGTACCTGCCACGCTTCTTCTTCTCATGGTTCTCGATCGATAACGCCATGCTTTTGGTCTTGGTCTGGTTTCCGCCACGCGTCTTTGTTGGGATATGGTCTCTAGTGCGCCATTTCTCATAGCAGATTCTTGTCCCTAGTGGAGGATATCAGTGAGGTTGTTATTGATTTGCCTTCTCCCCTTAGTTCCGTCTATTACGCCAATGGACCAACGACTATAACCAATACTTACGATATCAAAGTCGCTAGCAGTGTGGATGATCATCGACCGCCTACAGCTGTGATACGTGCTAGTAGGGATAGACCAGATCATCGGCCGTAATATGATAGGCGTGCTCATTCTTTTTATTACAAGTGGCCGCCAGTGGACGACAATAGGTGTCCGGTACGTGCTTCCAATGATTCTTCCAGGCATGCTCCAGTCATTGGCCAGGTGAGTGATGAAAGGATGATGGCCTTGAAACAGGATCTGCCTATGGATCTATAGGCTCTGGAAAAGGATATGGATCTTTACGAAGTGGTAGTCCTTAAATAATAGGTTATGCTTTTGGGTCATAAACTGGATCTCCTGCCTTGGGTAGGTTGGGTGCTGTTTGTTTGCCCTGACTAAGGAACTACTTGTCCGCATCGGACAAGGAAGGATGGCTTGCCTCACAATAGGAGGGCAAGGAACAGTTTACCATCGTAATAAGTAAGCTAGCTAAGTAATACAGCTTAATATCACTACTACTATGCTCTTTATCCTGTAATCAGAGAGAATCAATGGTCATACTTCATCTATCATTAGGTGGTATTCTCGTAATCATACTAATTCCATTACTTATGAATAGAGCTGTGTTTCACTTACCCATGTATTGAACCTAATCAGTACATGCAAGCTGATATGAGCTTGAACTTGGTGGTATAGGCTTGTATCTAACATAAGCTTTATGAGTACCTTATACATTACCCATTGAAAGATGAACATGCTTGGAATAGAATGGTAATGAATCATACTTATACATGAACTTAGAACCTGTTGATATAACGAGCTCAGCTTAATTAGGCCTGACTGTGTTCTTTCGGGGTTCACATACCTGGGTCCTATGTATCGTAAGTAACGCATATTCATTTGCCCTTGTCCCCATCTATGCCTTTGCTTCTGCTCTTTACAAGGATGCTGGGATTCCAGCTGGTACATTCACTGGTCCTATCTCTATTGCCTTTGCTTATGGGGTTGACCGCGCTGGCGGCTCTGCCGGGCCAACTACTAGAGATTCTCCAATGGGCTCTGCCTTAACCTTTTCCTTCACCAATGGATCTACTGCGCTTGGCTTTGCTCCTATATTTGCTAATGATGCCTCTGCTTTAGGTGGTTATACCACTAGTGATGAATTTGGAACCGTGCAAAGGTCGTCGTGGATATTTGATCTACACCGAAGCCGGGACAGCAAAGGATACTGGGCGAGATGACGCTAGTGAGACTCGATCAATTGGTGCTTTTACTGGATTTGGATCTGCCCCTATAGGTTTTGCAGAAGGATCTGCTTCTTCAATGGGCGAATCAATGGGTTCTGGGTAAACCTCACCTGGAACAGCAGGATCAACTGATTATGAAACGGGTGGATCGACAGGATCTGGGACTGGAATTGGAGCTACTGGTTCTGGCTCATATGCTGGGTGGTCAACTTCAATTGTAACTGGGTAAACGGGTCCTTCAACAGGTGGTGCCTATGCCTTTGCTTCTTCTGCGACGAGAGGATATCAAACTGATGCAAAAGAGGTACGTTCTCTAGCCCGACCCCTAGCTATAGGTTATCTCTTTGAGCCTGATAGGGAGCCTGATAGGTAATTGATTTGAGCCGCTAGGTGCTTCAAGCCAGAGCTAGGTAGAGAAATAAAGCCAGGCGGAGAAACTAAGAACGCGGAGAATCTATTTGTTGTTAATAATGAGCCGGATGGAAAATCTCTTTGGTATGAGCCAGGTGGGTAATCTCTTAGGTTCCCTAAGCTTGGTTCTCTAAGCCGGGTTCTATCTAAGCCAGGTTGGGTATTTCATAGCGCACTGACTAGCTTACTGCACTGGCTATTAGCCACTTTCATGATTTCTCATTGGTTATTTAAGGAGCCGGGCGGAGAATCTATTGTTTAGCCAGGCGCTTCGGACTCTTTTATATCTATGGGCTTAAAGACGGGTTAATTAAGACAGGTTCATATATGCGGCTTAATGAACGCTTCGATTTACTAGAGAGATGGAAGGCTTAGTTCGACCAGTGATTCCAGCGATTCCAGTCATGAATGAGAGAGATTCTAGCAGTCATTATGCATTCGGTAGTTTCAAGCCAATTTGTAGCGAAACTACCGACAACCAATAGTAGGGTAGAAATCAAATGAATATGATTCGGTAGTTTATTAGCCAATTTGTAGCGAAAGATGAGTGGCTTTAGAATATGTTATTATTGAACTGATAGCTTTGTTACTGGTCGGATGCCTTGACGGAGAGGAAAGGTGGGATAGCTGGTGAGTTAATCTATATATACGTGATTATTGCTCAGTCATTATGGAAAAGAAAGAGAAAGCTATGGAGCTTCAAGTAATGGCAAGTAAAGGATGAAAGGAGGAAAGGCAAGTGACTGAAAGGAAGGATCAAAGGAAGGATCAAGGATCAAAGGAGGTTGGATCAAACTATTCATTTCCTTGCACTAGGAAGCGCAAGCCCCTCCGGGACCTTGTGTTAATTGCAAACATCCTTATTCATCAAGTCACCAGGAGCACTTCTTCATTTATCTTCCAACCACCCCATCCAGCCAGCCCAAAAGCTAGCAAGCGAGTACTAGTCCTCCGCCAAGCTCCCGCAAGAAAGCTCCCCCGCCCCTAAGATTGTTTGGAGAATACTTTTTAGGATTCAGTGACCCTTACTGCAAAGAGCGAGTAGCGGGTGACTTCAAGGAGGCGGTCAAGAGATAGAGGCTAGGTGAGGCAGTGTTCTGGACAGAGAGAACCGGGGAGGGGGCTATTATGACTCTTACCCTTGGCGGTGCTAATCGAGCCATCCCCTTAATCAATTCTTATATTCCCTTCAGTCACTGTGTCGGCACTAATCGAACCATTCCCTTTGTGAGAGAGAATCCGCCCTTCAGTCACTGTGGTGGTGCTAATCCGGTCACTGTCTGTCTGTGGCTCATTCACGGAATAACTCATATCCCCGAGCACTGCAGAGAGCTTCGAGGGGATAAGGCTAGAGTGAGACGGGGCAGTTATAGGCTTAGGCGGGTGCCGGGAGAAACCGATTCTATGACCATTTTTTTGTAACGCCACTTGAAACCTCGGAAGGTAAGTCAAACGAATATTAAGCCTTCCTATCGACTGGACCAGACCAGTGAGTGCTTCTGAACCAGAAACCAGTAGCAATCGAACCATCCAACAGAGCAGTTGTAAAGGGTTTATTTGAACAGCGAATCTCTCGGCAAATCGAATATCCGCCTCTTACGCTTCTGGGTCGACTGCTTTTGATACTGACCTGCTAAAGATTGATTATCTGTGGGCCATCCCAGTATAGGGCTTGCTTATGAGCTTGCTGACGTTGGTGGGATGGTGAAAAGGCTATCTGTATACCTAACTTCCTAACTCCCTCACTCTTTATAATCTTCCCCACTACGGACGGACCTGCGTGGATAGAATAGTAGTTATTACCGGTCCCATTGAAAGGATATCAAACAGAAAGTCCCGGTCAATAATGGATATCGAGCCTTGATCCTTAACAGAAAGACTTCAACGTGTAGAGATTAGTTATAGGGTAATTGGTTACACAAACGTGAAGAATTGGTCTTGGACTATTGGCGTGAAGGGAGGTGCCTGAAGCCGGATGCCCCGCTATGCTCTGCCTGCGACTGCCGGATTCCGAACCGATCGATCCGATATATGATCCGACATCCATCCCCGGCACGCTGATCTTACCTTTCTATCTTTACAAAGAACCGAAAGCTCAGTTAGCCGGGCATAACTAGAACCCAATCGCCAGTTCATGGTCTTGCTCCTACTATTTGCCATTAGCCGAAGCCGTGGGATTGCGTCTACTGGGTCTGTATGGTACCTGGGCCTGAAAATAGACTCTAACCTTCTCTGGATTGCCTTGCCTCCGCATAACTGAAGGAAGCTAGAACCTGTGAGCTGCCTGTGAACCTGGAACCGGTCAGCTTGGTTGGTACTAAAGATCTGGACGCAATATTCCGCCCGGAACTGAAGTGGTCGAATTGAGCTAAAGCCAAGACTTTTATAGAACACTTCGTTTCATAAGGGGCTTTCCTTGATGCTTATTGGGTGGGGGGCATATGAATGAGTGAGTGACCGATGGCGGCCCCCCTCTCAAATAAGTAACTAAAGGCAGTCGAGCCGCCCCTCTCAAATAAGTCGGGCAGTCGAGCGTGCTTTCATTTGACTTATTGGGTTCTCAAATAAGTCACTAGCTGCCGGTCCTCACCATCGGAATAGTGAGTGGCTCCGCCCCTAAGAAGTAAGGGCCCTGTTTTTTGTCAGGTTCACCACCAACTCGATTTCACTGAGAGGCTTTCAATACGAAGTAGTCGGAACACTCGTTACCTACCTTGAATACTCTCAGATCGAAATGAATGTCCATTTCCCTAATTGAACCAGCCAGATATAGCCCCTACCCATCATTATCAATTGCTGCATGGCATGCCTTGTCGTACTTATTCTCTTTAGGGCATGGCTTTTCTCTCTTGCTTGAGGGACAAAGTGGTTGTTTTCTTACTGGCTATGACAACTGGCTATAAGCAATTACAAGAGGTGTGGAAATATGGAATGGAATAATTACATCTATAGCTGATATACCCTATATATATTAGTGTAAAAAGGAGGAAATGGACCTAGACTGAAGCTAGCCTAGTTAATAATACAATAGAGATTTCTAATCAGATCATAGTAGGTAGTCCCAGCCAGCAGGAGTCCTTGCTGATCTAAGTGTCTTTCATGCAGGGAAATGGGATAGATACTACACCTACCTCTATCAGCGGGTATGTTGTGGGTATGTTGGCTTGAAAGGGGAATTCTCTGCTCATAAACTTTGAATGGGTGGAGAAGAAGTTAGGGGAATGATGATGATGGGTGCTATCTACTACTTTATGTTTAGAACCAGCAGAACTGACAGAAATGGCTTTCACTCTAAGGCTTGAACAACTATATGAACTTAGTGCATGGACAAAGCTATAATACCTTATGGAAGTCCATATGGCAAGTACTTAATCCCGTGGGTCTTAAACTCGTCTACAACCTCCTTACTGTTAACGTCAACAGGTAACACACATAGAATCACAACCTGCTTCCTGGGAACATGGGATCTAGAACAGGTCACTTTGAAGAACAACTGGGCTTGGGGTGGGAATTACCCTTACTCGCTTACTCACCTACCTAACTTACTCACTTACCGGGGCACGTAGGAACCTGAATAGCTCTAGTCCCTTCTTCTTCCTGTAGTGGAAGTCTCCATTGCCTGTTGAGATTGGTGGCTTCTTACCAGCGAGCAAATCAATGGCACTTACTTCTCGGCAGACTTATTGGAATTAGATTGACTATTTGACTAGGAGGGGAACTTCTTTCTCCTTCCTCTCAGCTATGGAAGTGGGAAAGGGTGCAAGGGCATATAACAACTAACTCCTGGAGGGTGGAAATGAACAACCAACTACTGTTGTGAAAGGGTCATGGGTAGTGCTGCTGTTGTGAAGGCCTGTTGAGCTAGCTGTCTCTGCTAGCAGGTGCTTATGAGTGATGCAGCTCTGTAGGGAAACTGTGTTCCGTCCAGGGTCAAACTCTATTGCCATTGCATAGGTGCCCTTCTCTGCCCTTTCCACTGCCCTTGCCAACGCCATTGCCATATTGCTAAGGCCAATCAACATCATCGACATCGAACTCGACTCCCCATATCCACTTCAGATCAATCTGCCTGGTGGTGGGTGCCTCTGATGTATGGCTGTCCATAGCCCATGGTAACCTTCTCATGTGGACAGTAGTAGTATGAACCTCTCTCTCATGCAGTAGGTATAAGCACTTAATAAGATTGAATTACTCATTGTGAACAATTGGGACTCAATCAAAGTTGAACAACTGAACTTACAGCTGCTGTAATAGGAACATATAGTCCATGGCAATGGGTAGGGTAAAAGAAAAAGAGCTAGTCTTAGCCTTACTTAGAGTTCGTTGTTTGAGAGAAAAGGAATTAGATATCCATCCCGTTGAAACCTGGCATTTCTACTTGGGATGACAGCATCTATTGGATTGAGAAACGCGCTAGGCGCGTGTACTATAGCACGTAATAAATAATAAATTCATGCTTATATAAATCAATGCAATAGATCTAATGCTCTGTTTCAGATATCAATATATCTCTCTTTCTTTGTGATGTATTGCTCTATCTCTATTTGTTGTGATTGTGTGTGTAGTGGATCTGAAAGTGTATCCTGTCAGTAAGCCGGTCTCTCTTTCCGTCTCACCTCGCATGATCCTGCTCTTCTCTTGTGTGTCCATTCCTCCGGTGGTGTCCACCATCCATGCGCCTCTATCGTGATCTGTTTTCTTTTTCTTGCGTGCTCTATCCTTTCTCACGCTCTGTTGTTTATTCTCTCCACACGACAGGTCCTCATCACTGCCTGCCTGACTTACTGCCTCACCTCCACGAAGTGCGCTGTTATCACTGGAACCTGATCATTGTGTATCTATCCTGAATGTTAAGCCTCCCCGGATCATAAGGAACTTGTTCCGTCAGTGTAAGTTCAAGAGGGAGGGCCCACAAGAAGGCAAGCGTGGAAGTGTACCGATGGCTATCCCACCCAGCCACGTTTTCATTCATGCTGTATGTGACCGGCCAACTATCTACCTCACCTCTCTCCCGGAGGGGACTCATGCGGAAGGTGAACGCCCCACTCCAGGTCCTCATGTAGCCAAGTGACAATTTCTATACCAGGTCCTCAAGCAGTAAGTTGCCAATGTATCTCCGACCTACGTCCTCATCACTGCCTGCCTGCCTTTCATTTACTGCCTGCCCCACCTTACCCACCTGAATACCACCTAGACCCGCCTGCTCTAGACACTTGCTGCTGAATGAATTGCGGGGACTGCTAGAGACTTACCAGCCTATATGAAACAATCTTACCCTTACTTGATTACTCTCTTCACCCTAGTTGATGGAGTGCCTTACTAATCAACTTGCTTAATGAATGCACTTAGGGGGAGGGGGTACCATTCTTTTCGCTTTTCGGGACGGGCTGAAACCCCAGGTACGCTTTGATTAATGAACACAGACAGCAAGCATTGCTAGGAAATTCTTGCCTTTCATGTTAGTGCCCAACCACCTGTTTTCTTTACCAACCAGGACTACTTATTCCTACTTTGTTAGCCCCAAACAGCTTCACCGGCTATAGAGCTGTTGCACCGCCTTCCAGACAGCATTCACAGGCGGACAGACCTGCTTAACTAGGCCATTTCAGGACGTTTCTATATGTTTGGCGAGATGGAATCATTTGATTTTCGTTTTAGCGTATGCTTGCTGGCTTTGCGGGCTTTAAGAACACGGACACGGATGCGCGCTGGTCGATTCAACCCGGGCTAGGAGAGAGAAAAAAAACCAACCGGTGGGATGCTTTGACTTACGTGATTATGGATGATAGAGTTTTCACCCCGGCTGCGGCTTCACGCTCAGATCGACAAGAGCACCGATTTCTTTCTTTATTTATTGATTGATCGATTGATTGATAAGACCTTGAACCACCTATTTCATAACCTTGCCCTACTAGCTTTTGGTTTTGCTGCTGGTTCTTAAGCTGCTGAATAGACTACTACTACTGTCGACTCGACATCTGGATCAACTGCTTTATCTACTGCTGCTTGTTTTGATGCTTGCTCTGCTCCAGCTACCTATCTTTTGGTTATTAACCACCTAGTCCTTCAGCTGCCCTTGGCTATGCTACTGTCTATGCCTATGGCTGTGATGCTGGTGGATCTTCTGTTTTCATCCCGGCTAATGCGTATGCCTTCAACTTCGTTGCTTTCTTCGCTACTGACCCAATTGCTTCCATTCGATCAACTAATGGTGGTACTCAATATGGATCTGTCAATGGGTTTATAACTATCTATATATAGTGATTCCTTGGGTCCATAGCTGGGACTGTGTTTGACTCTGCTGCTGTGTTTCTCGACGCTTCCACCTCTGCCTTTCCTATCTTTGCTCTTGCCCTTCCCGCTACTCCTGCTTATGAAACTAGTAGTAATGGTGAAACCCCTATATATGCTCTTGCTGCTTCTGCCTTTATCCCTGCTTTTATATTCGCGGCTTTCTTTTCTGCTTTGATTCATGAAACAAGGTTCGTGCTCCGTTTAGTCCTTTTTTTTGTTCTCCGTCTCGATCATCTGCTAGTGGATCTACGAGTGAGACTCGGTAAACTACTTGATGCGCATATGGAACTGGAACGAGCTATGCCTATGTCTATGCTCCTGGAACCCGGTCAATATATGGCTCTGGATTTCCAACTTCTATATCTGTATCTGGGCGAAATAGTAGCTATTAATAAGAAATGGGGAAACTTTCACTAAGGAACAAAAGCAACGTCGAACAGTATGCGGGCTCCGTTGCTAGGGCAATATATCCGATGATGAAAGGAACCGGATCCCCTACATTTGGGCCTGGAGAAACTGCGACTGAATCCGCTACTGGATATGGAATCGGGCGGGGTAATGGCTCCGGAACTAGGGAATATAAAACAGGCTCTGCTCGCTTTGTTGCTGATTCAAGGTAAACCTTAACTTATACTGAAAGAGTGGTGGGACTGCTTCTTAAACTAACCAAGATGCTGGGCGAACTATAGCTACTCGATCTCGAGAAACTGAGTCAACTGATGGTTCTGAAAGATGGTTATTCCACTATATAACTATACAAACGGGTCATGGATTTGGAACCACGCGAAGGGAAGCTACAGGGCAAGGCTATGGCTTTATAACTGACTCTTTCTCTGGGTCTATAGGCTCTCGATCTCCAATGGGATATGGCCCTGGAACAGGATTTGTACGGGGTAGTGGCCCTTCAACTTCTACCTTGACCCTTGCTTCCGCTGTTCTTGCCCCTGCTGATGACAACAGGTTCTAGTCCTGACTTTTCCACTGGATATTCGATGAGTGCTTCAACAGTCTCTGGATTTGTATGTTCAACTGCGAGGTAAACTGCTGGCTTTGGACCTGCCGCTGCTTCTCTCGCCTCCAGTGAACAAAGCCCACCTAATCAATAGGTGGAAAGGTCGGTGCCCGCCTGGTTATTGAATAGTGACTAATCAGATAGGCACTAATATATAGTGTGGAAGCGCTGCTTCTATGGGGTCAACCGGGTCTTTCACTGCAGCTAAAGGATCTTGAACGGGTTATGGTTGTTCATCATCTCGGTGAACTGGACCTGTATCTCCAATGAATAGTTCAAGGTAAACGACTGGCTTTGGATCTTGACTTGGAAATGGATCCTAGCTAGTGGAAAGGGTTGAGATCGGGTTGACCTTTCACCAATGAATGTGTCAGTTTCTGGGGTTGAATCAGGACCATCCCACAATTCTATTGAGAAATCCCATGCCAGTGGAAGCAGAGCAAGCAGCAGGAGCAAGGGCGTCGATCCCAGCAGCGGAGGTGAAAGCAGCAGTCGATCCCCCAGGAGGAAAGGAATAGTCAAAAGCTTATGAATATATAAATCCTATAGCACCCATTTCATAAGCATCAGTCGCAAAGCAAGCAGTTTCTCCTTGCCCCTATCTCTGTGCGTGTCTCTACTGGGTTGGGTCATTGACTGGTTTTGACACGGGCGGGGATGCTGGTGAGACTGAATATACTGGAATGGGGAAGGATGCAAGCACTGGCTCAGATGCTGGTGGATCAATAACTGGTTCTAAATATGGAAGGGATGCGGGCTATGGAACTAGGGGATCTCCGAATAGAACTTACTCCGCCACTGGAGAATCCGCTACCTCTGCCTCCGCCTATGCCTTTGTGTTTGATGCTTTCACTTGATCAAATGCATCTGCTGGGGGTGCTTGCTCCCGTTGCTTCCTCTCTTGTGACTGGTTAATCTGTATATGGAGCTGAAACGAGCTATGACTCCCGAACTCAATATGTTAAAGGCAAGAAGGCTTTTCAATTTACTTATTAAAGATTGTCACTGATCTGATTAGGTCCGTCAGGGTGCGTAGCACGCTCGACTAATAAGGATGCGTAAGCAGGCTCGACTGTTAAGGCCGCCATCACCCTTTAGGGGGCTCGACTGATAAGGATGCGTAAGCAGGCTCGACTGTTAAGGCCGCCATCACCCTTTAGGGGGCTCGACCATAAGCCCCCCCACCCAATAAGTAAATTGAAGAGGAGAGGAGAGGAGAGGAGAGGAGAGGAGAGGAGAGGAACTTGAAGAACTAAAAGGCCGCCATCGCTTCTATTGGTTTCAGAAAGCGCGTAATGTAGGGGGGATTGGGTTCTGAAGGAAGGCAGCAGGGACTGCGCACGCTGGTTGGCAGTAATGCTTGGCAACTTGGTTATAATAGATAAACGATCTGAAGGGGTATGGTTTATACAGCCTTGAACCTTTTATATCTTCAGCCTTCATCACAAGCCCCAAAAGCCTAATGAAAAAGGCCCAACATAATGATAGTCGAGCATAGCCAATAGTCGATGCCAGGAGGTGCCAATCCAAGTGTTGATCCACTCAATGTCAGGTTTCTATGTCAGGTTTCGATACAAGAGTTGATGCCTGGTTTAGATGCCGGTACTCGATCCAAGAGTCGATGCAGTAGTCATAGCTGGGAGCCTCTCAGCAGATGCCGCCTTTCACCGAGGGACTCTTTAGCCTGTAACCTTCTGCCTTTTACCTTTGCCTTTCGCCAAGTCCAACTGAATACGCTCACCTGTAAACAGAAGCCTTAGCCTTACCTTTAGGCATCCAACCTCTAGTCAGTCTCACCCTTAGCCTCTCACCAACAACCTCACCAAGTACAACTAGTCCGACAGATCCCTTAACCATAGTCTCTTTCTTTTGATATTGATTGAGATATGGCCTACCCGGCCTCGGCACAGGCCAGACCTTGAACCTTCTGACTTAGCCTTTCTACTTGGATACTTTTGCCAGATGCCATTTTCCAAGTCTACTTACACGTAGCTGCTTATATATGATTATACTGTTCTACCTCATTTATTTGAGATAGGGATTGCTAGATTTACTGATGGAATGATTGGATTTCTTGTTTTACCCATACTGCCTTCTGATAGGGGTGCACAATACTCTCGACATCTCTACATCTATGATAGCGGAACACACGGAATGGGATACTGATTTGAGTCTATTACATGCTGGCCGGACAAGGAGCGAGCGGCGGCCCGGTGGCGACGGAAGTGGAGGAAGGAGTTCGAGTGAGGTTGTCACCACATAGAAAAAAAGACAAATCTGATGCTGATGGCCGTTCAATCCGCTTTCAATCCGCATTCCCCATTCAGTCCGCTTTCCCTTCAAGACTTCAAAAAGCTTTCCCCCTTCCCTTATCACTTACTGATGTTTTCCTCTCCTCTTCAATTTACTTATTGGGTGGGGGGGCTTATGGTCGAGCCCCCTAAAGGGTGATGGCGGCCTTAACAGTCGAGCCTGCTTACGCATCCTTATCAGTCGAGCCCCCTAAAGGGTCCTTAGCAGTCGAGCCCCTGCCGGTCCTTACCTGCCTGTCCACCTTAATATATATATATATGCCCTAGAACACTTACTGAATGAAGAGCGCTTTGGAGCTACTGCTATAAACTTCCTCCGGACAGGATGGGATGGGACGGATGGTCAGTCGAGAGGATAGGGCCTTTACCTGATATCGTACTGCTGGATGACTTGATCAGAGCAACCTCATTAGATGATGGGGACGAGTTTCAGACATTGATAGTATATTATGCCCAGCCAGAATATGCTTTGTTTATCACACTTGCCTTTAGGAATCTCAACTAGAGAACCAGGATTGGATGGCATGATACAATAACCTTTACCCTTAGACCTCTTAGCTTTTGTGTTTCCTAACTCCTTATACCGCTTGGATTAATGAGGCGCTTAGAGCACGATCTTTACTTGATGAATGAATGCACTTAGGGAGTCGGGAATGATCCCTTATCTTTGAAGCACCGGATTGGATGGAGGCGCGAAGCCTGATATGCTCTCACAAATCGACTTGCCTAAAGACAAATGCGAGTTCCAGACCCCTGTGGATAGAATGCCTACAAACCCTTCCATACACGGTTTAATCTAAATCAAATCACATTTCAGTAAGTTTTCTAAATTCACAGCACAGACAGACGAGATGAATCGGCATGGCTTTTCGGTGCGGTGTACGTACGGGCTTCATACAGCAAAGCAAGCATTCACCAGCTTACAACACACTTACTTAATACATCTCCCCGGCTCCCGGGTACCAATAGAATGATTTGACCGAGCGTTGCCCGGCCAGATCATAGTTAGGAATTCTAAAAGACTCAGTCCTAGGAATAGAAGAGACCTCAGATAAGAGCCTTTACCTTTTATAACCTGCTAACCGCCCTTCTTTACCCACCCACCTATAGGCACACCCAACCTTACTTAGAATCTCTTTATTCAGCCTTGAATCGGGGTGGGGGTACTACACCAGGATCTTTTTTCTTTTCACTACCTTGCTTTATGAAGAATTAGAGGTACCACGTTTTACCTTATGGGTATTGCCTATTACCTATTCTTCTCAGGACCGACGGATCACCTTACTCTTGACATTTCTTTATGCCTTCACCCTAGGAAATGCGAGGGATGGAGTTATCATAAGTGTAAAAGCAAAGTGGAATCGTTCAATAAGCTAGGTGTTGGTAATGCAGTAAGTTCGATTCCAGGTGATTCCATTGGCATCTTAATCTCCAGGTAGGAAAGATGTGTAAGCAACCCGGTTCGCTATGTAAGCAAGTTCGGCGGGCTATGTGTGATAATCTCGTAAGTAATGTGTACGCGTGGACCTCAAGATGCCCTTCAAAGTGAAGTAATCGTATTCTCTCGGTGGGCAATCGTCAAAAGCGCTTAAGCACCAGCCGGCGATACAAAGCCAGCAAAGCCTTCCATGTCCTTCCTCCCCCACCCAGCAATACGCAAGTAACCAGCAAGCTCGCAAGAGTCTCAAGATTAGATGGAGCAATCCATTCCGGTCTGTCTGGATGTCTTGATGGAATAAGCCCCCTCTAGCAACGATGGGAAAGCTGAGGCGTGTGAGGTAGGTACGAGGTAGTTCGGCAGAGGTTCCTTCGTGTTGGGTTGAGCGGGTGGTTCGGTCTCTGTGGTATAATTAAGTAAGTAATGTGTCTGTGGGCTTGGCCCGGTGCTCCCTAGTTGGTCATAAGTGGAAGAACTCCCAAACCTCTATCAAAGTGTGTGAGGATAATATCCAGGTAATTGGTGTTCCAGGGTCTATATCTCCTAAGTGTTTCGTGTGTTAAGATGTGAGGGTTGTGCGATTCCCTTCTCCGTCTTCTTCTGATAGCGAGAAAGCCCTCTCTCTCTTCAGCGCCCATTCCAATGAAATTGTCCAGGTAGGTTGGAAAGTGTGTGTAAAGCAAAGTCCCATGCCCCTTCGCTTCCATTTCCATATCAGTGTGATCCAGGTAGGGTGTTCACTTTTCCTGAAAGCGTGTGAAAAAGCCCTCTCTTCTGCGTGTTTCCATGGCCATTCAAATATCCAGGTAGGGTGTAAAGAGGTTCTAAAGCTAAGTTCAAGAATTCAATTCAATAACTAGGTAAGAGTGTTCCATTCAGGTGGTAAGTAGTAAGGTTTTGTCGGTAAGTGTCTGGCGGTAAGTTAATCTTAAGTAATGCATTCCGTTCCGTCGATCTGTCCGCTCCCACCTTCCATCCCTCCTGTGTGCAACTACCCTATTTTCCTGAGGGTTGGGCTTAATCTAACTACTCCACGGTTTGTAGGGATGATTGGTAAGCAAGTAGGGTGAAGCGGTTAGGTAGGTTTTTTCTAGGTGCTAAAATGCGGTCCATTGTATCCGGGCGCGATCCCGGGCAATCAAATCTCTCTGTAATTGTTCCAGGATAATCCAGTTCATGAATGAATATAGCCCCAGGTTCAGTTTATGGCACGATAAAACAAGAAACAGGTTACATAGCTTAATTGGTAGCTGGAGTACTATGCCATGTACTCTGATACGCCTCGAGTTCATTATGATGACGTATACGGGATTATGACTTTCTATGGAATAAGCTCTGAATATCTTAGTTCAAGTGAAAAGTGGTATACAATATGAATCCTGCGGTATAAGCTTAGAAACACGCGGTGCCTGAGGTTGAATTCAGTGTGGTTATTAAGATTGGGCAAAACCAAAAGCACGAGAATAGGCGGAACTTACTCAATCGTACCAGCATGCATTTCTTAGTGCCGGTGAACCACTTAAGTACTCATTCATTACTCCTCAGCCATTTCCCTCGGATCTACCTGGGAGCATCCTTATATTACGTGGTAGGATAGCCTAATTATCGAGTTGTAGCAGACATAGCGGAAATGGTATTTAGTTCCGGTTCAAAAGTGACTGAACTGGAAAGATGAAAAGCTTATGGTTAAAACAGAAGAATCAAAATTGGAGGTACCGCCACCAGCCATTCAGAAGGTACCCCTATCGACTCGTACGGGTTACCCAATGATCCCTAGCTTTTATCCATCATCCATTACTATACATGAATAAATGTCATCAATCGGTTTAGCAGTTGGGGCAGGACGAGGTAAAATAGAAATCATGGTTAAAGCTACTAACGGAGGAATCTAATAAGCATTCTAATCTCAATTGGTTCAGTCATATCATGAACAGTATCGGTAGGAGCAGGCACCTTCTCAGTAACAGTAGCTATAGCGGGTTAACAAATAAATAGATATAGATAAGAGAGTTACCGAACACAGGCATTCTAAGCTCAGTTGGGTTGGAACATGTCACTCGGAAAGCAAGGTAGACATTTCCAATCCAAGAGCCTTTATTCGTAGCATTCTTTTTGAGGACAGGGTAAAGCTTTTAGCCGGAACGGCAAAGTGTCAGAAAGCAACTCCTAGGCAAGAAGGCTCAGTACCGGGTGAGAGAACCATAGGAGTAGCTTTTTCCAGGTGCGTAAGGGTAAATGGTCGCATATCGATACCTTTCATTTCAATCATTTCTCATTCCTTTCCTACTCCCACCCAAGTAAGCCTTTCTAAGCATATATCATTCTAAACCAATATCTCTTTCTAACCGTCGAACAGCCTCGCCCCTGGCTCGGAAAGGACCCCTATCACTCATCTCATTCCCCAGGCACTCAATTCTAGCAGTTGGGGCATCATACCTACGAGCAGGAAAAGCTGGAAGTGGTGGAGTATAACAACTAAAGCCAGGTGGTAGAGAAGAGAGAAAGTATAGCAGAGGTTGGTAATCCCCACGAGCTTATTACTCACTGGTTGCGGCATTAACAGGGCTCGGTGATAAATCCTCTCCCTTTAGTCGAGCCCCCTACCGGGTCCTCACCATCGGAATGGTGAGCCCCTACCGGTCCTCTCCTCTCCTCTCGATGGCGGCCTTAACAGTCGAGCACCTAAAGGTCCTTATGGTCGAGCCCCCTAAAGGGTCCTTATCAGTCGAGCCCCCTAAAGGGTCCTTATCAGTCGAGCCCCTACCGGTCCTTGCCCCCGGAGGGACAAGCGGCTTCGCACCTTTCTATTGCCAACTGGAAAATGATAGCTATCGGACAACTAGAGGAAGGTGGCAGAAAGCGGATGAATCGAAATATTACTC
>Ga0115851_100242_pt1 | contig 21404 bp, 16 predicted proteins | sample InSIn2gowninarea_FD_83865 | JGI IMG/M metagenome (GOLD analysis project Ga0115851, IMG submission 83865)
CTCCTTAGACTCCTATATATAGAAAGGAGGTTTTGTCATTTGAATCATCCAAGAATTGTTCATTTATGTAATGTAAAGGAGGTTGCCCCCTCGAAGAGGCTGAATTCTAAGGCGTTGATCTAACTTTTCTATCTTTTCTTGAGCTGGTTTCATAACATAAACACTTAGCCCTACAATATCTACATCACAACCCAAAAAATTCACTAGTCAATAATAAAGATGATCTTGGTTAGCACCATGAAAAATGGATATACTAGGACAACATCATGACTTACCCAAACATCTAGAGAATGTTTTGCTAACATTCGATCTATAAAACAAAGAATCAAGATAACACCATGTAAGTAAATATATGCTAGCAATTATATTGATGAATATTGAACATGAAGAAGTAGACTATAGATTATTTGATTTTTTTATGTTTAAAGGTAAAGCATCAACATGACACTTTTCTCTTCCCCAAGGTATAATTTTAAATTGGAATGGTTTTGAAACTTATTTGATTAAATTTTTTGGTGAAGACACAACACCTATTGCTTTAATTTTAGAGATTCTAGAATTAAGATGAACCCAAAGTAAAAAACTAAATATTTCAATTAATTATTTTTAACATTAATGAATAAAATCCCTAAAAACTCAAGGCATACAATAAAATCCTTATAGAGTTTCACTTTTGAGGCAACATTAATGATTGAAACTCAAACTTTTGAGGTAACATTAACAATTGAAACTCTTTTTTCAAGAACTGTTTTTTTTTTTTTGGTGGAAATAGCTGATAAAAATACCTTAGTTCAAACTGCCTAGACAACATTTACAATTAAAACTAAAATTCTTAACATTGCAAGTAAATTTTCAGTAGAAGAAATAAATTCACTAATATTAAAAACTTCACAATTTCTAAAACTATTGATGATAAAAATTAGTCTTTTAACATGGAAGGTTTACAAATAATATAATAATAATAACTTTCAAATCACATAGAATTACAAAAAAAACCTAGGAGAAGGCCCATCTTATAGGAAATCATAGAAACCTTTTATTAGGAAGAATGATTGACCTCCTACAAATCAAAATCCTTTGAAATTAATCTTTAGGAATTTGCTTAGGATAGTTTCTACAAAGCACATAATGTTGCTTATTTGAAAAATAACTATGAATCCTTTGTAAAATTGTGCAAATTATTAATGAGGTAGGGGAAGAAGAAGCAAATTAGTTAGTTAGCTAGGAATAAAAAGAGGAAGAGATTCATGAACCATCAACCAATTCTATTTGGGACATTTTCATAGGAGTGATTGATGAAGAAAATGATGAGCCAAGGAATATTGTGCTATGCAAACAAGAAGAAAATGTCCTCTCTCATCCATCTAAGATCTCCTTGTACCTCCTATCAAATGGAGGTAAATCCACTATAATTACATATAGTTTAGATAATAATTTAATGGTAAAGGATTTAGAGAAAACTAGAGAAAATATCTCACTTTTTGAATTATCTAAATTGATACAACAAAAGAATAAGTTGTTGCATGCGCTTCTTTTTTTTCCAAAGAAAAAAAAGTACTTTTTATTAATATAAATAAAAATTACACTTTGTAAACACACATAGTGTGTGCGCTTATAGATTCAAATAATAACAGAACAAAACAATACCATGCTAGCAACAAGAAAGGCCCATAAAATATTTAAGAAACCTCATAAGAAAAAACAAAAAAAGACTATTAAAGAGAAAATGAAAAATTATGACTAATTGCTGCAAGTATTTTCTCTTTTACTTTTATGCCTTTGCATTTTTTTCCATTCAAGATTTGGTTCAACTAAAAATAAATCCAATTCTTGTCCCACATGAGGGACTTCTTTGTTATAATCAAAGCCTTCCAAGACAATTCCTTTTGAGCCCCCGGTTCCATCTAGAGTCAAAGTGTCCACTAGATCATTTTATTCTAGTGCCAAAGTCTAATTGTACCATAGCCTTTCGAGACTAGCTCCTTTTGAGCCTCAGTTCCATCTGAAATCAAAGTGTCCAGGAGACCCTTTTCTTCATGCTGTGTAGTGCCAAAGTCTAATTGTACCATAGCCACCCCTGCTTGAACATCTTCCTAATGATTTAATTCTTTAGTTTTTTCCTTCTCAAAATGACTTTCTTTTTTGTCCTCTCCTTCATCCTCTAAAGGGTATTGCTGTGAGAATAACCATCCTTTTGCCTTGTTAGATTGCCTCTTTTTCTTCTTTGTATTCTTCCTTGCATGTGGGAACTTTTTCTATAAATGTCTTGTCTGAAAGCATATGTGGTATGTGTTCTCCTAGTCTATAACTTGTGATTAGAGGAAGTTTTGGTGTTTTAGATTTATATGATCAGGAAGTCCTTTAATGAGATCAATCTTCACACATATTTTGTAAATGTGAAGATACCATTCTCTGTTTTTTAGAGATCCAAATTTTAAATTTTTCCAAAAGTGTTGCCTATATCTTCAAGGACTTTGTGGTGCTAAAATGGAATGGGAGGTTTGGGAGCCTAACTCAAACTGGTATTATAGATATTACCATAGAGTTGGTATCAGACTCATGGAACCAAGGCCTGATGAATAGCCTAGATCTACCCAAAAGCTAGGGCTCTACATTAAAAGCACATTAGAGATCCTTCCATGTTTCAAACTACACTATGAAGAAACCTTTTGAGCATAGAAAAAATATCGAAGTATGGAGTCCATACAGAAATAATCCACTGAATTAATACTTCAGATTTAAATCAAAATCCATTAAAACTTCAGATAACTACTTTTAATTATAAAGCAAAGAATAAAGAATTAACTTTAAGAGGATTTATCTCCATAGATGGAACTTTTTCCATTAGTTCAACAATATAATAACCCATTAAATTTTAGTTATATTGTGCAAAGGGTGGAACCTTCTTTTAGGCAAAATCCTTGAATGAAACATGAGACCTATTAGCTGATTTTGAAGCAGGGGAACCTCCACGCAGTCTTCAGAATAATAGATGAGTTTTTAGAAATATTATAGTCTTTGGAGCTGTGAGGAGTCTAATAAAATCTTCCCCGCATATTATAGGTTTTGGAAACAAAAGGAAATAACTCACATAGTTTAAATGACATGCTTTAAAGAGAATAAAAATGTAGGTCTTTTAACACGAACAAGTTTTGTTTTCCCATTGGTATCCTTAATAAAGATTTGAAATATTTGTCTCCGATTGTTACTTGGTTGTACAAGAGGAACCACACCTACAACGACCTGAGTCCCAGTGGGGGAAACCTGTTGTGGACCCAATTGCACTGGAGGCATGAGGACAGAGTGCAATACTCCACCATTCTTCTTAACAATTGAAAGGTAGAATAAAATTTTATTTGATCATTTGATTGATTTCAAGACACCTTCTAATATTATACCATATTGTAAAAATAATTAAAGGTAGAAACTAGTAAAACAAGCACACCCTCCCTTTTTATCATACACACCCCCTTCCCTTTTAAGATATATATCAACTCTTAACCACCCAAATAAAATACCTTCTTACAGTGCTTTTGATGTGGATCTGAAGCCTAATGAATAGAAATTACGAATCAATGTTGTAAAATATTTTCACTTGGATGGTCAAACAAGAAGTTAAGGTAATCTAAAATCTCTCGCAACTCTTCAAACTCACTTAACTTCGGTGAGTGAGCATTAATTCGGCGATGGACTACTGTCCTATAGGCTTTTTAAATTGGTTTAAACTGAAACCTTCAACCTGCAACTCGAGGTTGAATATCTGGCCCAAAGTTGAAGTGAAATTGCTTACCACACATAGTGTCTCAAAATTGTTATTTAGGTCTAAGTGTCAAGTATTTAGAATGTATGGTGATAAGGTGCTTTATTGTTTTGTTATGATATTCTGTGTTAAAAAGGTGGTGGGATTTTGAGGATTGAGATATTTTTGAATTTCAATTACTCAAACCACATGTTATGAATACCATAAACTTGCTATTGATTTCAAAACTCACATTACCTTAATGAAAATCACCCAACCAAAAATTGTTATTTAGGTTTAGATTGGAACTCAATCACCCAACTAAAAACTGTTATTTAGGTTTAGAGTGGAATTCATGCAGTTAAAACAAAATCACACAACTAAAAACTATTATTTAGGTTTAGATTCGAACTCACACAGTCAATATTGTTGTACCCACACCTCAAACTCACTCGTGTTTAGATTCACTTGTATTTCACTCTCTAGACCCTCGATGTAAGGACCTACAGTCTGAGTCACCACCATCGTGCGAAGTGCGATGAGCTGAGGCTAAGGCATGTGAGCGAACACTTGGAAAAATGCGCATGGAAGTCTTGGTGGAGGTATGTTTATACCATGGGGACAAGTTGGACATCACCCACGGGCCGACCTCACATGAATTGCAATTCGGGCAAAGGTTGGTTAGCGATCCTGTGTGATGGGCGGGCCAACCTAACAAAGGTGGAGAATTGGCATGAGGTGTGGGTGTCGGCTGCACGTGGTGGACGAGTCGGCCGACAGCTCGACTTGCCCAACCGCCCATGTGTATGTGGCATGAGTTGGAGCGTTTTGGCATCAAACAATCAACTCGAACATCATTCGAGCTTGAGCATTCAAGTGAAGTGAGGAGCTTGGTCATCAGAGAAGAGGTGCGAAGAAGGTGATAGGAGGCCGCAGCAAGGTGCAGGTCTATGCACCTGCTCTCGGGTAGCTCTACATGGAGTTCAGCATGGGTTCTTGGTGACGGGTGAAGGCGTGGGTCGAGGGTCACATGAAGGCACTCGCCCATCGTGCAGAGGTAAACGTGGGTGCGTGTGGAGGCATCCGCTAGTTCAGTTGGAGGCTTGGGTGACAGTGTGTGAGAGCGCCCGCTCACCGGTTGAAGACTCGGGTGGAGAGTGCATTGAGGCGCTCGCCTGACGGTCGTAAATGTGGGTGGAGGGTGCATGAAGGCACCCACCCACTGGGTGTGCATGAGTTCGGTTGAGAACTGCAGTTGGCGGTCCGTGTGAGGGCATGCCTGCCCAACTTGGGAAAGGTGACTCGGTGTTGTACGGTGAACTCGGTTGGCTACACGAAGGTGCTGCCGAGAGTAATATTTGGCTAAGTATGAAACTTGGGGTTTCCCAAGAATATTTGTAAAATTTGAAAAGTTGATTAATATATTGAATTCGGGTAGACTCATTGTTCAGGGAGTTGCCCCTCCCTTTATACTATTGCAATTGTCTTGTTATTTATAATTGCTATGGATAATGAATGTGTATGGATGTTCATTGGTATAAAGGATAATAATAATGCTTGGTGAAGAAAAATAAAACTAGGATAATAATAATACTTGGTGAAGAAAAATAAAACTAAGTATCAAATGTTAAGGCGTAGTCTAAGAACATAAGTATTGGTGAAAAGAAAGTGTTCGGCGGTGCCGCACCTCGCTATAAGCAGTTGAAAGACTACCGCAGGTGTAAGGGCATGACAGGTGGTATCAGAGCTCACGGTTGGAGCTGGTGAATAAAGAGCAGGGTTGCTCGTGATGAAGTGACAGTGGAAATAGGTACTTGCAAGTGAAGGAAGTTGGTTTCACACAAGTGAAACTAGAACTGGTTTGGTTTGCAGGGTACAGGTGAAGCTGGTGGATGATCTATACTAGATCACAAAGAAGGAAGAAGGATGCAGAGATGGTAGGTTAAACTCATGTTGTATCAGGTGAATCTAGCCACAATGTGACTGAGGCCTTTACTGAAAGGATACTAGAGAGAATGGAGGAATTGGAATCTTACTGGACTACAAAGATGACTCTGGTCATGAAGGAACTAGAGGATCATGTGCAAATGAAGGAAGAGCTTGATGAACTCCGGACTCGACATGAATACACTAATCTTAAGTGTACACAACTTCAAGGGGATGTTAAGGATATTGGAGAAGCAAGGGATTGAGGTGTGGAAGAGATATTAAACTTGCAGAAATTTCTTAATGATGCAAATGATGAGATCGTGGTGACGAAGAAGGCCATGAGACATAACTTAGGTGGAGGAGTGTCTCATGTGAAAGTCAAAGACTTGGAATCTTATGATGATACAAGAAGTACGAAGACTTTGGTAACTTTCTCTGGGATATGGAGCAATACTTGGAACGCTTGGGTCTATCCGATGATGAGACAAGGGTGAAAGTGGCTGCTCAATTCTTGATGAAAGATGCTAAGATGTGGTGGAGAAGGAGAATGGATCAGATTGCTAATGGTAGTACTGATGACATTACTTCTTGGGATGACATGAAGAAAGAATTTTAGGCTCATTTCAGTCCTCAGGATGAAATGTGGAAAGCAAGGATGAAGTTTAAATTTACTAAGCAGACAGGGAACCTATAGACATATCAGTGGGAGGTTGCAAGTGCGGTTCTGGAACTTCCTGACATGGTGGATAGGGACAAGGTATTCAACTTCATCATTGGATTGAAGCCTTAGGCACGCAATGAAGTGAAGAGGTAGAAGATAAAGACACGTGAATAAGCTTTTGTTGCTATGGATTGATTCGTGGAGCATTATGACGAAGCTTCTGATGGAAAGAAGAAGTTCGATAAGATGAAAGAGAAGAAGAAAGATGATGCTTCGAATGAGAAGACAAAGACGAAGACGAAGAAACTAGTGAAGTGTTGGATTTATGCTGAACCACATACGGTGAAGAATTGTCCTTCTAGACCGAAAGTGGTTGCTATTGCACAATCTAATGCGAAGAAAGAAGAACTTTCTGTGGGGATGATGCAGATTCTTGGAGCTGTTGCTGCTATGGAAGTGGTCTCTCGGAGAGATACCAAAAGGAACAAGTTGGAGTATGTTTGGATGAAGATTGGAGGTATGGAGGTACTCACTATAGTAGATAGTGGAGCTACTAACAACTTCATGAGTGAAGATGTTGCAAGAAGGATTGGGTTGAAATTTGTACCAGTGAAGGCACAAATGAAGACGGTGAATTCTCCTCCTAATTCTATACTTGGTGTAGCTGAAAGGGTGGACACAGCACTATGTGAGTGGACCGGGAAAGTCGACTTCACTATAGTGCGGATTGATGACTATAAGGCTATGCTGGGGATGGAATTCTTGAAACAATATGACGCTTAGATTGTTCCACATTTGAAGAAGCTGTACATTTACAATGGAAGGGAAGATGTACCCATTGGTGTTCCAACCATTGGTGTGACAAAACCTAAATGTAAACTGGTAGTGATGTAGATGGAGGATGAGAAGTGATTGGATGATATATGTAAGTGGTTGTCTACTGCTAAGGCAAAGCTTACCGAGCAGTCATTAGTTATCAGGTCACTTTCTGATAATATCTTGGATTTGTCAAGAAGGCTAGAAGAGGTTGAGGATGATGATGATGAGGAGATTTATGTGAGACCGAATGTCCATGAGGAGGATCAGGTGACATATCTGCAGAGGATGGAGATAAAGGATCCTGATAGATGGATTGAGCTTATTAGTGAGGGTGAGCCTTCAGGCTCTACTCCCTTTACATCTTCTTAGATGACATAGAAGATGGGGCTCATTGTTAGCTACTTATGGCAGTGAGTCCTTAAAACAGGGTGAGCAGGTATGACAGATGGTGCAGGAATGGTTTGACATTAACATCATGACATGTTGCAGATGGGATGGAGTTTCCATGGACCTAAGCATGGGGAGATTCTTGGTGAGTCCAAGATGTGGCAGAGTTTGAGAAAGGCTGGTGTAGACATAAGGATGTGCATTCTTATGGTTTGAGCGTGACAGTTGGACCGGTCACCCGACTAGTTCAAATCATGAGGTCTAGAAGTGTGCAGAGAGATGTTAGCATTATGTTGGAGTATCTGATGACAGTTCATAGGATGGGACGACACATGGTGGAGACAATTGTTTTACATATGTTGCAGGAAGGTTTGCAGTATATAGACTGGATGATATCATGGACCGAGGATGAGACAATTGACATGATGATCTTGGTGGCAAGATGGTTACTGAGATGACTTATTGTCATGATTCGACAATGACTTCAGGTAGAGAAGGATGTAAAGACACAGGTGGAGAAGGATGTAAAGACATGTAGAGGCGTGACACTCGAGCTGTGAAAACCAAAATGCCATTCGTTGTGCTTTCTTTCCTCCCATGAAAACCAAATAAAACTCGTTGGAAAATATATGGTTACTATGTCAAGAATTATTATTTTAACCATTGAATTTAGGTTTCTAGAAACTTTACTGTTCCAGCTTGAATCACTATTTACAGAAAGCAATGGACCTTAAAATTTCGAAGGTTGAAGGGTTCGCTGGTATTTGCGTTGTAGTGCAGTGTGACTGGCCACCCACCTTTCAGTCGTGTCGTTCAGTTTCATTATTATGTATGTGAAATAAGATTTAATAAATAAAAAGCTGCAACTTTTGAGTGATGATTATACCCCACGGTGATATCATAAAAGAATGTATTCAAAACGCCATGATCCTATGTGCAGCACAAACAGCTTTAATAAACTAAAGTTGTTTATTACAAATTGAAAATGGATAGCTGACCGCTTAAAGGAAAGCTCTGCCACGCATATGAATGCGAAACGTAGGGCAATGATAAGTGGCTAAAGAAAAACCGTAATTTGATAGAGTAGTAATTATAATGTTTCTTTGTTTTTTTAATTTCCCGCCTGCTCAATGTCCACTTGAGTGGATAGTGGAGGCTTGGAAAGATAACCAGCAAGGGTGGTAAGAGAATTCGGTTTAACTTTTATTAATTATGAAAGTTGTAATGATTTATTAATGACAAAAATATTTCATGGCTAAATCTAACTATTTCATGTTTATTATCTCTTTGAGTGAAATGGTTTTCTTTTATTATTATTCGATTATAAATTCGTATCTCTTTGAGGGAAATGGTTTTCTTTTATTATTATTCGATTATAAATTTCTAGTATTTAAATTTATAAAATATTGAAAAAAACAATTAATATTTAAATGGTTAGGTAATTTATAGAGAAATAAAGTAATCTAATTTTACAGTAATTTTAGGGAGAATTTTTTTTTGTAAGTTTGGTAATTTTTTTAATTTCATTTTGAAGAGAAGACAAGGTGTACATATACATCGAACAATGTTAGATGGTCTCAACCCCCCACTCAGAAACAGGGTTTGTTGGTCATCTAACTGCATTGTAAGTCATCCAAAATTTAAAGAACAATGCAATATAAGTATGGATATCCTTAATTGTCCTAATAGCTATATATCTAAAACATAAAGCCATCATGTAAACTACTCAAATTTTTCACAGAACATAACCATGCTAACCATCCAATTACTCATAGGAGTCAATAGATGCCATATCTTTGGCACTAGGACATAAAAGCTCTTTATGAGGAAGGCAAGGGATGTGCTTCTCAATTCGGCTTAGGCTAACATTTTGGAGTTGGATTTGACGTGGATCAATTGAAATTCCCTGTGAATTTATTGGAGGTTTGTATATGGTTTGGATGGTCGAGCAAAAATGGACACTATTGTTTTTCCCACATTGTTCTTCATAAGCCATTATAAATACATTGTTTGATAGAACTAAGTATATCTCCCTGAGAATCGCCAGGGTCTTGGACTACAAACTCTCATTCCTCCAAATCCAAATCGGCGTATTCAGCTTCCTTTAGCTCCAATTCCCAACTTGAAATCAACCACTAGATAGGGGGAAGCCTATTAAAATTGTAAGCTTGAGCAGTTTCTTCCAAACATTACACATTACCACGATACCCACAAACTCTAGCTTACCTAAACCACTATAGTTGACCAAACAACAATTTTGGAGCCAAACCTGAGCTTACTAATCAAAACTCGTAATGAACCTTACAACTTTCATTGCCACCTTACACATGCATTGAGGTAAATGAGGGTCGTCATCTTACAACCTTGCGTCACACCTCATTATTATAGGGTCCTTGGCTCGTATCCCACCTAGACCACTACACTCTCTCTCACCTCACGGAGAGAGATAAAATAATTTTAATTTACTTTTTAGTATAAGAAATATTTAATTTTTTCACTATTTAATATGGAAATATTTAATTTTAATATGGAGTTAACAAATGATATGTAAAATAATATTATTGATATTATATGATTGGTAACTTATTTTATGTTGAATGTGTATGTGTATATATATATATATATATATATATATATATATATAGTTATTCGTTCAATATTAAATGAATTAAGCATCATATAATGTCAACAATATTATTTTGCGTGTTGTGTAAGAGGATGCAATATGAAAGCAAGTCCCATCACCAACTAGGGCCTCTGAAGTGTTGGTGTTTGGAATCGATTTGAACATCTTTATGATGATTTATGCCTTTCTTTTCTTCATCAAAAGGACTTTATTTTTTGTCCTCTCCTTCATCCTCTAAAGGATATTGCTCTGAGAATTGTCATCCTTTTGGTGTGTTAAATTGCCTCCTATTCTTCTTCTTTTCCTCCTCCTCTTCTTCTTTGTATTCTTCCTTGCATGTGGGCACCCTTGCTATAAATGTCTTGTGTGAAAGCATATGCGGAATCTAAATGCCATGTTCTCATAATCTATAACTTGTGACCAAAGGAAATTTTGGTGTTTCAGATTTTTATGATTAGGAAGTCCTTTACTGAGATCAATATCCACACATATTCTGGCAAATGTGAAGATACCATTCTTTGTTTCTTTCCAGATTCAAAATTTTAAATTTTTCCAAAGTGTTGCCTACATCTTCAAGGACTTTGTTGTGCCAAAATGGAAGGGGGAGATTTGGGAGCCTAACTCAAACTGGTATTATAGAGACTACCATAGAGTTAGCATCAAACTAAGAGAAGCAAGAGGTGATGAATAACTTAGATATACCCCAAAACTAGGACCCTTCCTTAAGAGTACATTCCAGATTCTTCCTTGTTTCAAACTGCACTATAAAGAAACCTTTTGAACATAGAAAAATTTGGAAGTAGAATTTATATGGAGACGATCCACTGAATTAATGCTTCAGGTTTAACTTCAAATCCATTGAAACCTCAGCTGACTGCTTTTAACTATAAATGAAAAAATAAGGAATTAATTTTAGAAAGATTTATCTGCGTAGATGGAGCTTTTTCCATCTGTTCAACAATATAAGTACCCATTAAATTTTGGATCTATTCTACAGAAGCTGGAACCTTCCTTTGGGCAACATCTTTGGAGGCCCATTAACTGATTTTGCAGCAGGGGCACCCCCACGCAGTGTTCAGAATAATGAATGAGTTTTCAAAAATATTATAGTCGTAGAGCTGTGAGGAATCTGATAAAACCTTCCCAGAATATTGTAGGCTTTGGAAACAAAAGGAAATACCTCACATAGTTTCAATGGCCTGCTTTAAAGAACATAAATGTAGAGCTTTTAACCCAAATAAGTTTTGTTTTGCCACTGACATCTTTAATAAAGATTTGAAATCTCTCTCTATGATCCTTCGCTGGCTGTGCAAAAGGAAGGACACCTCCAACGACCTAAGTCCCAGATCTAGCCGAGGGCGAAACCAGTTGTGGACCCAAATGCCCTGGAGGCATGGGGACAGAGTGCAATACTCCCCATTCAGTCCTGATCAAATACCCCACCATTGTTCTTAACATTTAAAATGTACAATTCAATTTTATTTGATTGTTTGATTGATTTCAAGATATCTTCTAATATATACTATATTGTAAAAATAATTAAAGGTAGACAATGGTAAAACATACACCCTCTCCCTTTTTAAGATATGTATCGGCTCTTATCCACCCAAATAAAATACCGTCTTACAGTGCTTTTGATGCCGATCTCAAGCCTAATGAACAAAAATTACGCATCAATGCTACAATAGATTTGCACCCGGATGGTCAAACAAGACGTTAGGGTAATCTAAAATCTCTGGCAGCTCTTCAAACTCACTTGACTTCGTTGAGTGATCATCAATTCGGCGATGGGCTGCTGTCCTATAGGCTTTTTAAATTGGTTTAAACTGAAACCTCAGACCTGCAGCTCGAGGTTGAACATCTGGCCCAAAGTTGAACTGAAATTGCTTACAAAACAAAGTTTCTCAAAACTTTGATTTAGGTTTAATGTGAAGCAGAAGCTCACGGCGTTTAGAATGTATTTAGGTTTAGATGTGAAGTAGAAGCTCACGGCATTTAGAATGTATGGTGACACAGTGTTTTGTTGCTTTGTTAAGATACTCTGCGTTAAAAAGGTAGTGCTATTTTCCAGTGTTTTTGAAGCTTTTTATATCCTGAGTTTTCATTATTCAAACCACAAATTATAAATCCCTATTATTCAAACACAAACTAAAAATTTCATTGATCTCAAAACTCACGTTACTTTAAACAAAATCACCCTACTAAAAAACTGTTATTTAGGTTCAAATTTGAACTCACGTGGTTGAGATTGTTGTACCCACTCCTCAAACTCACTCAATGTTCAGATTCACTTGTATTTCGTCCTGATAAAATGGTCAGTGGCTCGAATCTAGACCCTCGAGCTCTGATACCACAATAGTGAAAGCAGGGGTCTGAAAGCCAAAATGTTCTTCGTTGGGCTATTTTTTTTCCCAAAAAGCTTAATATATTATATGAGGAATATAAAAGTCCAATATTTGCAGATATACGTCCAATAGTTCTAATTCTGTTCTGTATGCCACATAGTCTCAAAAATTCCTATGTTCTATATAGTAACTTAATAACTAAGTAGCCATAAAACTATCTACTATCAAATCTCTGTTATTATTACAGAGAGAACATGATTATAAAGGGAAAACATCATCTGGTCGAGGCCATATTTCCAAAACAGAGCACTAAAAGTCTGGTAAAACAAAATCTTGGATCTCGAGATAAAACTCGCTCGAAAATATATAGATACTATGTTAAGAATTATTATTTTAACCTTTGAATTTAGGTTTCTACAAACTTTACCCTTCCAGCTTGAATCACATTTTACAGAAAGCAATGGACCTTTAAATTTTAAAGGTTAAAGGGTTCGCTGGTATTTGCGTTGCAGTGCAGTGTGACTCGCCACCTTTCAGTGCTATCGTTCACTTTCATTATTATGTATGTGAAATGGGATTTAATAAATAAAAAGCTGCAACTTTTGAGTTATGATTATACTCCACGCTCATATCGTAAAAGAATATATTCAAAACGCCATGATTCTATGTGCAGCTACAATCATCAGCACAAACAAATTTAATAAACTAAAGTTGTTTATTAAAATTGGATACTGCGTACCTGATAGGTTAAAGGAAATCTCGGCCACGCATATGAATGTGAAACCTAAGGCAATGATAAGTGGCTAAAGAGAAACCTTAATTTGATACAGTAATTATAGTGCTTCTTTATTTTTAAAATTTTCCAACTCTCCAATAAGTGGATATAAATTTTCCACCTCCCCACTACCCACTTAAGTGGGTAGTGAAGGCCACCTCTATCATTTCAAGTGGATAGTGGAGGCCACGTCTACCATAGGAAATTGCTTGGAAAGCTAACCAGTAGGTGTGGTAAGAGAATTCAGTTTAACTCTTATTAATTATGGAAGATTTCTTTTTAATTTTCCACGTCCCTAGTATCCACTTGAGTAGGTAGTGGAGGCCACCTCTACCATGGTAAATGGTTTGGAAAGCTAACCAGCAGGTGTATAGTAAGAGAATTCGGTTTAACTTTTATTAATTATGAAAGTTGTAATTTAATTATTAATGACATAATTATTTGATGGCTAAGTTTAACTATTTAATTTTTATTATTATTTTATTGAAATAGTTTATTATTATTACCAATTTTGATCCATCTAGATTTAGATTTATCAGGTCAAAATAGATCATATTTCTCAAAATGTAAACCTTACTTCGAATTATTAATCTAAAGTGTAATAATATTAATATTATAATATATTAATATAAATATTATAATATTAGTATTAATATTAATATTAGATTTAATGATGTTTTTTTTACCTGGTATGACAACAAAATTTATAATAATACCACATTAAATTAATATTTTCAAATATTACAACTTTAAATGTGGAAATATTTGTTTATAAAGATTTTGATATATCTATAGGATATGGTTTTCATTTTACAAATATTTAATTAAAATAAATATTAAAATATTTTGGAGCAAATTTTAGATTCTTTGTGTTGAATTATAATATAGTATTTTTATCTATACGGTTATTTTCGTTTTTGTTTTGGGACATAATTTTATTATTATTATTATTATTTTATTGGAAAAGTGACATCCTTACACATTTCTCATATTGGGTTGTAGAATACGTCTCTAGGGGCAATTATTAGAAAATTATAATGTTTTTCTATTTAAATTGTAAATTTAAATATATATATAAATATATATATATATATATATATATATTAATATTTCAATTGTTGTGTAATTTATAGAAAAATAAAGTAATCTAATTTTACATCAATTTTACAGAAAAATAAGGCCATCGAAATTAAAGAAGTTTTAATTTACAGTTTAGCATAAGAAACATTTAATTCTTTCACTATTGAATATGGAGTTAACAAATGATATGTAAACATGATATTATTATATGAGTTGGAATTTGTTTCTTCATTGTGTAAAGGCGCTCTACGGATCCCCATTTGGGGTAGATGTCGAGCATAAAAAATTAACATTTAACATTTTACAAATTTAATCTAATGTCAATGTCACTCTTAATAAAAAATCCATGTAATTATTATGTATAAACAAAATATAAATTCAACATTGGTTTTACAGTAAGATAAGGGGAATTGGTTTCATTAGACAATGCAAAGTGGAAATTTGAGAAAGAGTGAAATAATTACAAAAAAATATAAATTTAACCTTGGGGGACTCTATATTTTGAATATAATATAGTAATTTTTATTTTCTTAATAAAATTACTCATATTTGAATGAGCTAAGGGGTGTTCTAGAGATGTATAATGTTAATGTAAACATTTTGAATCATTAAAACTGAAAATAAAATATGGTAGATATGTGTAAGTTAATGCAATGTAATATAATGTAAACATTTTAATTATGTGAAAATAAAATTAAAATAAAAAAATAAAAATCGAATTTTGAATTTTTGAAAAGTTTTCCTGTTTATTTTTCGATCTAATTTGTCTAGAATCACAATCATTATTGAAATCACAAGTTTAACGAGTGAATTCTTCCCAGGGATTTATTGAAATCACAAGTTTAACAAGTGAATTCTTCACAATCATTATTGAAATAATGTTTAATCAGTGAATTCTTCACAAAGGTGTTGAATCCATTTATGCAGTTTTAAACAACATATGAAATCAATATTTGAGCACAAATGTTTTCCTCGGATCACAAGTTTAACGAGTGAATTCTTCCCACAGATTTATTGAAATCACAAGTTTAACCAATGAATTCTTCACAATCATTATTGAAATCACAAGTTTAACAAGTGAATTCTTCACATTCAAACTGCCCCAAGGGTTTTTAGGGTGTTGAATCCATTTATGCAGTCAAAAACAAGTTTAAACAACACATGAAATAAAGGGTTTTTAGGTGTTGAATCCATTTATGCAGTCAAAAACAAGTTTAAGCAACACATGAAATCAATATTTGAGCACAAATGTTTTCCTTTTATTCATGCGGGAAACTCCAAAAAGTCTTAATTATAGACAACTCTGATAAAAAAATAATAAAAAAAATAAAAATGACCCATGGTATTAAGAACCCAAGATATTGGCCAATGGTATTCATGTGGAATGTAATCTATTTAAAGAAGAAATTAAATTAGCATGGATCCATCTTAGTTTGATGTTATATTTAGATACATAATTATGTGTAGAAAATGATGGTGTAGCATTTTTGTATTTTTTGTTTCTATAGTTGAATGCATGGATACATAATGTGTGATTCATGTAGGTGTTTTTAGGAAGTGTAAGGTTAAAAATGATTGCCCAAAGTATAGACCAATAGTTGCTTCTTCATTCTGATTGCTTCATTGATGATCACTTTAATATAATATATCTAATATATTCTCTAAATTTATGTTTAATAGTGTGCTATAGAAATAGAGCCTTGATATTAGATCTAGGATGGTAAGTTTAGAAATGAATAAGCTTAAATATGAAAGTGAGCAAGGGTGAGGGGATGAGGTGGGAGAAATATTAGGTAAAATGTAATGTTTGACATTTTGACTCAATAAAAAAATTAACAAAATAAAATAAAAAACATAAAATTAATAATTATATTTATAAGTATAATTATAATTAAGAATTAAACCAACCTAGATCCATCTTAATTCCGGATCTACCAAGCACTAAGAGGGATCAAATTTGTTGAGATGCAAACTTCTTTTAAAGTAAAAAGAATTTGATCCCTATGGGGGCTTGGTAGATCCTAAGTTAAGATGGATCTAGGGTGGTTACTTAATCTAGAGTTAACAAATGATATGTAAAATAATATTATTAACATTATATGATGTGTAATTCATTTTATGTTGAATGGACATACATACATATATAAAAACAACAAATTAATGTCATTCATAAATAAAATATTTCAATGTTCATATTAAATGAATTTGATACCAACTTTATATAGAGAAAAATAAAATAATTCAAATTATAAATTTTCATATATTTTCTTATGTAACATCTAAACAACAATTTCACATGTAATTTTTTTTTAATCTATTACTCCTACAAACCTAAAGACTATAACAAATGGTCCATAGATAATACCCACACATACAAAATGTAATTAATGACAATTACGAAGGTGATCACCGATCGTATATAACTGCACTTCACTCTTTAATATTTAGATGGGTGAATAAGAAAAGGCATACTCTAACATTAATGCATATCTCTATTCACATCCCGACTTTCTTGGTTGGCTATCACATGTGCTAACACACAGTGAATAGCTTGACCAAGACATGGCACTAGTGTCCTATCCCTCCAATTGGTTTGATTCGGCACCATAGATCTTCTGCCATCGATTTGACAGTGACAAAAGTCTAGAGTTTGATCCTCTAATCGATTTCGTGCCTTTGAACCTCGGGTGGCTCAATGTCGTTGGTGCTTGGACCTTTTGCACTACTATGCGGTGGCTAAGGTTCTTTTTTGTATTCATTTTGACACAAGGCATGCCTTGGCTTGAAAGGGAGTTGAAATGGGCACCTCTAAGCATAGGTATGACATAAATATTAAGTTTTGAATGTTTAATGGTTCGGACTTGAGGGTTTTAGCATTACTGCAGAGTTGTCAATTATAAAACTATTCTGAAGTTTGACACTGTTTCATAGGTATGAACTTGGAGGAGGTAGAGATAGTAGACAACAGCCAGCACTCTGACATACTCAGAAAAGGTAGATTGCTTGCCACAACCATACTACCTGTTATAATTTGGTTTATGATTTATCACCTCGGCCTCCAAATTGTCAATAAACCCTCCATTCTTGTAGGTTTTCTCTTTAGCATGGGGATGCAGCTATACCACGTAAGAAACCCTAATGCATTAAGTGAGTACTTACTGTTATGTTGGAAGAGTTTTTGCTTGAAATGACTATTACTAAATTCATGGCCTTCTTTTGCAGGTAAGACATCTTATGGGAAATCTAAAGTTTAGGTCTGCGCCTTTGAGTTCGTAAGGTCTTACAATCTCTCGGCCATTTCACAAGTTGGTGCCACGATCTTGATAGACTATTTTGACCTATCTTTGCAGAGTTGCATGGAGGGTTTTACTCCTTAGGTTTCTTAGGTAAAGTCATTCATGTATGATGTTGATTTTAAGTTAATCTCTCAACAAATTTGACTGTCAAATACTCTACTCTTATTTTGTTTATCAATTTTAAATGTATCAAGGCTTATTTTGTTTAGCAATTTTAAATGTATTGAGGTATGACTGGTTCTGAGGTTTTCTTCTTAATGGCACACAATATTAAACAGTTCCTCTGGGTAGCCTTTAATACATTATTAAGTTATTCTGAATTGGTAATTTCTATGGAAAGCTGTTATATGGAATGGTTAGCATTTGATACTTGTTAAAATTACTCTGAATTGGTAATTCATATGGATTGTTATTATACACAAAGGTTATTGCGATACATGCATTTTGTTTTATTATTACTAAATTTCAGGTCCTGCAACCTTATTCCTGTATGCATAGTATATAGTATATTCATTTGATTATGAATAGATATATTAATTACAAATGCGAGGTTCCAACTAAGTTTCTTGGAAGTTTACTGTGTAAGCATGCATTTCATCCATTAAATAGAATTTTATGGGGAAAGTTTATCCAGAGGGTTTTTATAGTCAAGGTATATATATTGATTTGTTCTTATTTGACTCAGAGTAAAGGAAAATCCTGACATGTATTCAACTTTTCCTACTACTGTTTCGATAACGTCTGTGCTTATTCCAGAATATTTTAAGAAAGATGTTTGCATATCTCTTGTTTACCTTTTAGGTTATATTTAGTAACGCTACCGAGAATTCGTCTCCTATTTCAGACCCGAATGACTTCCCTTATGTCCATCATATAACTTAGGATTTTGATACATAGGTGAATCCTCTATTTTTTATTTAATCGCATAACCTGTAAGTTAGCTATAAAATCTGATATCTATCATATTTAATAACATTCTATTGTTTGATTCGTATATCTAAGCAGTAAGTTAATTATAACATCTGCAATGTAACATTCTTGACAATGTGACAAAATTGCATACTACACATTTATGACCCTATATTACTAGAATAAAAAATACAGACTAGCACTAGATCTTGGAGGTTCTTTATATTACTTACCCTGCAAACATCCAGTTAGAACAGTGAGTACTAAGGGCCTCAGGACTCTTGTCCAACCTCCATCTCAGTACTATCTGTTCTGTTGATTGTCTTGGGCAATCTCCCCATTGATTTGTTATCACCCAACTCTAAGAAATGTTTTTCCTTTTCCTTCCCCTCTCTATATTTCCCTTTTTTTAGGTAGAGGGTTAACTATTTCTTGGTAACCATTTCTTTTAACTAAATCAAAATAGTTTTATTATATTAAAATAATGTTACCAATAATTTAGGTAATCACCAAATAACCGTAGTAGATGTTTCTTGGTCTTTCAACCTCAATCATTTAATGTTAAATATAAAAATGAATTAACACTTAATTTAAGAGGAATATGGACGGTAATGGTTTATCCAACACTAGAATTTTGATGTAGTGTGGTACTTGATGATAACAAAAAATAGGAATAGGAACATTTCGGAATATTATAACCTTCCCTTTCATGAATTAATGGGGGAAGCAAGAGATACTTCTATTACTTTGGAGTTAAATATAGTAGTGGGAAAGCCTAAGATATTCCTCAATATGAGTTAAACATGTCACTTGTGGAAATTGAACCTTATTGAAAAGGATGACAATCATTCCCCAACAACCTAGAATAAACTCAATTGACTTTATATAAATGTATTATTTGTATTAAATTTATAATGACATATATCAAGTTCTAATGATCATTTTCTTTACAAAAAAAAAATTTATAGTTTTTGTTTTTGTTTTTTTTTACTTTTTCAAAAATTAGATATTAAAATACAATTTTTTAGCTTTAGAATTATTTTAAAAAAAAATTGTATTCAATTTTCTATAAATATTTGTAATTTAAAAAATGTAAATATAACTATTATAAATTGATTATCTTTCTACTATTAAAAAGGTAATCACTTTTTCTTATTTTTTTTAATACAAATATATTAAATAACAATTTCAAAATTGATTGTCTTCCTACGATTAAAAAAGTTACCACTTTCTCCTTAAAAAATTATATACAAATATATTAAATAACAATTTCAAAATATCTATTACAATGTAAATTTTATTATTTTTTAACTCAATGAAATTATAATAATTTAAAAATATTATTTTTATAACTTTCCTAATTTTAGAAGTAAAGTTTATAACCAAATCAAATAATTGCTTTTTCTTTCTTTTTACAAATTAAAAAAATAAATTTATTATAAATATATACCTATTATATATTTAAACCATTAAAATAATTTATTAATTCATGTGGTTTCCTAATTATATTTATAATTAAAATAATACTATACCTATTTAATAAATTAATATTTTTTATATTTATTTAAATAAACAAATTTATCTTTATTTTGAATTGGTTTATGTGATCCGACGCATATCCATTCCACAATGCTAATGTGAGGTGCATCCGACAAGTTCAAGAATGCGGGTTAGATATAAAGGTAAAAATATTTGTAATATTAAAACTTACATTTATTAATCATAATTGGTTATGTTATTTAAAATAGATTATATATTTATAGTTATTTTTATAAATTTTAAAAATATATAATAAGTTGTTATTAATTATTTTGATAGTAATTTGCATAGAAATTTATAAAATGTTTAATATTTTAAAGTGGATATTTTTTATAATATTAAAAATATAAAATATATATTATTTATACAAAATTTAAATATATATTAAAGAAAACTATTAATTTGAATTTAAATATATTATATATTAAAATTATTTTATTTAATAAAAAATAAGTAACAATTTGAAAATGAATGGTGCATAATTTTGGAAGTTTTATATTTAAAATTTGGACATGTGTTATTAATAAAAATCCAATATTGGTTATGATAAAATATGTTATTAATAAATATTATGATAAAATAAGTTAGAGATGCCATTGCATTATAATTTTGAAAATTTTAAATGCAAAGGTTTTAATAGTTTTTAATTTCATGTTTTATTTGAAAAATGGGGTAGTTAGGATAAATTTTAGTGAAGTTTTATTTTAGCATATATATTTTAATTTATTATTATTATTATTTAATTATATATATATTTTTTATTATTATTTATTATTTAGTTTGGAAAAATATTTTCAAATTTTTATTATATTTGTTAGTTTTACTCTCACAGTAAAAACAATTTTAAGTCTAAATAATTAAATTAATTAAAATCATGAAAGTTAGGATTTAATCTTACATTTCTAGATTGAGTTTGTTCCTCATGGTTAGGAGTCAGTTTAGGCTTAGTTGGTTGAGAGATTCTCTCCAACTAGTTAGGCTCCTAGATTAGTGCGTTGTTGAGATATTTTCTCAGCCATAGTGTCCAAGATAGACGTACTATCTTGAGACCAACTTCTTCATGTATTTATTTGTACTATTATCATTCTTTGCACATTGGATTGATTAATAATGAGAATGTGAGGAATGATGTAAGGCTGAGGCCTTTTCTGCCATGTCTAGTTTTTCTATGTTTTTGGTATTATTTCATGTGTGTTAATTGTGTTTATTTTTTAAGGAGAAAGTGGTAACTTTTTTAATCGTAGGAAGACAATCAATTTTGAAATTGTTATTTAATATATTTGTATTAAAAAAAATAAG
>Ga0115851_100243_pt1 | contig 21401 bp, 19 predicted proteins | sample InSIn2gowninarea_FD_83865 | JGI IMG/M metagenome (GOLD analysis project Ga0115851, IMG submission 83865)
ATAGCTCCCCTGTTCATGGGGTAAGTTCCTCTTCCTTAGGGATGCATGAACCATCTGGAGGCGCTCAATACACGTCAAACCATCTTCTAGAATGCTCTAGATTTGACCACAAGTAACTTTTTGGAGTAGAACTTGCGCCTTTTGACCTTTACAGGAGTATGCACCCCACCCTTTACATACAGAGCATACAAGTACGCAGGTTTTATGAACTTGAGGTGTGTACACGCAGGCAAGGCTAAGAGAATCTGCGTACCCAGAGTTATTTGACTTTAAAAGGACTTTCTCTCTTTCTTGGAGTTTGACATGAGGAGCAGAGGTACAAGGCTTGCCAAGGAGGATAGCATGACAATGGATGAAGCCATACTAACTGCAAATAGTCATGGTGACAAATTTTAGTGTAACAAACATATAAGTAAAATAGTTTAAATCCTAATGTAGATAAACCATAATAGAATAAAATCCGCATTAAAATACGGATAAACATACCTGGGTCAGGAAGAATAAACCCCAACAAAATTCCATCATCAAAGCACAAAAGATGATAATCTTACAAGCCATGAATTGATTAAATAAGTTGAAGGGTGTTGAGCATGGGTTTTGTACCCAATTAGAGCTGAGGGAAGCCTAGGATAACTAGCCTTAACTGAGGATTTACCACTGACACAACCAACAAACTCAATTAGGAGTATAGTGAGAAAAGGAGGACACCTACGCGAGGTGCAGAAGCCCAGCTGACTGGTAAAGTTGCATAGCTCATGTTTTTCGAAGCAGAAAAAATTGAATAACCCCTCTATGGTCCTGAATGAGGGTTTTCAGTTACCTGAACAACCCTCTTTGCTTCTACACCATTGATGCTAGGGTTGCAACCAGAATCATTGATTAGATTGGCAAGTTGAAGATTGATAGCAACAGGTGCAAGGTTGAGATGGATTTTACAGATTTTGATGCCAACCTTGATTAACCAATGATTTCTAAGTTTAAGATCCGAAGCAACAAGTGTTGAAAGGAATGGATTGAATCTCCATTGATCTTCACTACAACTTAATTGATATGGGATGGAAAATCATAATACATTCACAATAATAGAAATTATTACATTAGGACTACTTTAGTAAAAAATATAAACGATAAATTGATGAAATAAACAATAATATAAGTCTTACCCATATCAATATCATTAAATCACTTTAGAATCTTCATGATCAACTTTCACTTTATGTATTGGATGTTTATGATACTGATAAGTCAATATTACATATCCAAACCAACTAAAACACTCTTAGGGCTCAAGAAAATGCCACATCATCTAAATAAAGTATGACAATATAAAATTAATATATAAGAATGTTAATTAAGTCAATTATGTTTTTAAAAATTAATATCAATATTTTAAATTTTAAAGATTATTGTTTTATTATTATTTATTTATAGAAAATGTATTATAAGAAAATGAATGTGCAATAATTGTTAAATCATTGATTGTTGAGAGGAAAACTGATTTATAACAATCAAATATATACAAATTCATAGAGGGTTCGGGGTTGAAAATGTTGAAATTCATAAAAATGACTCGCACCCTTCTCGGGGTGAGGAGACCATATTCTGATTAGAAAACCTTACTACGGGAATAAAACAGTCAATCATAATTTAACATTCAAGTGAAAATAACGACTATATGGAAGTGGAAGTGGAGAACGCAGAAATTAGGTGGTGTTGTATAGCGCATCTTTACCCATCTAAGAATTAAGTAGAGTTGACAGCGAGTTTGCACTGCATTATTGGGAAGGATTGTAAAGTTAGTGTAATCTACCAAACTCATTCCACAATTCACATAGAGCTGGCCGAAACATATAAACAAGATTTTCAGATAGAAGAATATACTGGAGAAAAATGTATTATAAGAAACTATCAATTACTAAGAGGAAACTGATTTATAAGAGTCGAATATATAAAAATTCACACAGGGTTCAGGGTTGAAACCCATGAAACACATAAAACTGACTCGCACCCTTCACAGGGTGAGTAGAACACCATCCTGACCTAGAGATTCAACTAGTAACCACACAATACCTTTTTAAGGTATCGAAAACTCAAAATATAAACCCCAACAGATGCAACAAATTCCTTTAAGTTCTCATAAAACATTCAGGAATGAAAAGGAAACTCATTCACCAAATTAACATATAGATATGCAGATGGCAAATCCAAAAACATTATTCACATTATAGATGCAACAAAACTCGACTAGACTGTTATATATAAATATAAAATTTATAACTATGAATTGTAAATAAACCACATCATAAAACTTGATACTGACAAGACACTCAAATTACATAAAGTATCTCTAAATGATTGCAAAATTATTATGGAGACTTATATTACAGATAAATTGAATGGTAAAGCTCCTAGAACCTTGTAAGCTTTAAATTAGCTCAGAGTAGTCATGACAAGAAAATAATAGATATGAAAACCCATTTTAGTCCGAACAGGACTTGTCAACAACTAAATAGAGACTATTCATAAATTCAAAGGATTCATTCCTAAATAACTGTCTAAACCCTGTTGGTTTCCATATTTAAATAACATGGGAGTAAGGCACCTAGTAAGATGAAAACAAAGATGAGGGACAGTTGTCATCGCTCATCCATTAAATCAAAGCCTTCTTTCAAGCTCGAATAAAATGGAGAATTATGGTATAACTTGTACATCAAACAAGCCGCTAAGAAACCTTACCATTAACAATGATGTTGCCATTACACAAAACTAGGGTAAATACAATTAGTAAGATGGACATTTTATCTGTGAAAAAACTAGAATATGGCATGGAGCATAAGGTTGTAATTGGACAGAAACCTCAAATGTTAACCCTAGAAAGGAAAGAATACCATTGGGGAAAAAATATCACTCAAGTCAGAACCTTACTTGTTTTGGTCCAACGAGGATAATTATGCAAGCGAATTGGAGGAAACCCTTGACATGAAGACTAGCCACCTAAAAATCACAAGCATGAGAACTTACTAGTGATTTGAAAGTGTTGTACATGATCATTAATCAAACAACGAGAGGGTCGTGAGTGAAATTACCTTGGAACCATTAGATAACCCTTTTGTTAGTGAAGTGCAGATGCAGAGCAGTGCTTCCAAGTTTGGATAGGGATAAAATGACTGGCAAACAAGAGGGTTGGGCTAAGTGGTTACCTCAACTCAATGGCGGTGTTTTATATAGTGTCCATTTAAATAATGTTAACTCCATGCTAATTGGATAATTCCATCCTACTCATAAATTCATCAGCTATGGTTTGAAGGTGAAAAAAAAAAATTATTGTTTTAGGGTAGGAATGCATATTCTTAATATTAATTTACCTTTTCTTAATACAAATACAATAACCTAAGAAAAACAAGTATCTAATTATTGTAATTGAGGTTTTTTTAATATGTGTTTCACAACCTTACACATGAAAAGAATAGGGTTTCCCTCATTAATGAGTGTGCGCTAAAAAATTGGACGTATATTTCACATATGATATTAACCACTCTTGTATATGTGAGCAGATTTTTTTCATGTTTTTGAGTATGAGAAGGAAGTTTTACATGAAAGTAAATTTATTCATTTTAAAAAGTAAAATTGCATTGGAATATTTAGAAGGTATATTTTAAATGTATTTTTAAGTGTAAATGATATAAGAGTTAAATTAAAATGTTTTATTAATTAAAATATCTAAAATTATATTTGATATCTTGATTTGGAACCACATTCCCAAAAACTATAAATCCATCAATTTTGTTTTTAAAAATTAGTATTTAATGATATTAGTATCAAGATTTTTAAATTTAAAGATTATTGTTTAGTTATTATTTCTTTCGAATTTTTGGTTGTGAGTAGGTGATGTTTTTAGATAAATTTTGTTTTTTAATATTTTATATTGTTAGGTTGAATAACATAATATAACATGTATTATTTTTTTTATCAAATATGGCATTAATAATATAATATTGATTGTGATGGCTATTGGGTATAATTATAGTTAGCGATGCCAATTGCATCATTGCTCTAAGGTAGTTTTAAGTGCATGCGAAGAACCGATGTATTGTGTGACTCTCTTATGCATGAGAGTGTGAGCTTAGAGACCTCTACATATGGAGTAATGGTAAGTATGTTCAGTTAAATTTAGTTCCAAACTGTTTGTGGAACTAATAGAGAGTTAACAGTCAGTTGGTGCACCAGTGCATCCACAAGTGTCACTCTATTTAACTAAATATTCCCTCATCAAAAACTCATGCATGTCGATTCTGAGAAATACCCAGTTGAGACTAGAGTGCAAAGATAGTGTAATATCAGTTGTGTGATTTACTGAGTTCTAAATATCATGCATGCAATCAAAGAAGAACCTATGTTTGGATTGCGTAGTTTTGGAAGCATGAATTCCTTTTAAATACTGGCTATTCATCCTCGGAATTACACAAGAGATTAGGAGCTTGAAGAGATGCAAAATTGGCTAAGTGTTGGCCAAGAGCTAAATTGTGAGTTGAGAGAGTCGAGCATACCTGTGTGGAATTGTTCTAGTGAGAAAAATCTTTGTATCTTCACTCATATTTCTGATATATGAAATATAGATAGCGAGGTTTTGAGCAATGGCTTTCCCCAGATACATCTTATGTTATGTGTCATTGATTTATCTTCTTATTGTTTTCATTGATTTATTGGCTTTCGCTGGTTGAAAGTAGAAGTATATTCTTATCCTATGCTTTAGTAAATTACATGACCTTGTGAATCTACAGGATTTTCTACATTATATCGGAGTTGAAGAAAATATACTAGAGGATATTTCGATGTTTTGAGCTTTGGGTTACATGTGAAATTCGAATTTGCAATACATGCTTCAGGGTCGGCAAATGGAATTCTATGATTTGCGGCTCGTGTATGCCTTGGAAGGCAACTCGAATTTTATAACCTAGAGGGACAGAATGGAGGCTGTGTTAGAGGATAATGGCTTGAAGGAATTCATTGATCAAGAAATTCCTAAGCCAACAACATTGGATGCACATAATTTGGCCGAATGGAATAAGTGTGTGGTGAAGGTGAGGTGGATAATCCTTGAGGGAGTTCGAGACCACATTGTCTCAAGTCTCCATGGAAAGGAAAATTCGTATGCTATGTGGAAGACATTGATGGACTTGTATCAAAATTACAGTGACCAAGGGAAATTGGCACTGAAGGACAAATTTCGGAAAATCAAAATGGAGAAAGGCGAGACTATTCCAAAATACTTGACCAAGTTCACTCAATATTTTGATGAACTTCAAAGTGTTGGAATCATGGTTGTTGAGGATGATATGGTGAGTCTTGCTCTTCTAGGGCTCCCAAAGAGTTGGCATGGTTATCATGACTTCGTAAATGGTCGGGAGAAGTTGTCGAATTGGGAACAACTGTGGTCGGATTTGATGCAGGAGGAGATCAAGAGGAACAATGGGGATGGCTCTTCATCAAAGAATGATGATGAAGAAAATTGTGCCTTGGAGATTAAGGAAAAGAAGGGGAAAGGGAAAGCTTCCAATTCCAATTGGATTCTTATCATGGAGGTAAGAAGAAATACATGAAGAAAGTTAAGTGCTTTCATTGTCATGAGATGGGTCATTTTTCTACAAATTGTCCACTCAAGAAGTCCAAGAAGAAGTCCTCAGGAGGAGTGGCGGGTGAGGCTTTGGCCTCTCAATTCGAATTTGAATTTTCCCTCATCACATGCATGGTGTCATCAATAATGGGAAGTGTATGGTACTTATACAGTGGAGCTTCATTCCACATGACTAGTGAAAAAAAGTTATTTACTGACATGGAGGAGAAATATCTCCATAAGCATATCGAGATGGGTGATGATGGGAAGTATAGTGTTATTGGATTGGACATGATTACTTTTCAGAGGGAGCATGGGGCTCCACTCACCTTGAAGAATTTTATATATGTGCCTGGGCTGAAGAAGAACTTGGTATCCATTGCCATGCTTGAGGATAGAGGCTATGATCTGATCTTCTCAAAAGGAAAGGAATTCCTTCCACATATAGCCATAGGTTAGGTAAACAAGATAGGGATTCGGGTGAAGAATCTCTATAAGCTAGAGGTATGGGAGTGTGTTTCTTTGAGCACAAAAGTAGAAAGAGTGCAGATCTGAGAAGTTGGCGAGTTATGGTAGAGGTAATTGGGCCACTTGCATTATGGGGCTTTGAAGATATTACAATAGATCTCTACCAGCCTTCCCAAAGGTACACTTGAGTAATTTGACACATGTAAGGGGTGTACTTTGAGAAAATAAACCAATCCTTCCTTTCACGATAGAGACAGTCGAGTAGAGGCTATTCTAGAGAAAGTCCATTCGGATGTGTGTGGACCATTCTGGACAACATCCACGGCCAAACATAGGTATTATGTTATATTTTTTGATGACTATTATCGTAAATGTTGGATATTTTTCATGTAGGAAAATGATCAAACTTTCACAAAGTTTAGTGAGTTTAAAGCATTGGTGGAGAAAGAGTTGGGCAAGAAGGTTAAAGCTCTATGGAGTGATAATGGTGGTGAGTATGTATCAAATGTGTTTAATAACTTCTATGCAGTGGAAAGGATTAAACAAGAGTTGACGTCACCCCATAACCCTTAGCAGAATGGGGTGGCCGAGAGGAAGAACATAAGCATAGTAGGGGCATCAAGGGTGATGTTGCATGATCGGGGCCTACCACTACACGTGCGCGTTGAGGCATGAAACACAAGTGTTTATGTTCACAACCATATCCCACATTGGATACTTAATATGAAGACATTAGAGGAGGCTTATTCCGATAAGAGGCCAAATGTTGGTCACTTCAGGATTTTTGGGTCATCGGTATATTTCAATGTGACCAAATATGCATGGAAGAAGCTTGAGACAACATCAAAGTTGGGGATATTTGTGGGGTACACTGATACACCTCACAACTATCGAGTGTACTTGCCGACCAGCAAGATGACAGTGGTTTGCAGGGATGTTATAATTGATGAGGAGAATGCCATGCGATTTTCCCTTGAGATGGAGCTTCAACTGCATGCATTTGAGGAGATTTTACTTCCTAAGATTGAGGAGCCTTAGATTGATGTGAAGCAGCGACATGCAGAGCATCTGGGAGTGGTGGCATCCACTCAAGCAGAGTCTTCCAGAGAAGGAAGAAAGCGCACCAGAGAAGATGGATGAGGCACAAGAGAATGTCAGAGCACCCACTTCTCAATGCAAGAAGAGGAGGTCACCTGAGAGGTACACTAGATACATGGCTCTTATAGGCAAATGTGTTTGTGACAGAGCCATCTTCCTTTAAAGAAACAGTGCAGTAGCCACTTTGGTTGATGCCATGGTGGAATAGTATGACTCCATAGTTCATAACAGTGTTTGGGATGTGGTCTTGAGACCGAAGTACAAGTCAGTGGTGAGCTCCCATTGGCTTTACAAGGTAAAGAAAGCTACAGATGATAGTGTGGAGAAGCATAAGTCTATATTTGTGGCCTGTGGCTTTTCACAGGTAGAGGGGATTGACTGTGATGAGACCTTTTCTCCTATTGTAAGGTACTCATCAATCAAATCTATGTTGGCACTATCAGCACATATGGGTTGGAAGATACATTAGATGGATGTGAAGATAGCCTTCCTTAATGGCATGATTGAGGAAGAGATGTACATAGAGAAACCTAAAGGTTTTGAGACCTTCAACCATGAGTCGCATGCATTTCGGCTCAAGAGAGTGTTTTATGGACTTAAGCAAGCTCCTCGTGCTTGGTACACTAGGATAGATAGCTACTTCATTGGGTTGGGCTTCACAACAAGTGAAGCAGATGAAAACCTGTACGACATAGTGGTGGAAGGTAAAATGTTGATCATTGTACTTTATGTTGATGATCTCATACTGACAGGTAATGATCAGTTGATCAAGTCTTTCAAGGAGTACCTTGCAAGAGATTTTGAGATGAAGGACGTGGGGCTTATGCATTACTTTCTTGGCATGGAGGTATGGCAGGGAGTTGCAGAGTTGTTTGTGTCTCAAGGTAAGTATTCCAAGAGATACTTAGGAGATTCTGCATGGAGAGCAACAAACCCATGGAGACTCCTTTAGCAAGTAACCGGAGGAAGGAGGATGCTACTTTAGGGGAAGTAGTGGAAGCTACTATTTACAAGAATCTTGTGGGTTCATTCATGTACTTGGTGAACACACAACCGGATATGCGCTATGAAATTAGCCAACTTAGCCAAGTGATGGTTAGGCCTACCAAGTTGTATTGGAAGGTGACAAAGCATGTGTTGAGATACCTCAGGGGCACTTCTCAATATGGATTATGGTATAGATAGATAGAGGGAGTGAAGCTTCAAGGCTTCATCGATGCAAATTAGGTAGGGATTCCATCTGATCAAAAGAACACATCAGGAGGGATCTTCAGTATTGGGTCACTGGTAGTTTCCTGGTACAACATGAAACAAAGCTCGGTTGCACTTAGTTTAGTATAGGAAGAATACATGGATGTGAGTCAGGAAGAATGTGGGGCCATATAGATAAGGAAGATCCTAGTTAGTTTGTTTGGTTAGCAGATGGATTCGACAGTGATTTACTATGATAATTAGAGTTGTATCAAACTCTCTGAAAATCTAGTTTTTCATGATAGGTCCAAGCACATTGATATTCAATATCATCATCTCAGAGATTGTGTATTGAGTCGGATTATGTTGTTAGATTATATTCCCACAGAGGAGTAAGATGATGACAATAAGATGTAAATTCGAGTTTCACATAAACAGGATGGAATCCCTTTCTTGTTGAGAGGGAGTGTTGAGAAATTGCAACAAGAAATTCCAATTTAATTTGTCCTTGAATTAAACTAAGAATTAAAATCGAATTCTATTCTCATAGAAACTTGTAAATAGTTAATTAAGTTTGATTAACTTAATTAGCTTAGGAATTTCGAGTTGGAATTCTTTCTGAAGTCATGTATGTTCTCCCTAAGTTTGAGGGGTCTATGATGATTTTCATTAGATCACTCAGTTTACTGAGTTATGTTCAGTTAAATTAGTTCCAAATTATTTGTGGAACTAAGAGAGAGTTAACAGTCGGTTGGTGCACTAGTGCATCCACAAGTGTCACTCTATTTAACTAAAGATTTCCTCGTCAAAAACTCATGCATGTTGATTCTGAGAAAGACCTAGTTTAGACTAGAGTGCAGGGACAATGTATTATCAGTTGTGTGATTTACTGAGTTGTAAATATCATGCATGAAATCAGAGAAGAACCTGTGTTTGGATTGCCCAGTTTCGAAAGCATGAACTCCCTTTAAATACCAGCTATTCATCCTAGGAATCATGCAAGATATTAGGATCTTGGAGAGCTACAGAATTGGCTAAGTGTTGGCCAAGAGCTACCTTGTGAGATGAGAGAGTTGAGCATACTTGTGCAGAATTGTTCTAGTGAGAACAATATTTTTATCTTCACTCATGTTTCTGAGATATGAAATATAGATAGAGGGGTTTTTAGTAGTGGATTTCCCCATATAGATCTTGTGTTATGTGCCATTGATTTATCTTCTTCTTGTTTTTATTATTTTCATTGATCTATTGGCTTCCGCTAGTTGAAAGTAGAAGTACATCCTTGTCTTGTGCTTTAGTAAAATACATGAGGTTGTGAATCTATAGGATTTTCTACATAGCCATCCAGGATAGAGGAAAAAAGGGAAGGAAGATGACAAGAGAAGTAATCAGAGAAGTAGGAGCACTTCTGCTAAATTTGGGATAGATGGGTCAGCTGATGGATTATTTCCCAAGATCCGTACCACCCTCCTGATGAAATCGTCTCATGGAATATATAGGGCTTCAATAGTAAAGGTAAGCTTTGATCTCTAAAGGAAAAGATAAACAAAGTCAAACCAGATATAGTGTTGCTTTAGGAAACCAAAATAACTCTAGAAAAATTAAAGGAGGCTAGCCAACAATGTTGGAAGAATAGTGAAGTCATGATGATAGACACCAGTGGTATGGAGGGAGGCATTGAGGTACTATGGAACCCAAACCAAGTCATATTTGAGGATTGGATTGGTACTTGTCATACCTTATCTGAAACCCTTCAACCTGTTAGATCGGATGTGTGGTGTAGCTTAATAGTTGTCTACGACCCTTCCACTCCCTAAGCTAAGGATCTATTTCTGAAAGAACTATAGGCCCTTCGTCCAATTACTTATTCCCCGTCTGGATCATGGGGGTGATTTCAATCTAATCTGAAACTTGGATGAAAAATGTGGAGGAGTTAAACGGTTGGATTCTAGCTTCCTTGCCTTCAACGACTTGATACAGGATCTTCACCTAGCAGATGTGAAATCGAAGACAGGTCTTCATATATGGAACCATAGGAGAGGAGGACAAAATCAGGTGGCATATCACTTGGACCAGTTCCTTTTGTCAAAAGAACTACTCTTAAAGGATCCCCTCATTAAAGCCTCCATTTTGTCATCCTTAGGATCATATCATTGGCCTATTTTTCTGAATTTCACCTCTCTCTCCCCCCGTAGAATAAACACTTCCGCTTTGAAAGCTTTTAGTTACGACACCTGAGCCTAGTGGAAATTCCTGGAGGTACCCCAGACTCTTACATGCAAATATTTCAAAGAAAACTCAAATCCCTTAAATTAAAAATAAAAATCTAGAATAGAAATGAGTTTGGGAATATATTTGTTGAGAAGCAAAAGCTAGAAGAGAAAATTGAGAAGATTCAAATGCAGATAACCTGTGAAAGTCAGTTAGTGGATCTAGTAATGGAAGAAGGTCGCCTCTTATCATAGCTAGAAGAAGGCTACAAGAGGAAGCATTATGGAGGCAAAAGTCTAGAGTTCAATGGCTTCGGGAGGGGGAACGAAACTCAAAGTTCTTCCATCGATCCATGATCAGCAATAGGCAACATAACCACATAACTTCACTTATCTCAAGGGAGGGGATTGAGCTAGAATCCCACCAAGCTGTGGAACAAGATTATCTCCTTTTTCTCCTCACTTTTGTCTAAAGAATACATAGATAAAATGGAAGATATCGAGCAAATCACCATTCATATCCCAAAATTGGTGACGGAGGAGCAAAATGAGGCCTTAATGCACCCAGTGGTTAAATAAATTCCCCCAAACAAGGTGCCTAGTCTGAATGGGTTCACCTCTGAATTCTTCAAGGCTTGTTGGTATTTTCTGGGTCCTGAAATTGTTGCGTTGGTGGAGGAGTCCCAGCAGTGTAGGCAGATCTGGTTCGGTCTAAATACTACATTCCTCACTCTTATTCCAAAATCTAGGGAGATGAATTCTCCCTGTGGGTTCATGCCTATTGCATTATGCAACGTGATTTATAAGATTCTCTCCTTTATCCTAGTTCATCGTCTACAACCAATTCTTCACCACATGACTAGCTTGGAACAATCAAGGTTTTTATAAGGGAGACAAATATTGGATGGGATAGTCTCAGACCATGAGATTATATATTCCCTAAATTACCATAAGAAGCAGGGGATTCTTCTCAAGATGGATCTCTATAAAGCCTACGATCGCCTTAGTTGGTCCTACCTCATCTCGATCATGAAAGCTTTCGATTTTGCATAATATTGGCTTAGATGGATTTACTCAATGATCTCCACCCATTTTTTCTCCATCCTGGTAAATAGAGCTCCCTCTCCCACATTCTGATCATCGAGGGGACTTAGGCAAGGTGACCCAATCTCGCCCTTCCTCTTCATCATAGTTGATGAGGGATTGAGTCATCTAATTAAGGCAGCAAAACTCAGTAATGACCTTAAAGGGCTTCACCTTCCAGGCATGGATATAACAGATACCCATCAACAATTTTTCGATGACAACCTAGTGTATGGTGAGCCCAAGGTCAAGGAAGTGGTTATGATCGATGGGATCCTTGCTTAGTTTCAAGTTGCCTCAGGTATGCTTCTCAATAAAGATAAATCTCATATTTATTTCTTTAATACTCATCACCCGATACAGCTGCTTTTAGCTCGTATTCTAGGATTCTCTATTTGGTCTCTTCCATCAAAATACATGGGTGTTCCCTTATTGGCCAATCCCCTACGCATAGCCCACTAGAAATATTTGTGTTCCAAAATCCTCCAAAAACTGTCAAATTGGACTTTTAGGGTCTTAAACTTCGTTGGTCGGGCTACTCTCCTCAAATCCCTCCTTCAAGTTATCCCTCTATACCAACTTTATGTTCTCCTTGCTCCTAAAATCTTTATAAAGATTTTTCTTCCATCTTTAGAAAATTCATGTGGCACAGTGTCACCCTTGAAAATAAATGGCCCCTTGTTGCCTAGAACAAGCTTTTCCTTCCCAAAGCCCAAGGGCGTCTTCGCCTGAGAGATCTGAAGATGTTGAATGCAGTCGCAAGGGCCAAAATTTCGTGGTGATGGATCTAAGGTGGCTTGGAGCGATGGAAAAGGAATTTGTCTTAGAAATATGGCCATGGAAAAGGAATTGGTCTTAGAAATATGGCCAAGGAAATTCTCAATTCATGTTACTTAGGGATCATTCCCCGCCTTCAGGATCAGTCATCTGGAACCTCGCCAACCAGAATAGTTACCTCATTTAGAATCACTTCTTCCAGGAAATAAAAGACGACGGACCCATTTTTTTTTGGGAGGAGTCATGGCAACAACTCCTTAGCGTGGATAGAGAAGAGTCCCTGCAAGATTTAAAACCCCTTCTCCAACAACTAATTGAGGGGAGAGTAGCTAATTATTGATTGCACAGTAGGATCAAACAGGCTATGAGAAAATGGAAAATTGAAGTTGACTGGCATATTGAGGCTCCCCATGAAGTTTGGAAAAATTTGTCTCTACAGTTGTGTTATCACTCCTCCAGATCTCCAAGGCTGAGAAAGAGTCTAGCTGAGGTAACCACAAACCAATCTTTTGACTTGGTAGCTAGCCCTACCAAGTCAGAGAGGGCTCTCTCCAAAGGCTCACAGCCAAGAGGGTTGGATAGATTAGGGTTTTAGGCTAGATGTAAAGTGCAAAGGGTTGTTTGATTTGATTTTGGTTGGGTAGTCACAACGATGAGTGAATTAGGTCAGAGAATGAACTAGGTCAGGGCAAAGTGAATATGAATTGCAGGCGTCTAATGGGGCAAGGTAGGCAATGTACTTTAAACTTCGTATTATAGTGATGAGATGGTTTAGACTAGTGAGATGCTAAAAAGAGCATGAGGGTCATGAATTCTTTTTAAACTAAAGAAACAAAACAAACTATGATTATTTTCTGAAAATAGAGCATACAAATATGAATTCTTCTTATCACACCTTGAAAATCAACATATCATAGAGTGAAATGGATCATGAGAGGTACAAAACATTCATACATATGAAACAGAAGAAGAAACAAGATCAAATTACCATGCCACAAGAATCCCACAAAAATAGCTACAACTTCATCACATATATTCCATTCCAAAGGCTGAAAGCTATTACAACATCCAAGAGAGCCCAACCTTTTCTTATTTCAAATGATGAAGTATTTATACAAATTCTAAACTAAAATATCTTGATAAAAATCTGAAGATCTTTTTACAAATATCATAAATTGTTTTGCACAAATAGAAATGAAATGTAGGACATTAAAAACTAATGTTTCTACTTGGAACTATCATTATGGATTTTTATTGACAAGGAAGAGAAATTTGAATTTGATTGCAACTCTTAGTTGATGAGTTGGCTAACTGTCTTTGAACATTTTCCTCCCAAAATCCTACAAAATAGGATCTAGTCATCCCTTTGTATATCTCAATCTGACATAGATCAGTAAAACATAAGAGAGGTTGTTGTATATAAATATATTATTGAGATAAATGTCTCTCAATTTCCCAAAATTCAGCTCCATTTGTTCCCAATAATCTTTGCAAAAAGGTAACTAAAACAAGACTTTACACGGTCTGAAAAATAGGTTGTAAATATCTACATGTATCTCTAATTTTATAATCGTTGTTTAAAATGTGAAGTAGGTTTATTTTACTTTGGCATCTTAGGAACACAAACCTCCTCCAATTTCGCAAGATTCATCTCTAATTGGCCACAATATGTTCTGCAAAAGTATGGCTAAATAGGAAAATTTGGGAAAATATGTCTGCAAAGCTTCCTTTGTATATCCCAAACCATAATATATGTTAGAAAAATGAGAGAGGTTTTTGTACATGAGAATGTTGGCAAAAAACAACTCTTTTAGTTTTTGAAAATACATTATCATTCATTTGGAAACCATGTTTGAAATCAATATGGCGTATAGGAAAAAGCATAGTATCAATTGATCATGAGATAAATGAATGACATGGATGCGGGAGGTGACATGGAAGTTGGGGAATGGAGGGTAACATAACTAGGAGTGCATGGGAAAATATTAAGGCAGGTAGATGGAGTGTAGGTGAGTGAGGTTTTTTTACTAGGGCTACCATTAGTGAGTAAATTTTTGAAAGAGGACCTAGCTGGAATGACAAAAATTTATGAGCGAAACCCTAATATGAATATGAAAAGAGGATTTTTTATCATTGATGATAGTATGAAAATAATGACACTAACATTGGCCTTATTGGGGATGACAACTCCTTGGAGGTGTCAAGAACACCATAAACCAAGTGCCTAACCATGTGGGCCAATACGGTCAAAAACTTACAACCAAACTGAACACTAAAAACACACACACTACAAACTGTAAGCTAGACATTGAAGGATGCTTGTCCAGCAAACTTATTTCACACTTATCCTACACTAATATACTGTAAAATCAGTGAATCAAGTGATACTAAAGTTCCAAATCAACCAATCAAGTAGTTTTCATAATGATGAGGTTGTTTGACGGTGCTTGAACCAGAACATAATTGGAAATTCTACCAGCAATATATACACATAATACCTCTGGCTCTGTAAAAGGAAATCTGGTTTGTCATTCAACTTAAGAAAATATTCCATATATGCTGCTATAGGATTATAAATGCCATATTCTATATGCTGCCACAACTCATTAGCATATTCTCTTAGCTGGAGATTGCCACATCCCTATTGTAAATCAAAAAATCCATTAATCCAACCATCCAAGGGCAACCTTACCTTATCTTATTTGGGAGGAGGGAGAGTTTCCAAGAATTGTTTAGATCTTGGAAATCATATGATTCAATTTGAACATCCAGTAGTTCAATTTCATTTTCTAATCTTTCAACAACTAAACCAAGAAAACAATTTTTACCTTCAGGTGTGAGTCGGCACGATTTCAAACAACGAAATACTGATGTTGAGAAATTCTGATCAATATGAAATTTTGCTAACTCATTCCTTAAAGTTAGTAATATTTCACTAGATAAAGGATTTTCCACATACCCTGTCATCAGTGATTACCATCAATGCTTTGAAATCTAGATTCTTTGGCAGTGAAGTCACTTTGAACTTTGAAGCTCAGGATCTTGAACAATGGAGTCACCAGGTGGATGATTCAACCTTCTTGTGTCTGATTGTTGTCCACCATCAACAACCGGATCTAAGTTGTTGTCGTTCTTTCCCAGGGAAGATATAGCTTTCGTCCCTGACAATGTCACTAATATGTTATCACTCCTTTGGATCTCCAAGGCTAAGAAAGAGTACAGTTAAGGTAACCATAGACCAATATTTTGACTTGGTAGCTAGCCCTACCAAGCCATAGAGGGCTCTCTCCAAAGGATCACAGCCAAGAGGGCTGGATAGATTAGGGTTTTAGGCTAGATGTAAAGTGCAGAGGGTTTTTTGATTTGATTTTGGTTGGGTAGTCACAAGGATGAGTGAATTAGGCCAGAGAATTAACTAGGTCAGGGTAAAGTGAATATGAATTGCAGACATCTAATGGGGCAAGGTAGGCAATGTACTTTAAACTTTGTAGTATAGTGATGAGATGGTTTAGACTAGTGAGATGTTAAAAAGAGCATGAGGGTCATGAATTCTTTCTAAACTAAAGAAATAAAACAATCTATGATGATTTTCCCAAAACATAGCATACAAAGATGAATTCTGCTTATCACATCTTGAAAATCAACATATCATAGAGTGAAATGGATCATGAGAGGTACAAAACATTCATACATATGAAACAGAAGAAGAAACAAGATCAAATTACCATGCCATAGGAATCCCACCAAAATAGTTGCAACTTCATCCAATATATTCCATGCCAAAGTCTGAAAGCTATTACAACATTCAAGAGAGTCCAACCTTTCCTTATTTCAAATGATGAAGTATTTATACAAATTCTATACTAAAGTATCTTGATAAAAATCTCAAGATCTTTTTATAAATATCCTAACTGTTTTGCAGAAATAGAAATGAAATGTAGGACATTAATAAATAATGTATATACTTGGCACTATCATTATGGATTTTTGTTAACAATGAAGAGAAATTTGAATTTAATTGCAACTCTTAGTTGATGAGTTGGCTAACTGTCTTTGAACATTTTCCTCCTGAAATCTTGCAAAATAAGGTCCAGTCATCCCTTTGTATATCTCAATCAGAGATATATCAATAAAACATGAGAGAGATTATTGTATATAGATATATTATTTAGATAAACCTCTCTCAGTTTCCCAAAATTCAGCTCCAGCTATTCCCAACATTCTCTGCAAAAAGGTAACTGAAACAGGACTTTACACAGTCCGAAAAATGGGTTGTAAAGATCTACATGTATCTATCATTTTATAATAGCTGTGTAAAATTTTCAATAGGTTATTGTACTTTGGCATCTTAAGAACACAAACCTCCTCTAGTTTCTCAATATTCATCTCTGATTGGCCACAATATGTTCTGTAAAAGTATGGCTAAACAGGAAAATTTGGGAAAATATGTCTACAAAGCTTCATCTGTATATCCAAAACCATAATAGTTGTTAGAAAACTGAGAGAGGTTTTTGTACATGAGGATGTTAGAAGAAAACACCTCTTACAGTTTCTGAAAATTCAGCCTCATTTGTTTGGAAACCATGTTTTAAATCAATATGGCATATAGGAAAAAACATAGCTTCAACTGATCATGAGACAGATGAATGACGTGGATGCGAGAGGTGACATGGAAGTTGGGGAATGGAGGGTAACATAACCAGGAGTGCATGGGAAAAGGACAAGGGAGGTATATGGAGTGTAGGTGAATGAGGTTTTTCTACTAGGGCTACCATCAATGAGTAAATTTTTGAATGAGGACCTAGGTGGAATGACAAAAATTTCTGAGCAAGACCCTAATATGAATATGAAAAGAGGAGTTTTGATCACTGGTGGCAGTATGCAAATACTGACACTAACAATTTGGATTAATGGCACATCCCTTTCTCCCTGGATCACGATAGACTAAGGTAGGGGTATTTGACATCCGACTCTTTCTCCCTCAAAGAAGCCCATCTCATCAAGGTATACACCATCACCATGCGACGCTATACAATTTGGTACAAAATCTAGGGCAGAAAGATATGGCCCAAGGATGTAAACTTTCTCTGGATGGTCAATCACAAGTGCATTCTCACCTGGGATCAAATATAGAAGAAAGGTTTTATGGGATCGTCACAGTTCCCCCATTACAGAAATAAGGAGCAAACTCTCCAACACCTCTTGAACTCTTGCCCTATTGCAAGTGAAGTTTGGAACTTGGCTAATGTTCTCTTTGGACCCCACTACGGTCATTGGAATGATATTGTGGAGACTATAGAACAATGACCGCATAATAGATTCAAAAATCCAATCGTCAATAGAACTTGATGCCTTATCTTGGGATTCATCCTATGGAATATCTGGAAAGAACAGAACTGCGCCATGTTTCATGACCAGAATCCATCTGGTGCCTCCATCTGGGTGATAATAAAAAACAACACTAGAGAGACAATATTCTATGAGGCCTGGGACCCTAACAACTAGAAGCCCACCCCTTCAGAGCCAGTCATTCTCCTTTCTCTCATTCTCTCCCAATATATGACTTTTCCTTCTCCTCCTTTGGTCAAAGACCCTCCAATCTCCTCCCTCTCTGTCTTCTCTTGGCCTCCCCTCTGTTGCATTCAAATCAATTTCGATGGAGCATCCAAAGGCAATCCAAGGCCCTTGAGGTATGGTGGGGTTCTGTGCAATGACAAGGGCACCCCTACAAAGGTATATTATAGATATTGTGGCGTCACCACCAACAACGTAGCTAAAATAACTTCTCTCAAGAAGGGCCTCTCTTTGGTCATTAACCAAATTTCTCTGAGTTCCATATTGTAGGGGACTCAAAGCTGGTGGTTCAGAAGATCATCAATGGTTCTCCCACGTTCAAAATTGTTAAAAGCTGACATCTGGAGGCACATCTCACCTGAATAAAACATATAATGGAACCTTTTGATTACGTCACAACAGGCCACATCCTCCAGACTGGAAATAGAGTGGCAGATTGGTTGGGTAACTGAGGGGTGAAAAACTAGCATAGTGATTTTTCCAAACCATGGCAGGATTTCCTAAGTGCAGGTGATTTAGATCTAGGCAAACTTCAGGCCCTATAGGACCTTCTGGAAGCTCATTCTTCCTCCTTTGATGATGGTTCCCTTCACAAAGTCCATCTGTCTTGTGTGAGGTCTATGGGGTCTGCTCCTCCTCCATGTGGGAATTGATAGAGCCTAGACACTATGCACCTACATTCATTATCGTAGCACAATGAGTCCCTCTCCATAGTCAGTCTTTAAATTCGCCAATAGGAATCCCATGCGTCTCAGTGTGGAATTCGGAAGATGAATTTGTGTTTGAAGGTTTGTGAAGGTGCTTGGGTCTGAGGTCATGGCATCCTATTGGGGTGTTGGTCCCAGCGGAGGAGTAAGGAAGTTGTTGTATGCCTCCAAGCGCGGGTTGTATACTGTCTCTTGGTCTACCCTTGGGACCCTGGAACCTGGACAGTCGTGGTTCGCCTTAAAAGGCTTCTACATCATTGGTGGCCATTATTGGCTCCTCCCCCATCTGTGCAAGCTCTTCTGAGTTCTCTCAGGTGTGTGAATGGTGTTTTAATTTTGGGAATTTTCCTTCATGGTTTTGGAATTACTCCTTTTCATGCAGGAAGTTGCACTCTCCTCTCCCCCAATTGGGGTTGCGCTCATGACCAATGGCTTGCCTTGAATTTACCTGTGAAGGCTTCTCTGCCTTGTGCTTCAGTTTGGGAGGTCTTAGATTCATTTACCTCTTTGGGTTCTAGTGGAAATTTGGAAGTTTATATTGCAGTAGGGAAGTGGCCCTGTAGTTTTGGGTTTGGCTGTGTCTTTTGCAAGTGGGATACAAATTCCTACATGGATTCCTCCTATTGTTTTTCGTCATCTACTGTTGATTTTAACATTCCCCCACCAACGGGACCATCCTCACCGAGGGAGGGGTTAGCCAGCTTAGTCTAGTCATCCCAAGTTTGGGCACTCTTCATCTTCTGCTAATTCGGCTAGTTGAAAAACCAAGGATGTTGAGGCTATTTCTCCAGCCAATTCTCAAGGAAACCTTGTAGCCCTTGCCTCATTAGACACTATAATAGAGCAATTGTGCCACCTTCAACTTGATATCGATATCCTCAGGGACCTCATTTATGAGGAACGTAATGAGATTGTGGTGTATCTGATAAATATTTAGTACAATCAGAGTGAAATCCTGGAGCAACTAGACAACCTCTGACACAGTTAGCGATGTACCAATGACCATCTTCGCAACTTGGAAGCTCAAGTGGAGCACATTGACTTCCACATTCATGACCGTGTTGGGTATTTCACAGCTTCCCCTGTAATGCCTCACCACCCCCCTCCCTAACATGTTTTTGTCAAATTAGGCTTCTTTTTGTGTCTATGTTAGTAAGCTAAGGCCTTAACACTTATCAGAAATAATGTATGTTATTTTTTCTCACTGGTATGCTCCAGTCCCCAATCTCACAATGTATGTCTGTCCCAAGAGAGCGAGGACTGTTGAGATATTTTTTGTAAGCTATGCTATTTTGAAAATATAATGAAAGCACTTTTGAACGACAAAAAAATAAAAAATTAGTGGTCAAGAAACAAATTTGCAATCAATGCAAGAATCAATTCCCCGACTTTCACATGGGAAATGTAACAAAGAAGAAAATGTAAATTTATTTTTGTTCCATTAACAAATTTAACTTGTTTGGTAGATATTTTGTTCTTACAAAGGTTATTTTCTTTCTTGCAAGTAGAATTTGCTCAAGTGTAATTAATGTGGAATAATGAATTGCGATTCTTTTATGGAAAGAAATGATACAACCAAAACTCCAATTCCACAAGCTAGAATGGTATGTCGTAGAGAAAATGAAAGTGCTCCCTATGATTTCAGCGGAGATATGGTTGATGTGTATAAAAAAATTCAGTCCAGGATTGACAGTTTATCTATTTTGCATTGTGCCATGTGTGCAATGAATTTTATCCTGGTATACAAGTTTTCATATTGCACGAAGGGCCCATTTGTAAAAGATGTAAGTGCAAGAAAGGTGCTCATTGTTTTTCTCTCTTTAACAACATGGATCTAGGTGAGGAGCCTAAGGTTATAAGATTTTTGACACAAGTTGAAGAGATTCTAATAGCGCAGGTAAATCCAATATTACAAGTGACACATGCATGTGGTGGTCAATATAAATATAGTGGCCACACGATAAGTTTTCCACAATATATTTCTTCGATTGTGAAGATGCTTCCACGACGTGTTAAACAACGAGATTTCTTAATTGTGAGAAGGGGAGGTGTTCGATATGAATTCTATGAATGTTATGTCTAGAGAATAAGTGTGATGGATGCATTGTATTATAAAATTGAAATGGACAAGTACTATACGGATGTTGAAATTGACATCGATTCAGTTACTCCTCTCCCGGAAAGAGATACTGATGTGTCTAGGAAGTTACAATATGTTGATAGTGATGTTGATGAAATAACTAGGATGGATGTGTAGTGGGCCCCAGTATTGCAGCAATAATGTTGCAACTCCTGAGACTCCCTTCTTTAATTTTATCAACCTAGTAGTTCGTAATAAACTTGGAAGCGACGGTGCTATATGCACAAGTACTAGCTCTTGCCGCAATTGTCACTTGGTCAGCTGGCACAATTCCGCTAGGAGCTTAAGCCAGCTTCTATGAGCTCTAAGAAGAAGCTTTTAAACTGATGGATGAAAACTAACTCAAAGAAGGCTAATCTACCTGCAGAAAGAAACTGGAAAGCTGAAAGGAAACGTAAACCATAGCAAACCCTAATTTTACTAGCTAGCCCTACTAATGCAAGAAAGAGGATGCAAGCTACTGAAAGAGATGCCATCGACTTCTAGGAAGGTAAGATGCATGTGTCTAAGCTACTTCTAGAGTAACATCTGAAAAAAAA
>Ga0115851_100244_pt1 | contig 21337 bp, 10 predicted proteins | sample InSIn2gowninarea_FD_83865 | JGI IMG/M metagenome (GOLD analysis project Ga0115851, IMG submission 83865)
TTTTTCTCCCTAGGAGAATGGTTGTTTAAGAGTTTTTACTTTACCTTTGTTTTGTTTCAACTCAACTTTTCTATATATATATATATATATATATATATATATATATATATATAATACCATGGTGCATAGGTAACTCCTTTGAGTAGCTAGGTACAAAATTAAATAACACCAATGTTATATCCAACAACCTTTAAACCATATATATCACGAATTTATAACTTAGCAAGAATAGAGACTATTTGTCTTTAATATGTAATTAACAATTATTTTAATGTTACAAGATACAAGATACTTGCAGCGATGTGTAATTTTCAAACCATTTAACTTTAGGAAAACCATTTTTATTTATTATGTAATTTAGTAATCCACATTATTTAAGTTTAACAATGTATATATCAACCTATGCAATATTTAATGCGCTCCCATTAAACAATATTTAATGTGTTGCCATGAAATATGTATATGAATATGGATCTTTATCTAGTTTTGTATCGATCAAGTAAACTTCATAGATTGAGTAATCCTTTGGTGCATTTCTTGGTACCATGTTCTTGTGGTTTACTAAAAACTATTACATTTTGCTCAGCTAGGGGAGAGATTCCTAATGTTGTGCAGGGACCAGTAATTGATATAGTACTGGTCCAACCAAACCACCATAAATTGAGACTTTTGAAACCAATATTTAAACAAAAATAAATAACATTAAGTATAAATAAGTATTAGTTTATGTCCAAAATTTCCCCATACATTGACTGGGCCCACAACTGTCCATAAATAGTATTTTACTACTTAAGACTACAAACCATATTGACCCAACTAGAAAACAACTAAAACCATAAAGGATTCCAAAATGGTCTATTCTAGAAGTACAAAGCAGCAGTGACTTCAACCCCCACTCATCAGAATTGCAGATTTGCATCCCAAATAAATATGCCTACTTGCACATAACAAAAGGGAATGTATGTCAGCCATAACTATTGTGTTGTTCAACAACTAAACACCCTATGTTCAATAAATGACACCCAACCCAATAACATTTAAACCCACGTTGTTCAATAAATGACATCTAGACCCAATAACTGCAATAAATGACACCCAACTCACTCTATTTCTCAATAAAACAGATCAAAGCACATGGATCAACAAATAACCAATTCACAACCATTAGATCACATCAAATTAAATCCAGACCACACATTCAAAATGAAGCCATTGCAATCCATGTGCATCCATGTCCACCAATTAAATTCAAGTGCCAAAAACTATAAAAGAAGTCCACCCGTTGTTGAAGTTGCATCTTATGCTTTCAAACTATTCAGCAAACTTGAATACAACATCACAAAACAGTTGCCATTATATCCAAGTTAGTTATATCAATTACAACTCATTCTTCTTACAGTTCTGTTTTCATTGTTTTCATTTATCATATTTCTTACATGATCTGTCTGGCCATAACTGCTAGAAGGATACCTGGATGGTTTCACAAACAGCCATTGAAATTCATTGTTCTTACAGTTCTGTTTTCATTGTTTTCATTTATCAGAGTTGTTACATGATCTGTCTGGCCATAACTGCTAAAAGGATACCTGGATGGTTTCACAAACAACCATTGAAATTCATTGTTCTTACAGTTCTGTTTTCATTGTTTACATTGTTTATATTTATCAAAGTTCTTACATGATATGTCTGGCCATAACTACTAAAAGGATAGCTAGATGGTTTCAGAAATAGCCATTGAATAAAAAGTAGGTTCTAAATACAACTATTTAGAAAAGTTAAAACCATTCCTTAAAATAAGAAAAATGAATGCTTTCAACATACTTAATTTTTTCAGTTCAATTTTCTAAAACTTTTTATGAATGATAAGTCCATTCCAAAGTTGATCACAACTGCAAGTTGTTCCCAACATAGAATTTATGTCTGGAATGGTGGCCATGGACTGTAATGGAGAAGTTGCAGTACTGAGACATTTTTGGCAATGTCAAACAGAAAAAATAAAATGGAAAATGATATTTGAAACAACTATCATAGAATCCTACTTGAATCCATATAAAAGTTGCTAAACTGATGAACAAGCAGGCAATTGAGAGACCACAAGGATAATCACAGCTGCAAGTTGTTCCCAACATAGAATTTATGCCTGGAATGGTGGCCATGGACTGCAATGGAGAAGTTGCAGTACTAAGACATTTTTGGCAATGCCAAACAGCACAAAAAATGGAAAATGATATTTGAAACAACTATCATAGAATCCTACTTGAATCCATATAAAAGTTGCTAAACTGATGAATAGGCAGGTAATTGAGAGACTACGAAGTAATTTGCAATGAAAGACTACGAAGTAATGCAATTCAATTTCCTGTAACATACATGTTGACAATTTCCTATAATAAAGGAAAAGTATTTTTGCAGAAGTAATAAAGCATAATTTACAAATATTCTAATGTCTAAATGCATGCAATAATTTTACAGGTTGTTGCATCAATGGCAAAAGGAAGTTACTCTTCTCGTACAAGGAGAAGTGGCAGGAGAGTGACAAGGGGTGCACAGCTGCAATGCACATCGTCTGATGAGGATAGGACAGCTGATGTCAATGCCAACAATGCACCAAGGAACATTGTTGAGGATGACCATGTGACAGCAGCTGATGTTAACACGCCATCAGCCACAGAACCACCATCAACAAAATTCCAAGGGGCAAGCTCAACTAAAAAGATCAGTGCTATAAGAGCATGGACAAAAGAACAAATGTTAGTTGCAATTGACGACATAGAGTTTAATGGATACTCAGTTCGAGCATCTGTAAAAAAACATGGTATTCCTCCCTCATCAATACATTATTGGATAAATGGACTGACTCATACAAAACATAGAGGGCCTCTTACAGTTATCACTGAGGAGGAGGAGGCCGAGGTGGTTGAGTGGTGTAAAGAGATGGCCCAACTGGGACATGGGCTAGAGTTGATACAACTCAAATAAACAGTTGCTCAAATCTGTCAAGGGAGGCCAAACCCATTCAAAGATGGGTTTCCTAGTAAATCATGGTGGTTTGGGTTTAAAAAAAGGCATCTCGAACTTGTATTGTGTACTACTGAGGGCCTTGACAGAGACAGAGCATTGAATTTGCGCCCTGCAGTTGTGCAAAAGTTCTATGACACACTTTCTAGTGCTTACGATAAACATTCTTATGGAGCAGACCATATATGGAACTGTGAAGAAACAGGTTTACAGGCAGGGAGGAATTGTGGCATGCGGGTAATTGCCAAGAGAGGGAGCCGAAATGTGCCAAATATTTTACCCAAGAGCAGGGAGTGGATAACTATTTTATGTTGTGTCAATGCAATTGGTACTTCAATCCCTGGATTTTATCTATTCAAAGGTAAAAATCAACTGAAAAAACTATATACAGAACTGTGAACCAGGTGCATACATGGCTGCACATCCCCATGCATGGATGACTAAAGAACTATTTCTAAGTTGGCTTTTTCACTTTGCTACATCGGTACCAGGTGGCGTCTCGCCTAATAACAGACACCTTTTGATATTAAATGGCCATGGGAGCCACATGGTTGTACAAACAATTGAGGAAGAAAACAATTTAGGCATCGACCTGTTGACATTGCCCGCTCATACCACTCACAGACCGCAACCCCTTGATGTTAGTGTGTTTGGCCCTTTCAAGAACTATTTCAGGTCGGAGCGCTCTGCGTGGATGGCAAAGAATCCAGGGGTTGAGGTGAAAAGGTTTGAGCCAGCAAAGCTTGCAAGTAAAGCTTTTAAAAGGGCTTTGACACCATCAAATATCAAGGCTGGCTTTAGGAGGACAGGAATTTGGCCACTGAACTATGATGTTCTTATGCATGATACTGGTCGTAGCCAAGCGTTTCATGTGGATGGTCAGGAAGAAGGGAATGCCCAAACAGGTGTTGAAGTGCAAGAAGTAGATGACCAAGATGATGTTGTTGCAGCTGGTAATATGATTTCCCTGTCTCAAGGACACTTATATGCTGAAGATGATAAAATTGTATGTGGAACACAATATAAAAATGAACAAATTCGCAGTAACATGGAGATCGTTCCACCAACTCAAGAATATGAAATTCCTGTTGCTGATATTGTTAATGATATTATTGGACATGCAACTGTATGTGAAACACAATATAAAAATGAACAAATTCACAGTAACATGGAGATCGTTCCACCAACTCAAGAACATGAAATTCCTGTTGCTGATATTGTTAATGATATTGTTGAACATGCAGTTGACAATGACCAATTGACATTGCCAAGCCAAGTAACCCCACCTTCATGGCTAGCAGAAGCAATGATCAATATGAATGCACATAGTGTCTCGGCAACCAATGAAGAAAGCATGAACATGCCCTCACAACCAGTAGAATTGAACAGTGAAATTGTTTATTTTTTTGTGGACGATAGATCAATGGAAGAAGATGAAGGACATAATGAGGCATCAAATGAAGATAATGATATAGCTCAATCAGTTCCAATAGATACTGAAAGGGAAGTACCAAGCAATGACATGTAGGTGGGAGGGGTGGAGAAGACACTTGGACGGTTCCTAAAGCTACCAGTAGAGAGAGTATCAATGAAAAAAAAGCAAGGTGCACCAGGTAGTCTTTGTCTAGGCCGAAGCTCACAGTTACTCACCTCAGAGGACTATATAAACCTGTTAGTTGAGTCTAAAAAAAAATAAATTTGAAATGCAAGAATTAAAACAGACAAAGAAGGATCTAGTCAAGGAGAAGAAGGCAACAAGGATTGTTGCAGCACAACGTCGAGCAAATGAAAGGATTGAAAGAGATAAAGCAAGGCAAGTTAAGGACCAACAAAAGCAAATGGCAAGACAAGAAAAGGAAAAATGAAAGGCACAACAAATGCTTGAAAAGGAACAAGGGATGATCAACGATACAAGAATAGCTCATGAAACGAGGATTATTTCAAACTCATTGGACTCCATTGCAGATAATACACCATTATTCCAAGATCATAAACATTCAAGTGCCCCACTATCAAATTGAGGATTTACCAACTTGTCTTGTTCCTACCAGAGTTGGTGTCAATTCTCTGTATGCTCATTACACACCTCCACTTAATGCAGGGGTCAGTAGTGCAAATGTGAGGTATGGGTACTCAGTACCTCCACGGTTGGAAGCTGCAAATCGGAATCAATCATATGGCAGCAATCAACCATTTCCTAATCAACCCTTGACTGGTAGGCCAACCTACCTGGCTCAAGAAGGTAACTCGGGGAGTTTTGGCACTCAAGATTCTCAGGGCCATAAAGAATAGGGGTGTCATATGTTTTTGGTTCTAACCACATTATGATGTGGATTTTGGATGGATTGTGTCCTTTTCTTGGCACAGAAACATTTTGGCTTACAACACTAGATTGTATCTTTTTCTTGTCACAGAAACATTTTGGCTTACAACACTAGATTGTATCTTTTTCTTGTCACAGAAACATTTTGGCTTACAACCTAGTAGTAATTTCTTGTGGCAAGCTAACTATGTGTTGAAAATCAATGGAATATTTCTTTATGTAAAATATTAATTATGATAAAACTATTTCTATAAGTTATTATGTGCGCCCTCCCCCCACGTCGCAAAACCATGTGTCAAAGCGCATGGATCCGGTACGACACCTGTCCACCATGGAGGTCCACGTGTTGGGCATCGTGTCACCACATAAAATTCTGTGTCTGCGCCATTTCCTCCGTTTGTTTGGGATCATTGCTGCGATGTTAGGGAATTCAATAATAACATTCCATTCCAACTCTGGACAAGAGATAATGGCCGAAGGCTTAGGAAAATGGCTAAATACAAAAATCAAATGACCAAACAGTCTCAAATGAGGAGGCAATCTACCTCATAATAAGTTTTATTAAATTTCAAAAAGCCACTGATAATTTTATTCATTGAGGGGACACTTGAGAAATTGAGAGCACTCATTATCAAGTTGCATATGAAAAAGGCTAAATACAGAAATCAAATGACCAAATAGTCATATCTCATAATACGTTTTTGAGAGCACTCACTATTAAGTAGAGTAGGAAAAAACCTTCAAATTTAAATTTAGATATTCAAAATCCTAGTTCCATGTCCAAACATAGATCACTAAAATAACAACACCCCATCTCAATATAATTGTTGTAAATATGAGAATAACCTAAATCCTTAAGCAAATGAAGTTTAATCATCCTCCTATGCATTTCTGACCAATAACCATACCTAAACCCAAATCTCTTCTCAACCCCACAAAAAACATGACGCAAAAATTTCAATTGAGGTGGCTACAAACTATAACAGTTGAGTAAAACTGGAATCATTTAATCCTCTTCTCAACCCACAAAAAAACAGGACACAAAAATTCCAATTGAGGTGGCTACAAACTACAACAGTCAAGTAAAACTGGCATCATTTAATGATCTTCTCATCCCCAAAAATAAACAGGACACAAAAATTTCAATTGTGGTGGCTACAAACTACAACAGTTAAGTAAAACTCGTATCATTTAATCATGTATATATAGAACTGTACATCAAGATAGCCAGGGCATGAAGCCCAGCTATGGCAGCCCATCATCGTGAACAAAATTTTCCTGTAAACTAATAGAGAAGGGGACAAACAAACAAACACAAATGTTATATACAATGACAATTCTTAAGGATTGTTAACATCAGAGAACCTGAACACATTTTATTTGTTGATAGACAGAGCCTGTGCTCTGTCCTTGATGCCAAGAGGAGAGGCAATTGCTGGCCTAGAATTATCTTTATCTTTAAAATATAGTTGACATCTATTTATAAAATGGAAAAAATAATGAAATTTTCATTATAGGATTCTGAGGGCGTTAGGATTATTATTTCAGTCATTTTTCACATTTGATAGGGTAGATTCAAAGTTGCGAGTAGGCGTAGAGACTTTATGCAAGAGACAAAACCAACAATTAAATAATTGTAAATTGACCAAAAATTGGCTAGGAAGAAGAAAATTTCTCATTAACAAGAGGAATATGCCAACAAAGCTATAGAATGATTTGTTGTTGTTTAATGAATGAGAAAACCAATCTTCTAATTCGGAATACTATTACAGACCAATAAATGAAATAAACATTGCAGAAGCGACAACACTGGATATGAACAATAGACAAGAGATAATTGCCAAAGGTATAGGAAAAAGGCTAAATACAGAAATCAAATGACCAGACCGTCTTATCTCATAAAAAGTTTTTGAGAGCACTCATTATTAAGTAGAGTAGGAAAAACCCTTCAAATTTAAATTCAGATATTCAAAATCCTAGTTCCATGTCCAAACATAGATCACTAAAATAACAGCACCCCATCTCTATATTTTTTTCCATATGAAAACCTTCGAATTCAAATTCAGGTTCTAGGTCCTAGATCACTAATATGAAAACCTTCAAATTCAAATTCAGGTTCCAGGTCCAAACATAGATCACTAATATAGCAACACACCCCATGTCTAGATCTTCACCACCACATGACCAAAGAGTCACATCCAATATAATTGTTGTAAATATGATGATAACCTAAATCCTTAAGAAAATGAAGTTTAATCATCCTCCTATGCATTTCTGACCAATAACCAGACCTAAACCCAAATCGCTTCTCAACCCCACAAAAAACAGGACACAAAAATTTTAATTGAGGTGGCTACAAACTACAACAGTTGAGTAAAACTGGCATCATTTAATCATCTTCTCAACCCCTAAAAAAAACAGGACACAAAAATTTCAATTGAGGTGGCTACAAACTGCAACAGTCAAGTAAAACTAGCATCATTTAATGATCTTCTCATCCCCAAAAATAAACAGGACACAAAAATTTCAATTGTGGTGGCTACAAACTGCAACAGTTAAGTAAAACTCGTATCATTTAATCATGTATATATAGAACTGTACATCAAGATAGACAGGGCATGAAGCCCAGCTATGGCAGCCCATCATCGTGAACAAAATTTTCCGGTAAACTAATAGAGAAGGGGACAAACAAACAAACAAAAATGTTATATACAAAGACAATTCTGAAGGCTTGTTAACATTAGAGAACCTAAACACATTTTATTTGTTGACAGACAGAGCCTATGCTCTGTCCTTGATGCCAAGAGGAGAGAGGAATTGCTGGCCAAGAGGAGAGGGAATTATTGGCCTGGCCAGTTGTTGGTCAAAGCCTTCTGTCGAGGATGGCACGGGACGACCGAGGATGGCACGGGATGGCGAAAATAATAGCGAAAACAAGGAATCTATCAGACATATCAGAAATTAAGTCATACCAAAAGACAAGAGGGTTTCGAGGGTTTGTTTCGGGTCATTGTTGCGATGTTCCATTTTCCCTTTGTCTTTATTCTCGAGACCAGTTGTTGGGCGAAGCCCTCCGCCGAGGATGGCACGGGACGACCGAGGGCACGGAACGACCGAGGATAGCACAGGACGGCCGAGGATGGCATGGGACGACGAAAATAACAACGAAAACAACGAAATTTCCACAAAAACCCTAAACCCTCAACAACAAACAACATCAAAATATGCACAAAAGCCCTAAACCCTCAAAACCTGCCATAGAAAGTTTACAAAATATCCAAATAGAGTTGTTTGTGTTGAAAAACACAGAGAAATGGTTGGTAGGATTAAAATCCTATTGGATACAGGCCATGGATGCTCGTTAACCTTCCCCGAAGCTCGCCAGACCTTCTCCACACTTGCAACGAACTTCTCCACACCTGCAACGACCTTTTCCACCCCTGCAACGAGAAGAAAAAGCCATTAGACAACAGAAAACCACCAAAAAAACCAGAACAAAACAACAAATTAAGCAATTACCTTGATCTCAGTGAAACTGCAACCGGCTCCTCTCCAAACAAAAAAAACTGCGAATAAGACCACCACCAGAGAAACCCTAAATAACCAGCAGTCCAGAACAACCAAGAAATCCAGGCGGGAAACCACAAGAAAAGCATAAGCGATGTTCCAACCACAAACCCTAAACCTAGAACAAACATTTGCACCAGCACCTGCATACCAGACGAAGCGCGCAAGTCCACAAACCCTAAACCTCGAACAAACGCTTGCAATAGTACATCCATACCAGACGAAGCACGCAGGTTTTGGAGTCGTCCCGCGCCATCTTCCGCAGGGGGCTTCGCCCAACAACCGACCCCGAGCAGAAAGACAAAGGGAAAATGGAACATCGCAGCAATGACCCCAAACAAACGGAGTAAATGGTGGAGACACAAAGTTTTATATGATGACACGATGCCCAACACATGGAGCTCCACGACAGGTGTCGTACAGGCACCATGCGCTTTGACACGTGGTTCTGCAATGTGGCGGGGAGGGCGCACAGGTAATGGCGACCCTCCCCTAGTTGAGAGAGTTGAATGTAGCCAATAAAATCTAATTATATTTTGTTTTACTATTATTTTATTGAATTTTAGGAGGATTAATGGCCTCAGCATGCAAAAGTGAAGACTTTTGTGGTGGTTGTTTTTGTTGTAAATACCTAGGCCACAAACCTTTTTGGTCATAGCATCACTGGTATCATTTTATTTAATTTTGTCTATAATATGTGGGAGTAATAATGGTGTCCCTATCTAATCTCTTGAAAATGTTTGCATTCAATGAATGGTTAGTTTGTTAATTCTCATTGTTATCAAATGCCCTTGTTACGCAGAAAGGTGTTTTCTCTATTGAGTTGGTTGGGCAAACACTGTTTAGCCCAACCAATCTCCTCACTCCATTTTCGTCATTCCTCCATATCATAATTGAACATGCGGAAACCATTCATTAGTCCCTTCGTACAGGGTTCTTGGCATCGAGTTTACTCTACATATAAAACCCAACTGCAATTCCAAAAGCTTTTGCAACAGAGCAAGCATCAACAGATCTCTGACAATGGATTTGTGTGCAGCACTGGCGCCCCTCGTATCTAGGACTCGTCAAGGCTTCTTGACGTCTACGTCATAGTTTTCTTCGGCGTGCCTCACATAAAACTGTAGACACTTGAGAAGGAAGACATTATTTCGACCTTGTTTTTTAGGGTTGGGCTGGATAGTTTGGACAAGTTAAAGTTGTTCATAGCTCTAGATTTGAATCTCGTAGTCATCCTTGTGAAAAAGCCTCTTCTCAACCAAACGGAGTCTCGATTGCTTCAAATCTCCTCTGCGATTTTTCCCTCTCCTTACATCTTCGAATTGGAATGATTCCCATCTAGTCTCTTGTAATGTCAAGCAATGGGAATGTATCCAGACTTGCAACAAATTTATGACACAATGATATGTCTTATGTTCATGCAATCGAAACGTGAGTCAATGTACTTAAATCAAGACTAAACCAGTTGACCACACAATAATTCTCATACTGCCTCAAGTTGGGTGTATTTTATACATATATACATTATAGAAATCGTTGTCTATTTCATAGTCCTAATCCTCTACAAAGTTGTTGTGAATGAATGAAATTATTAAAAGCTAAATCATGGCAACACATGTTGGACCATAACAGAATTAATATTTCATATCACTTCTAATGAAATTAAAGAGTGGTTTGTGTCTGAGATCTCTAATATATGGTATATATATTAGAGTAGGGTTTCTGTTATAAGTAATATGGGGTACTAAAATAAAATTGAGGTCCCAGAAGTTGAGATTGAGTTAAGTGCAGTTTTTAACAATAATTAAGATTAAAATCTCAATATTAAAGAATTGTAACTACGATTATGGGTGTTTGAATTTTCATCAATAAATTTTTATAAAATACTCATCATTTGGCGAAGAGTTGGCAAGAGCATCTTTGCGTACAATGATTTATGATTCAAGAGTGGTTTAAAAAGTCTGCATTTCGATGAGTTTGTTAGAATTTGATAGTACTTTACCATGGTTTACTTCCGGAGTTTTTCTTCACTTTTCGCAAGTCAATGGATGCAGGTTACAGATTCCCTGCTCACCGTTTTCACATTACTTGTCCATATAGCTTTTGCATGAGGCTTTTCTTTTTCATAATTGAGATATATTTAGTTTTATATCCTTTGATGAGGTTTTTCTTCCTCATAATATTATTGAGATTTTTTAGTTTTTAGAAATTTTTTATTAAAATATTTTTTTAAATATTGCTAAATTTATATTAATTACACTGAAAAGCATTTTCTGTATGGAATTGTCTGGGCAAACACTTTTCAGCCCATTCAATCTCCTCCTCCATTTTCATTGTTCCTCGCTATCATAATTCAACATGTGGAAATAATTCATCATTCCCTTCATACAGGGTTCTTCGAGTCTAGTTTACTCCACATATAAAATCCAACTGCAATTCCAAAATATTTTGCAACAGAAAGAGAGGAAATTTATTTTCAAGCATCAACAGATCTCTGATAATGGATTTGTGGGAGCATTGGTGCCACTCAGATCTAGGACTCGTCCAAGCTGCTTAATGCCCACATCATAGTTTTCGACGGTGTGTCTCACATAAAACTACAGACACTCGAGAAGGAAGACTCGGTCGAGAGCCATGAGCCATGCCAAGGATACTTCCTTGTAGTCGATGAACTCGTGGTAGTTTCTTTGGATTCTCCATTCACGCTTCTTAAACTCCGCCACAACTGCTGATTGATTCTTTTTTGAAATTGGGGTGCAAATTGAAGTTTGTAATGCTCCATGTCATAGAGCTCAGATCTCAAGTGTCAATAGGGCCGATGGAAATGGACTGAGGCACCGCCAATAACTCTTTGGGCACATTAAAAACGAACATACATAATCCCTTGACTTCTTCTTCTTCTTGTAGATAAAAAATTTACTTGATTTGAATAACCCAACCATTCTCATCGATATTCAATTGAACATGAGTTGTGGACTCCATGTTTCTCAATCGGAGGCAAATGGTCTCACAGGAAACACAAGAGAAGAAGTGGGAAATATGTTAGACAGTTGAGCGACTGCGGAACCTTGTATGGAGCTTCTATGGTTAATGAATACACAAACCAGGCCCGAGGAAATGGGTACTAACTAAATCTTTTCCTTATTTCCTTCCTTTGAAACAAACCTTATAGCATATTATCCAGCACCCCACAGAGTCCTTATACAGTGTCATTGTTGAAAATATATTTCAAATGTTTAACATGATTTCTATATTTATGCCGAAATCATTTTTTGTTGTGGAAGGGTTGCGGAAGGACAGATGCTTTCCAACGCCAATTTGGACAATGCAGTTGTTCAATTCATCATTGCTTTTTCCCTGTTTCTGCACCAAAAAATCACCACTTGTTATTTTTCGTTGGACCCTTTGGGAGCCTTTGACTTCTTCGGGGCCTTGGGCTCCTCAGCATTTTTTCCAGGATCTGTCGTAACAACTTCCTCGATGGTGATAGCAATTCCATCCTTAGGAGCATTCTCGACACGTGTGGAGACCATGGCTGTGTTTCACAAGATTTAATCACAAGAAAATCTCACAGAATTGTTGGGCCGGGGGGAGGGTTGGTGGCGACTTCATCACAAAACAATGCAAGCATGCCAAGAAAATTGAAGAATGAGCATATATAAATTCAAGAGTGCAGAAAGAAGGAATTTATTAAGTGACTAATTTATCACAAGTGTCTTCCCACATGTAAATAGCTCGACAACCACGTGTGACAACGAGGTGAATTTGTGAACTGCCACGTATGAATTGAAACAGAGCACAACCACCAAAATTTTCAGTGCCAAATGATGCCACTGAGTTTCTCTTCTTCGCATCTAGCGCCAATAGGAATTGAATCATTGAATGTAGATTTTTGAGACGAGGCTTATTCAATGAAGAGGAAGATACACTCTTAGAGTTGTCCTTTGTGTTAAACGTGTCACAGTATACACTACCATGAACTCGTGCATCATTTAGTGCAACTCGTGAAGATCTCAACCGTTCTCTGAAATGTGAAATCTTAAAATCAATTTCAACGCATGGTCATTGGTAGAGACCTTAAATTGATTTTAGGGTTTAATTTTGAGTCACATTCCAAAAATATAGAATCTTAGTGTAGCTATTAGGTAGATTGCATATTACACATAATGATATTTCTCTTAGCACGATCACAGATTAGACTTCCACAAATTTGAAATAGGCTATTGATTTAGTCTACAAGAGGGTTTCCACCATTAGATTCTCACCTCTCGTCTTGAATGGAAAAGGAACTCATGGCCATGCAATTGAGTCATTAGAGAGTGGTGATTGTATAACACACGAAGAATTTTGAAGTCCCTTGGAGTATGCAAACAAAGGTGGCATGGAGTCTAGCACTGTAAACAAAGGTGAAAGATCTATTGCAGGGTAATGTTGGAAGCATGGGGAACATCCATTAAATGCCTTGCGGAAAATCTTGAGCAAGGAGGTGGATACATGGAGTAAGCCTTCTATTTTTTCGACTAGGATTCAAGGAAGGAGAGCTCTCAATCACTGCTTTTGGACATATTGACTCGAAGTATAGAGCAAGGAAGGTCATTCTACTATCTGGATAGATAAATTGTACAATACTTTATACCAAGAGGATCGCGGCGATGGATTGACAATCCATGACAAATTTTGGTTATCGTAGTTCTTAGCTCAGGTCTGGTTCTTACTATTATTTCTCAAACTTGGAAACCGTACCATATTATCATTGCAAACATTTCGTTTTGATATCCAATGAGATGGAAAAAATATCGGTGAAAACAAATTTGAGCAGGTGAGCTATTGTTCTCCTGATACCGTTGGTGCTCTATTATGGTAAAATGGTTGAAACTTGAAATTATATATTATTAGGTTATAATTCTAACTCCCCTTTATTTTTGGTTGAGGTTGAGGTATTTTACCCACTGCCACTATACCGGTCTTTTAATTTCCTCTTTACCAAACTCCTCGAGGGCTAAGTTGACTCAATTCTAAGACCAATCTTTGGGGAAATAATCAAATCGGGTCCATTAAGAGATAACTTGATCTAGCGCATTGTCGCAATAGTCAAATTGACTATCAAACTTTATTTTATCTTTTAAAGGACATAAAATCGTTATCCTTGTTTATTTATCCAATTTCAAAACTTGATCTCATAACATACAGATGGAAAAATACTCGTCGATGTGCAGAATCCATGGAATTTTGTTGGATGTGCTATCATCTATAACATAAGTGGATGTTATATAAAAGTAAGACTCAAGTAGAGATCACATCCATTGACACGACCCCTTTGATTGCAAGGAATAGAGTGGTTCCTCATGCTCGGAGGTTAAAACATTTTTCCCCTTCATTGTCCCATTGTGCACCCCATAAGATGACATTGATGATGTACCCTGACATGTAGCACAAGGATATAGTTTCCTTCCACACTCTTTGTTCCTCCTTTTGGCGTTCCTTTGCACCTCTTAGTGCAATTGCTAGTTATTTTGATGTCCCGTGTCACATATCCCACAGGGTTCCAACCGACACTTCGTTTCCCTCCATCTTATCAAGCATCTTTTGCATTTTCCTCTTTGGAAACAATGGTTCTACGACACTTGTAATTATTATTACAACAAATATGTTCCCCGTCAGTCACAACATATACTTATTTTATGACTACCTTGAATATAATTTGTGTGAGAGGCTTACCAAATGACAAAATTTCCTTCCTCGACATATGCTAAGCATCTGTGGCACTATCAATGCTTTCCGTGTTGCTTCCCACTCTGAGGAACATGGTTGCAATCAAAGAAACATGGCTACAATTTTTTAATCACCTAAAAAAAAACAAACATAAATCGAAACAAACACAAACATTGTGGAAGCGGCTTCTGAACTTCAAGTTGCTCAATTTTTAATGGTCAGTGATTAAAAATTAATTATGAAATCATATAAACAATGGAATTATTATTGAAAATTGATGAATGGCCTGCAAATACATCAAATATAACCCATTTTGGGTGTACACTGGGGTGTTTGGAGTGGAATTCATGTTGACCCATCTGTTGTCTTTGAAGAGTTGAACATTAGGCACCATGTTATGTAGAAGGAATGTGACTATGCTATTGTCTGTGTGCACCTCCAATGTAAGAGAAATCAATGGTTGGGGAAATTGGAGATATTAATTTTATTGCATTTCCATGTTTTCACCCTCTATGTGCGCATTCCATTCTCCCTTCTTTTCACTCTCATCCTACAGTGAAAATCGACTGACCATGTGACGATTCATTTGGATCTCATTTGAATATAGGTAAATTAATAAGAAACCAAAATTGAAACATAAAAGAATCACTAAGTGGAATGTTACTGTGTGCTATGAATATTTGAAACGATTCCTATTACCACATGGCAAAGAAACTTTGCCATTAATATTAAAAACCAAAAACTATGATCTTTCATTTCCCAAACCTTTAATTTAATCTGTCTCATTGTGGTTACAACGAAGAATGTTCCAAGATGATAGTCCAAACAACTTTCTATTTATGAAGAATTCAAATTCATGAAACCCAATTCCGATATAGACCACACTTATCTACATTATTAATAGTGATAGCAAACTTTTATCATAAGCGCAAAAATAAATCTAACAAGAGCCACATGGTAGCATGTCACAACTTATTTGCATACATGAATTGTGTGTGTATAGTTTTTAGATTATGTGGTTGAAACGATACGTGTGAAGATCAAATTATTTGAAACAAAAAAAATAATTAAAAATTTATATATTTAAAATTTCAATCATATTTTTATATTAAAATGAATTGATAAATTTAAATAAGTTTTTAGCTATAGTTGAGTTAAAAATATGGTTATTTGAAAATATTTTTAAATGATTTATAAAATACACTTATATAATTTAACTAATCAAATATAAAATCAAATATATCCTTAACTAAAGGTTTATATTTAAAATTTTAATTATATTTTTATTTTAAAATAAAATAAATTTATTAAAATATTTATATGTTTAAAATTAAAATTACATTTTTATTTAACATAAAATGAATTCATTGAAAAAAACAATAGTAGTATGTGTATTAACAAGTAAATATTTGTTAATTTGTAAATGTTCTATAAAAATATTACTAGTATTTGATGAATTTTACCATTTTTTTTCATGAAGATGAATGGGAATTAGGTGGAAAAATAAAATCGAATAAAATTAATAATAAAAGAAAAATACGATTTTCTATCTTTTGAACATTTTCTCTTTTGAGTCATTTCTCTTTTGAACATTTTCTCATTTTATCCACTTATGAGAGTATGTACTTGGTACCATGTAGAGTCCTCTACCATTAATCTTTCCTTATGTATACTTCCTACATTTTCCTAATAGAAATATTAGGAATATGTATTGGGTTGGTATTTTTCTTTTATCCTTCTTATGGATCCCATTTTCATAATGGCAATTTGAATTCACTCACTATCAATTGCATATGTACCCACGAGTAGCCAAAACATGTTCTTAAATGCAATGCCTACAGAAGTAGAGAAACACTAAAACAATGCCAACAATTCTTTTAATTTAGTGCAGACATTGTCATTTCTACAAGAAGGTCCACCCACAATTTTCTTGTCCTCGTGATATTACACATTATTTAACTAAATTCTATATCACACGACATTATACATAATATATTATGTATGAGCACCTACATAAAAAATTACCCATAGGAAACGCACTTCCAAAGGACACGCCATGGAATACGTTGCTAATACCATCCTTTTTGCATAACACCTACCCCAACAAAGCATTAGAGGAATTTAACTCAATTCTTAACCTTCCCACAATCTACTCCTCACTCTCCCTCATCACCAACTTGCATACGTTTGCATGCAAGTGAAACCATGGTAGAGTTTGAAGCAACTCTATAAGAATGTGAAGGGATGATCATCTCCTCTTCCCTCACCCATCCTCATTAAATGTTTCTTCTACAAGGAACAAATCTGCGTTATTTTGGTTCTGATGAATATGACACGAAATACCTTTCATATATCGAACAAACATCTACTTAACATACTTTAAATTACCAAATTTTCTATCCATAAAATACCAATGATATACCTAATTAGTGGGATGATATTCAACTCCCAACTCCATAATTTTGTTTACCAACATCTAGCATGGAGCAACTAGTGAAATTGCAAACCTTATCTAGAACCATTATCCTACCTTGCTTTACTTAGCATCAATAAGCTCCACCATTATGTGGTTACATTGATTCACCATTAAGGTTATTACCACTACCTATATTTCCCATCGTCAAATTTTTCCTAATTTCAACAAGACGATTACAACTTTTCTTTCGAGACATTCAAGTTCACATCCACTTCCTTGTAAAGAGTTGCTCAAACTTAATGCATCATTAGAAACTAGTATGAGATCCTCTATATTCATAGGTCTAAAATAAAGGCTTCGCCCCACTTTATGCATATCCATTCCTTTCACTTCTAAGTTGAGGTTGGTAGGCAATGATGGTTTCCAAAATGGTTAATAATTATTCAGTTTTAAACCTTTACCTAACCTCAATACACTACAAAACTTCTCTTTCGCATCACACTCATAACTCCCATAGAATTCCATTAGTTAAGTCATGCTCCTGTGAAATTTCATCCCTTGTATATGTTTCCAATGATAGACTATTACATTGATATTTTCTTACAAACTAGTTTCTCAGGTTTCCTCTACTTTGCCATAATAAAATGTTTTTTTTTCCACATGCCCATAATTGAACTTTCAAGTAGAATATATTCTCTCTTTTGAAACATTATTCTCTCCTTTGAAGCATTGATTGAACTTTGAGGTTACCTAAAAGAAACTTACAGAAACACCCTTTGTTTCAAAAACTTAACAAAACACTTTTATTGTAACTTGTAAGACAAAACATTTTTCATGGTAAGTGTTAATTTCAAGTGAGGACAACTTAAGATAAGTAGTGAATATAATAGTAAATACTAACTATAGAAATACTCACAGAGAATGTCTCTCCATTGAAAATATCCTCTTAAAGCATGTCTTATTACAGTATACAATGTACATTTCTTTTTGCATTCTTTTGTTTTGGCTACCTCACTGAGAATTTATATGTAACTTACAAGGTTATAAAGTAGTAGTTAAAGGTGTTGATTTGCTTCTCTTCCATGATTAAACAAAATATATCCCTTCCACACAAAATGAATTTTAGCCCATTAACCATTTCCATTTAATTTGAACCACCAAACTATATACAGTAAGTACCTTTCGTACACACTCTACATGGAAGTACCATCGTTATGTATTCAATTTCTTGTTCTGCTGGAAAACTTTTAGTATTACATAAAATAAAAAAGAAAGAGAATTTAATCCTTTAACTAATTGTCGAATACTCTTGAATATCATTCTTGTCACAAACAAGTGAATGATGTACCAACAATTTCCCATATGTTAATGGAAATGAATGGTTGTTTTCATGTGCACCAGATGGATCTGCAGAGGTTGTTGGATCACGAAACTCTAACTTCACATGACCCTTGTATTCAATCCAAAAACGTCACATCAACTCACAAAATATTTTTTCAAACATGAAAAAAACTCATTCAAACATGTAACTTTTGTGATCCATGTAAGAAATGTTATACATAAACAACTAAGCACAATTTTCCATAGAGAAAGACTAAGGAAGAGATGGCATTGAGCATAAAGAATGAATGCCACTTTTCGTACATGTATTTACATGCACTTTCTTGGAATGGAATCTAAACACAGAATCTTTATTCTTCTTTAATGCAAAAACCCATACTCCATTTAGTTGTCGATAACATAAAGCATGTGGCAAAGAGACTTAAAATTATCATGATCAATGATAGTGGGGCATGTTGAAATTCTTACATTTATGGGATGGTCCATTGACTTGCAAGCTATTGATTGAGATCCATCACATAGGAAGAAAGAAACATGACAATTAAGAAACATATATTTACACCTAACATATCAATTAAATAAAAGTAGCTCTCCTATTGGAATAGCATCGTTGCAACTAAAGAATTGGATCAAGGTAAGCACTCTCTCAATATCTAAGGTATAATTTTGGTACTAAGGTATAATTTTGTATTAGAACCGCTCTTGCATGTGTAAGTGAAGTTATATGCTAAAGCACATAAACCGTGAGATAGGTTGTTTCTGCATCTCTAATTTAACATATAGAAAATTTATTGCCATTAGAGGAAGATATCTCTAAGAAAATGAATTGAATAGATAACTTCTTAAAGTATAGTCAATAACTAAAGATGATTTTCATTTGTTGATAAAATTTGTCTTATAATACCAAATTATAAAATTATATTAGGTGTAATTCAGAGATGTGCTCCATTTCGATCTTAGGCTAGAAGAACAAGCATGATAAATGGAGCCCCATAATTTCTTTCTGGTCTAATCTTTGTAAATATACTTTTGAAAGTTAATAAGTGAAAAGTTAACAAGGTCACTTATAGGAGTTTGGTTTTTCATAGGATTTTGAATGAACTACTAATGCTATGACAAAATTTACTGAAACAAAGATCATGATAAGTCAGAAGGGAGAAAAGCCATCCAACATTTTGAAATGGAGTAGCACAATAGACCAAAGTAAAATAGTCCTCCCTGGCCAACAACTAAAATAAGACAACTATTATACCCTCCCTACCTCGTTTGTCAGAGGAAAAGCTTGTTGCGAACTAAAGAGGAGGATTCTTGTTGTCATCATAAGCTATTGTAGTTGTACCATCCAACTTATATACACCAAAGAAAAAGAATCCATAAGAGAAATTCCAATTGTAAATTGTATGCGAAAGAGGGGAACAAAGTCTTTCATAACCAAATATTAGGTGGAGCATATGAAAGCGATCAAATCAAACAAGGAACCATGGCATACTGCTCCCTCACAAAAATTGGAAAAAACATGAAAATGAGGATGAGGGCACTTTCCCAATGAATGTCGATCAATAGAAAACATTCATCCAACAACGTTCTGTCAGCTTGGGACATCTATTTCCAAATATTTTAATCATATAACTTATAGTAGCTATCCTATGCTGTAATTTGTGTGAAACATGACTCATCAAGTTGGCGAGTACTTTATGACCCAAGTTAGCATTTCATTCAAATCCTTGTGCATTTCTAGGAACTTTTAAGTACATGGATGATGTCTTGACTTGCAAATATAAGAGTGATTTCACACTATTTGGCATTATTCTCTCATTTTTGTTGTAGATTTTAAGTGAGATGAGGGTTTCTGTTCTTAAGAATCTTATACTGCATTTGAAGGATGTTTTTCAAGGTCTGTTGAGTATTTTCAACAATCTAGAGTCAAGACAATCATCAAGAAACAAGCGGGCTAAATTTTCAGATCATAAATGGAAAATCCTAGGATTTTGCCTTATAAAAAATAATATTCTATTGCTAAGTTTTTTGTCAATTTTTGCTGAGTTTTCTTTCGAGTTTTGATGAGGTGCCATTTTGACTCTCCATTTTGGCTTTGGCAAGTTATTGCTCAGTTTTTGAGCCCAAAACATGTATTTATATTATTTTTAATGCTAACCTGATATAATCACCCTGCCATCTAACTAAATTGCACTTATAGTTGTCAATCAATTTATATTACCAGGCCAACGATCATAGTTACCAAGTTCAACTAGACCTACCTTCCCAACAAATCCAAACTAAACCTCCTAACCTTTCCTAAAAACAAGAAAACAGATATTACCTAAAATAAATTTAGAAGCAAATGAAAAACTACTTGTTATGTTTATATCTTCTTATGTGATTTTTGAATTTTTGAGCAAAATGTATAATTTTATATGTTCCATATTTATGAAACTTTCTAACTTTTTTTGGATCCTAAACTTTTCCAGCCCTCCCCTCCTGAACCTACGAAAAATTTTGAACCCATGCTCAAGATGCACTACACTCAGAAACATCCATTCCATCTCTCTCGGTTGTAGCAGGCTAAAAGAAAATTATTGTATTATTGGGAAAATATTATTGCAAATATATACTAATTAGTTTAAAATGAAATAACATATTTCCAAATGTGGTACCTATACTAAATCATTGTAATAGGAATTTCCCTTTAAATAAATATCAATACCATATATTTAACTTTACCTCAAGTCTCTCGATATTAAAGATCCCAACATGATCTTCCACATTTGAACACTTCATAAGCATTTGGGTGTTGAATATCAAATAAGAAGACATGAGAGAGAAAAAACATATAGGTGTATCCATAGATCAAACCTCTTTGGGCATATCATGTTGAAATGATATATCTGAGAAAAAACGTTATGCTAATGGGTTTTGGGTTTAAGAGATAGAAATCAGAAACCTGAAGGGCTAGCAGTAAT
>Ga0115851_100245_pt1 | contig 21307 bp, 14 predicted proteins | sample InSIn2gowninarea_FD_83865 | JGI IMG/M metagenome (GOLD analysis project Ga0115851, IMG submission 83865)
GAGATGGTACATGTACGGACGCGTAAGGTTGACGGCAAGCTCTGTTGTCCATGAAGTCCCACCTGCTACGAAAGACGTCTACCAAACTTGTGTTTCTGTTCAGATCGCCGAACTCAGAGTAAGGGTTAGCAACACACTTTCAAGGTATCTGCCAGATGAGGAGCGTCGTATTCGGGCCTTCGTCGAGGATGAGAAGTCAGCTGACGCCGTTGGTGAAGACTTCCGTATGGGAGTATCCATAGGCGCCCGTGAAGAACTACCTTTCGTTGATGCCAATGATGATGGCATACCCAGCCACGTTGATGAAAGTGTAACACCAAGTATCAAGACCCTGAGTCTTGGAGAGGACAAAGCTGCTGTCGACGATGTGGTCATCTACGATGATCCGAAACAAAACAATAAAGTGCTCATCTACACTGACAAAACGTTTCAGAATTGGGGTCGAACCTTCCAGACCGTACCTCACCTAACATGTGTGGCACGAAGCTCGTATGGTATTCAACAAATAGTCCGGTATGCCAATCAGCACAACATGAACGTGCGTGCTGCTGGCTATAGACACAGTTGGTCTCCTCTGTTCGGAAAACAGGGCCAGATAACGATATCAACCCTTGGATTGACACAATCCACAATGCTACCCAATATCGAGTCTCTTCCCGGCTCTCAGTACTTTCTGACGCACACCGAATTGAACAGCATTGACTTTTTTCGGCCACCTGAGCCAAACAAGAAGCGACTTGTTCGAGTTGGCACGGCTGTAACGAACCAACAATTCCGTCGTTGGTGCATCGCTCAGACCCTTGACAATGCGTCAACCCTTCCGATCAACGTGATCATGGTAGAAATCACCCTCGGTGGTTCTAATGCGCCGATTTGTCACGGTTCCGGCAGAAGTCATCCAACTCTCAGCGACCTTGCCTATGCTATTGAGTACGTTGATGCCAACGGTAATATGCAGACCATAAGCAAAGACAAGGACCCAACCATGATGACGCTAGCCGCCGGCTGCTTCGGTCTACTAGGTATCGTCACTCATCTTACCTTAGAACTTGATCCGATGTCATACACACTCATGATACCTCAAAAACTCCCAGTCATGCAAGCCATTCCACCACCTCCTGAGCTCAAGGACGAAGATATACCGCCGCCTCTGTTCATCAAGATGACAGCTGAGGAACGCGCCAAAGCCCAAGCAGACTTCGAAGCACATGCCAGAAATGACTTTTACGCCGAATGGTTCTGGTTTCCATACACCAGTAAAGTGTGGGTGAATTGCTGGAATACAACCAACGACAGTAGTGGCGCACAAGACTATCCCTCCAAGGGCAATGTCTGGCTGCAATTTGTGGAAACAATCTTGATTCAAATCATCCAATCCGCCGAAGCAATGCTCAAATTGCAAAAGGATTTCCCCTGGGCGCAGACCACTCTAGTCTCTAAAATGGGTCTCAATGCCCTCCCGGATGTTACAGACCCCAAGCAAGCCATCAAGACCCAGCTAATCAATGGTCTACATTTCCGCCGAGCAATTCAAAACGTGAGAGTGCGAGATACGGAATTTGAGATACCCCTCCAGCCCAAATATGGCCTCCTGAAGGACGCCAAATTTGATGACGAAATCAACTGGACCCTCGTCCAGAAAGCATGGTGGGATGCAATCCTGACAGCATACCGCTACAAGGACCAATGTCCACAGCGCATGCCACTCGAGATGCGCATCACAGGTCCATCAAACATAATCATGGCACCTTACCGGGGTTATACGCTGGGTGCAGCCTCGATAGAAGTGTTGACCCTAGGTAACATGCAAGGTCCTCTGTGGGACAAATATACACAAGACGTGCTCGACAAGTGGATGGAGCTCAAGGACAACGCTGGCAATTATCTTGAGACGAGACCGCATTGGGCGAAGGAGTGGACGGGCAAGACGGTTCGTGGAGAGCCCATAATAGAATATATGAAGAGATCTTATGGTAAAGCCATTGTTGAGTTCCGTGATATCTATGGACAGATCGCGGCGAAGCAGGGTTGGACCGTTGCGCAGGCGAGAGAAAGATTCAGCAATGAGCTGTTTGACCAATTCTTTTTTGAAGAGCACGCCAACAGAGTTGTCACGAATGGGGTTGCTACGAACGGTGTTACTACGAATGGTTTCCACTGATACAAAGGTAGATAAGCAGCACAAGCATGAGTTCAAGGACAGGTACAGATTCTAACGCTTTGCACAAGAAGGTGAAGTACCCTCCCTTCGTCAAGGGCCAAGTCAGAATCTTCTCGGCGAAGGAAATAGCACAAAAGGACAGCTGATGTGGAACAAAAAGTGGAAAGAGTTTTTTATTATTAATGTTCCAGGTTTCAGGATCTGGGTTTTACGAGGTTTCATCTATCACTGCAAATGCGTTATAATTGTATCCGTGGTTCAGACTTCGAACCTATATAGGTATAATTATTCTGTTTAGAAGTTACTGAAATATCTATTTTAAGTTGTCAGTACTTTCAATCCCTTTCAACCCTTACTACTAACAGTTCCTACCAGCACTATTGCCATTTCACCCTCCCCACCGATCCCCATCCATCACAGCCCATCTATTCCCCGCCTGCAATCCCTTTCGCCGCTTTCTGTTGTATCGAATTATAGGCCAGATACGTAAGTGTCTTTTTGGCAGTACGATACATTGATATAGGCGAGAACGGTATAGAGGGTGAGGAACTGGTTATAATTGTGATACAAGGAATATATATCGGTTGAAGCCTTGATGGATACTTACGTGTCTGTAGTGGAAGATGCTTTGTGCTATGGACGATATGATTTCGGGTCCGCGTATGAATATGTGTATGTATGTGTGTGTGTGTGTGTGTGTGTGTCGCGAGGTGTGCCAGCATACCCTAAGCTCTGGTCACGCACCGGGTATACTCTGTCAAGGTTAGCTTTCAAGATATGTCCGTCAAGATCTTCTCACGTAGAACGCATCTCGTGCCTGTGCCCAAGACCTGGCGAAGGTAGAACCTGCCCGACATGTACCTAAATATACTCATCCGTGAAGTAGGGTTTATACTGTAGGTGAGACAACGGAGTCCTTTTTCTGGATGTTAGTAAGGAAAGTACATGTAGTTATCATGATTACGTAAGGTAGAAGTTGTCCTGGATATCCTGGATCTATATAAGATGAGTAGAGTATCGCTTCCTTGCTCATAGCGCTGTTTGCCATTTGATATTACGATACGCAGTTCTATTCTCCTTCTATCCTTTTTCAGTTCTTCTTCATCTCAGCCCTAAACCGAATTCAGTATATCTTCTTACGAAGTTGTGTGGCAGAACTCCGTCGGCCCTTACTATACTTGACTAGTTATATAGTAGTCGCAACTATACAGAAGATATCAGTAACCATGGGTGTAAAAGGGTTAACATACTCGCGTGCTCGTGCTAGTGCTCCATTCAACGAAGATCGTGTCTTTCGAAAGCTTCTCGGAGCCATTCTCGTTGAAAGTTGACGGCGTGTTACGTGGCTCTGCAGGCTACTGTCGAGACAATACCGACGCGGATATGTCTGTTCCAGTTGATAATGGCATAGTGTTTCATGTAATTCCCTTTTCCAAAATGATCGAACTCAACATCTGCGAAAACAACCTTGTCGGGGTGTTGACGGCCAGTCTTCCACGACTCGCGCCAGCTTCGGACGACCCTGGTGTTACGTTGACTACTAGGTGATCTAGGAGGCTTAATTCGATCGTTATTAATGACGTTGTATATACTACTGATAGCTGTCAGCATGATATTTAAAGAGACTAATGCAAACCCTTACTCTGAGTTCGGCGATCTGAACAGAAACACAAGTTTGGTAGACGTCTTTCGTAGCAGGTGGGACTTCATGGACAACAGAGCTTGCCGTCAACCTTACGCGTCCGTACATGTACCATCTCCGCCTTCACCTTAGAACCCACACAGGATTGACAGTGTTTCAACGTGCCGCAAAAACGCCCCTCACTTTCAGTTCCTGTGTGAAGAAGCCGGGCCGCAAGGGATATTGTAAATTGATTGAGACAAGATTGTTTGTATCCATGTTTATCGCGAAAACCGTTATACAACGTGCCGTTGTTCGGATACTTCTCGAAGACGTCCGCAGTCTGCTGTTCATCGAAGCCTATACTTTCAAGTTCGTACATATTTCTCTGAAGCATACGCTGCCAGTATGGACTGTCGTCCTTTGCTCGTTGTACACGAGCATCTTTAGCCAGCAACGAGGATCTGGCTTGCACCACAGTTGAGCTTCTAGTCATGGGATACGGTACGGGCGAAGTCACCGGAGCTGTAGACGCTCGAAGATCTGGCAAGCGAGATTTGATACTTAGGTGCTCAGTGGACGGGTCGGTAGAGAACTTCATGACTTCCTGACCTGGAGCCTGATTTCACGAAATGTGCGCGAAGAATGAGCTCGATCTCTACCTCGAGACTCCCATGAGTGACGAACGTGCCCAGCCCCGACTCGACGACGAAGACGAAGACGAAGAAAAAGAAGAGCTAACCAAACCGTTGAATCTGATGCTGACGAGATCTCCGACGAATCTACGGCGAGCGTACTCTGAACCAACCAGTTGGCCGAAAGGACGAAAGAGCGAGCCAAGCCACGCAAAGCCAAAATAGTAGCCGAGCAGTCTACAGAGTTCCTGATGAGAATCAAACCGAGCCAGAAGCATTTCGTCGGAGTCATCTGATGCCTCAAAAGCATCTTCGTCGTCGCCCTCGATATCTTGGGTCAAGGAGATCCTCCATAGGTAGCTACGTACGTACGTGACTATGTAGAATTTCTGATGATAATAAGCACTCATGTGTTGAAATACACGTTGTTCTCAGCAAGTACCCAGATGTAGCCACCACTGCTGAGAAGAAAGGAAGTTGCTTCTGAACCTTGATAAATTGGACTCGGAACTCAAAGTCAATATGAATGTGATGTATGTAAGGCTGACTCACGTCGTGATCAATTTCGTGGTCTTGAGTCAAAGTAACACTGTCTACTGGGGAACATGTGAAACATTGTTGAACGCCTCTTTCGCTTACTCGCTTGCTTGCTTACTTGCCTCTTATATACCACAGATGCATACTCATAGATTCTGGTTTCGAACCCTGCCGTTTCGCTGCATAAGCAGAATCAGAAATCACACTTCGTTCATTTATTCATTCGTCCATGCATTCATCCCTCCTCCGTCTCCACACCCTCCTCATCCTCAAACACCCCCTCTTCAACCTTCCGACTCCCCTCAACAGGAAACCTCGCAAAACAAAGCACCACAAACCCCACCCCCGCCACCGCAGCATTACACACAAAAACAAACTGCGTCTTCCCAACACTCGCGAATGCCGCAAAAATCATACCAAAGAAAAACGTCGTCGACAGCCTCGCCATATTCTCAACCAAACTCACACCAGCCAATGCATCCGTGCGTTCGGAACTAGTCGCGGAGCTGCCGACCATCTGTAGGATTGTGCCTTTTGCTGCGGAGCCGGTGCCGGCAGCGAAGGGGAGGATGGCGGCTACGAGGTACATTTGCCAGCCGCGGCGGACGAAAATACATAAAAGTGTTAGGAGGCCGTCAGCGATCAACGAGAATTTGCTATAGTGGAGGTCGAAAGTGAATGTTTGTTCTTTTTTGGGGTGATCGGTGGTATTCTCGTTTTGTAGGAGGGGTGAGATGTCGTTGTTGGTATCATCTGCTTCTGCTCCTGCTTTGGCAGCGCGCTGCGCTTCCTCTTTGTTTGAGATCCATTTTCGGCCTGATGCGATTATCCTTGGGAATGCAGCGGTTAGGAATAGTCCTCGTAGTGCGGAGTACATGAAGATCAGCCAGCCGTTTTGTTTTGTGCCGAATGCGAACATGTTGGTTGAATACATTTGTAGGAAAGTTGGTAGATATCCTGTAGCTAGGATGCCGAGAAACACACCCCAGGCGAGTAGAAACGGCCCGTATTCTGTCCTGATCTTTCCGTCTGGTCCGACCCACTTCGCAGGAGCAAAAACAGCCAGCGGTCCAAAATACCTTTTGAGACCCTTCTTACGGCCTCGCGCCTTGTTGGCTTGTGCTATGGTCCTCGTCGACGGCTTCGCAGGAGCAATATAGGGTAATCCAAAGAAGACGAAAACACAGCAGCTCAGGAACAGGATGAACGTCAAGCGGAACGGTGCTTTGATTCCATAAACATCACCAACAATTCCTCCGAGTAAAAATCCAAGAGCAGAGCCGAACAACATCGCACCCTGGAGAAACCCCAGTGCAGCTGTCCGACCTTCGTATTCAACAACTTCGCTGACGAATGTGTTCAGGACGAGGAGATAGCCGCTCGGTCCGCCAATGACACTGACTATTTGCGAGCATTGGACGATCAAGATACCCAGACTGCCACCAACCTCGATTCCAACATTTTGAACGAAAAGTCGCAGAGCCGGGAAGAAGACGTTTACGATCAAGGTGAGTTTGGGACCGAAACGTTTGATCAGACCAGCAGTCCAAAAGAGGTTGATCAGGCCAAAGGCAGTTGTGCTGGCACTGAGAATGGATACAGCTAGTGCTGTGGAAGCTTCTATCGTGTGGATAGAGCAGCGGTCGTGGTTCGGATCGGGTTTCGCCGAGGAGAATGGTACAACAGGCGAAGATAGTAAGGAGAGAAGCAACGTCGTGGTAGAGGAAGAGTTGGCGAACAAAGTCTGTGAAGGGTGGTCTTTATAGTACGCGTCGCATGTCATAAGTCGAAAGACGTAAAGAAGACTGTAGAGCAGCAATTAGTACCAATCGACGGTCTGCATAGAATCGGTTTAAACGAGCGTCAAGACTTACGGTACCTGAGTGACACCAAAGCTTAAACTTGTGAGAAATGAGCACAGATACACCATGTATCGGGCAGAGTAAGGCCATTTCGTAGCGGAGTCCTCATCACCCTCATCTATGATCTTTATCTCTGGCGTGATGACCGCGATATTCTCGATACCTGATGTTTCCTGCGAAGTTGTCCGGGTCAATAGCAAAGGTGTTGTTTCATCCAACAGGGTGTCACGCGACTTTGTAGAAAATCGCCGTTCGCCGGCGCCACCACGTAAGCCACTCATTGTTTGGTGGGGAGAAAGCGTGGGGTCAGTAAAACAAATCACAGCTCAACAACGATGCTCATATTCACGTTGATGCCCAGTTGTAAAAGCACGGTTTGGCACCACCAAAGACGCTGGAACGAAGAAAGCACCATTAACAAGCTGCTCGTATTTTCTTGGAGACAAGAGAGAACGGCTCAAGCGAGGTTGCAACCGACTGCAGCTTCGCCGTTTGCGCCGTTCTCGGCTGTACGCCGCGCTAGTCTCGGATAAATGCTTATCAACCACTGGCAGCTTATCTTATGTCAGCTCTGCCGAGCCGCTTCCCGTTCAACTTAAGTCGAACCGCCAAGCTTCAGGCTGAAAGGCCATGTTATCGAGGGTTCTCCTCTCGACAAAGGTATTCCGCCTTGTTCGAATCTCCCTGGATCGTACCTTTCCTGCAGGGAAGTGGCATGTTCGGAGAGGACAAGTTCGTGGGCTTCGTCGAGTCTCCGCCGCCCAGGCTTCGGCTTAGTGTGTCGTAAGGTGTGCCACCAAGCTCGAAGGCCTGTTCGCATGCCTTGTTAGTTCTATCAAAGTCAGCCTTCGGAGATGCCTCAGGAGTTTTGTCCTTCGCAGGTCCCGTCCTGCTTCTCTCCACAAGGCTTGGAGAACGCGGTATTTGCTTGGCCGGCGTTGTCTAGGAAAGTGTGGCCATCTTAGAGTTTAAGTGTTTTCATGGGTTTTGACTCAGGAGATGTATGGACTGCAAGATTCCCGCTTGAACCTGAGTAGCGAAGACGGCGAAGATGAGGCTCAAGGTAATGGATGGTTCACCTTTTAAGTTGTATGCACGCATAAGAGAAGGTTTCTGCGATGTTAATCCAAGGGTAAGCCTTTGATTCAGACTAGGTTTCGACTATCCTTTGTTCACATTCGTAGTATGATCAGTTCTCTTTCACAGTATGCTCAGTTCGAATTTATATTGTACTCACCAAGGGACATCTTGAACAACAGCGCCTTTACTCGCCTGCTGAAGGCAGCTCCATGCGGCGAGGCAGGTACGTGCCCTGGGCGCACTTGCCCTTCCAGTAGTTCCCTGGGATTTTTCCATGATCCAGAAACCTGGCTTTGGCTTGGTGTGTCGCGAGGTGTGCCAGCATACCCTAAGTTCTGGTCACGCACCGGGTATACTCTGTCAAGGTTAGCTTTCAAGATATGTCCGTCAAGATCTTCTCACGTAGAACGCATCTCGTGCCTGTGCCCAAGACCTGGCGAAGGTAGAACCTGCCCGGCCGGCGTTGTCTGGGGGAAGGGTGGACATCTTGGATGTGTGGGTTGATTTGTTCTGGATCAGAAGATGTTCAAGATGCAGAGCTCCTGCCTGGTTATGAGTGGAAGAGATGTTAGAGAAGAAGGAAAAGATGGCAGTTGATATATTTCTACAGTTGTACAGTCCTGTGAGGCACAGTTCTACATTAAGGCGAGACTGGCTTGAGTCTGAGCTTTTCAACTCGGTTCAGTTGCATAATACGCTCGTATAGGGATATCTTGGAGTAAAGTTTTCACAAAACTATACCCAACTTACGCTCATTTATTGAGGCAAAGTTAACTTCCAGAAAATCTATTTGACCCTATTCTGATATCTGCAAAGCTCACTCTTTAGGCTTTAGAACATATTTTAACATCTACTCCCCCTCCTAAAACACAACAACCCACATCTCTACACACCCATGCAGGACAGCCTCCCTCAAAAAGGCAGACGGACACAAAAATCTCGAAAAGATGTTCAAATACATGGATCTGCGTTGTAGGCATGGGAAGCTGTCCTTCAAACAGTTTATCGAATTATGATGTTGAGTACTCTGCTTATCCTCCTACCAGCTACTTCATCAATCAGCTTAGACATCGAACGTCTTCGCTGCTAGGAAAGCGAACGCAGCTAATGAATCAACGGCTAAATACAATCCTGAGATTGACACCATAGGAGAACTTAAGCTTGTTGATGATGTGAACTACGTTATGAACGGCCTGAAGTCAAAGGAGCCAAATCCTAACGACTTCACAGATGCTGTACAATGGCGGATTGACAATCTAAAGAAGTTCAAGGTCCAGCACCGAACTCGTGGATAGGAGTGGTACAAAAGATGGACAACATCGGGCTATATAACGAAACACTGGATACTCAGGCTCGAATACGATTAACGAGCGACCTCAATCAGTTCGAGCGATTGACTTTCAGGATTAATTCGAAACCCGAGAAAGAGAATCTTTCGTGAGCTAGGTATGAAACGACCAACAGTTACGTTTAGGCCATGGCACCCTTCTACTCCTTCCCAAAGATGGTTTGAGAGGAAAACATTTCACAAGGAGATCACGCTAGTGTAACAGAGAACTGAAATAGAACTGAAAACGGAACAGAAACAGAACTCATGAACTTTCAATTCAGCTTTATCCAAAGATGCGAACAAGTTGAGAGATACTAAATTCAGTACAGTAAGATGTCAACTCAAGTAAATCATCATATCCAAGACCAAACAGCATTGTAGGCGGAGCAGCGATACTCTACCCAGGGTACATCTAGGACATTCAAGACAACTTCTACCTTCCCCACTCGTTGCTTTCGTCCGAATGTTCAGGAAAACAGCGATAACTCAACTTATAAATTCATTATGGATCATGGATGATTGTCTCTATACAAGGGCATTGTTGCACACGCTCAAAAGCTTCAGCCGCTTGAGCTTTTCTGCTTCGCGAACACTTGGTACACCACTACTATTCAGGCCCGCAACAAGTCGAGAAAATCGCATGAAAGACTGGACACTGCGATTCCAATTCCATATGTCTACACGAGAAATGATGTCCTCAACAGACTTTGGTGGGAGTCTATCAGTCCAGAATTCTATCCGGAAATGGATGTTTGGACAACTTTCGCTGGCGCGGCTGCTCAGTTACCCGAAATTTCGCCAAATATCAAAAATGATTTACCTAGCGGCGAAGCCAAAACACTCCTCTGGTCCAGCTTCTATTTCGAGAAGTCATCCTTCGTACCTTTGACCCGAGCATCGATGTCTCAAAAATGCTTGGTGTCACTACCCAGGTACGGACTGAGATACATCCTGATATGTGGACTTCGGGTGCACACCAGACTGTGTTTGAAATTGCTCGTGCATAATGTTGGCAGTAGATTTTGTGGCTGTTTTGTTCTCGGGACATTTAGAACGGGACGGGATGGTGATTGACTGAGCTTGGCCGGGCTTATTGTATGGGGATCGCGCCGATGGTTGATAGCGAAGTATATGCTATATGCTGGTGAGTATAGCTGGAGGTGCAGTGTCAGGCGAAGGTATATGACTTGGACGGGGTGTTATTGTGGTTGTTGGTGATGAAGACATGGTGTGTAAGTCCTACGAGGTCAAATGCGAGAATCCTTTCTTGCACGTGAGATATTGGTACCCGTGGTCAGAGCACATGACTCTCAATTGCTTCAAAACTCGGATTGGCAACGAATGTAAAGTCCGAGAAAACTTTCATGATGGTCGAGCTTTGGTTGATCTTTCAACGATACTGGATTGGACATTCGGATGTGAAGATGTGGCCGGATTTAGGCTGTTGTTTTGTGGTAGATTAATGGACTGCGGACAATAGTACTGTATGATCAGAGTGCGTTGACTTTGTGTTAGATCACTCAAGCATCTCTCGATGCAACTCTATCTGGGCAACTCGCTTCACCTTTGCCTCGTCAATCTTGTCGGCGAGACCATCCGAATCTTTGTCGAAGTACAGAGACCACTCTCCGTTTTCGTCTTCGACAGCCATGAACCCGTCCCACCCCTCCATGACGATCTTGGAATCATTGTCAGCCATTATCGTCAATCCCATCGGCCCAGTCAGTTGCTTCTCTGCCACAGCACGAGTACCATAGCTGACTTGGTACGTGTCCTTCGAGATGTAGACCCAATTCAGCATGTTCATGTCGTCGATTGTGGTGACCAGCCCATCGTACGTGGTATTTGGAAAGGGCAAGAAATATGCCGTGACCTTGTGGTGTGGAGGGTTCCCCTCATTCTGAGCGCTGAGTTTGACTAGGCCATCCTTGAGGATCAATCGTCTGTCTTTGACGGCTGATTTAATGTCGATACTCATACGCGCTGAGGGCACAACCTTGATGTGGCATTTATTCGTCTTGGTTGCGCTTATGGTTGAGCCATTGTTGTCTTTCGTTTCTTGAGCTGAGCTTTGTAGTTGGACGGCCGATGTTGCTAAGAGCGGCACTGTTGCTGCTAAGCTGAGGATGCCGAAGACCATGGTTGCGTGGATGTTGGAGTGAATTAGTTCCTGACCCGGCTGAGGTGTCGATACGATTGTTGATGATGATGATGTCTCGACGGCGTGTAACGGTTTGGGCTCAGCCAATGGATTGGACTTTGATTGAGACGTGTACTTCTCGAATCGTGAAGCTCCAGATCCAACACCAGCTCATTATGTGGGTACATGCATCTTATGCAGGAGACGTCATCGGCCTGCAGTCATCCTAAAAGGTATTTCCGCTATCTTGTGCCGGAGCTCGGAGTGGACCCTTCACCCAGAGATTGGGGTCCATCTGCTTGGTTCCATCTACGATCGTCGTTATTGACAAAATCGTCACAGTAAAGGATGGTGAAGTGATTGACGCTCAACTGGGTGCCATAAGTATTGGAAGCTCCTAGAGCTCTGAAGCTTTCTTCAACTACCACACCTTCACCTCCATTCCGTCACGCAATCGCTCGGTACGTCTATGACAAAGCAACACTTCTGAGATGCGTGATTGTGAGCTGACGCAGAAGTTAGACGTTTGGTAGCCTTCTCATTTCAACCTTTTGTTGAGAACCTCAGACAGGGTATAGCTATGTCTGCGTATGTACACTGAACATCCGCCCAAGCTCGACTGACGACTCGTAACCAGTCCAAATATCAACAACCCGTCTTCCAAGACGGAGGAAAAGAAGGATGACGACAAACCCAAGCCTCTTGGCAAGGGTTTACTAGGGGACAAACCACCTCTAGAGTTGGACAAGAAAGCTGCTGAGGATGTCGCTGGGAGTCTGAAAATCCACATCAAACTAGCTCTCGAGATCGATATCCAGATAACTGCAAGAATCAAGGGTGATATCGCGATCGGAATCTTGTAAATGGAGCTGGGCGGGTCTGTACAGGGAGTTTGACATCAAAGTGTTGTATAGCTGTTATTGTGCATAGAGTATGTCCGGTGTATGGAGCTAAGCTCTTCGGGGAAACTCTGGCAATACGTCATTGGATCATCTGTCGCAGGAGCCACATAGAAGACATCATTGGTCGATATATCTGCCATCCCCGTCAAAGGCAATCTTGAGTTTTAGCTTCACCTCCACACGATTGCTCTCACAAGGATAGCGCTAAGATTCAATGTGATCTTATGGATCGTACGCCAGATTCGCGTACCTATGGTGTCCACCTCAGAGCCCAAAGTACCTACAAGTAGGCATACATTTCCGTGCCAACACAAAAGTCAGAATGAGGTACGCAACATGCTCCTGCAAGAATGATATTGATTGGTAGGAAGGGAAACAGCATACTGTCAACGACCGGCCTCTACTGTATTCACATACTCCATGGGATTTTTGGCTTTACAAGGAACTCACCCAATCCATGACCATGCCAAGCGCTAAGATCTTGCGTCAGCGATGAATCGACAACCTTACCAAGCATTGCATCGGACCACGTTCGGCGCGTTCATTGTGTTCTCAGAATGCTCCATAAACCCACCACACTGCATTCCACCAGTTGAGCAGAGGCCCAAGTGTACCACGAAAGTGAAATCTTGGGGCAGAGTACGTACAATATGTGGACCCAAGAGCAGTCTAAGCATTTCCACCATGCCGGTTCTAAAGGACGGTCCTTATCCCTGCTTGTACTGTAGTTAACACACACTTTCATACGCTATCATCAAGTAAAGACTTTATACTCAATTGAGGGAGGGCTGACCTGAGGTGGTGTCAGATGAACTCCCCTTCAGTCCTGAAAAATACTGTAGCCATGCACAGCTTTGTTCGGGTTTACAATCTCTACTCAGGGCTAATATGTGTTAACATGAAGCGGGGATGAGAGTGGGACATCTGGCATTGACATCAGACATCACACCATACAGCGTGTACAAGTTTATTGGTACTTGGTAGTTCCGACGAGTCCAAGTCAACAATCAATTCCCCACACCCGGAAACAAATCCTCACAGTTCCAAGGTAGCCGTCCCTGGCTCGCCAGAAACGTTCAAAGTACATGCATGGTACAGCACAGACTATTGGTTGTGAGGAAGATCCTTCAGGAGGCCGCCTTTGAGCGTTTCGGCTCCAGCTTCTAAGACGATCGTTAATCGTGAATCTATTCAGCCAACACGTAAAAAGACAAGGGTAAGGACAAACGGAACGGTCCAAGTGCATAACAAGTGCCGGAATGGCTCGTCGAGTGGGGTGGAATTTACCTAGGTAGTCAGACCATCAACCGATTCGAAGCATATCAATCGACTTCAGCGGACTTCGACTTTGTTGCAGCTGCAAACCTCCATTATGCTGTCCGACCATCCGGGACATCGTGAAAAGCTGCTGATCTATGGAGTAAAGCAAATCAGAGACGATTTGATGATCGTGCTGATAATGATCATTGGTAACGATGGTTGAACTCAAAAGCGACGGCGGCTTCGTAAGCATGCCAAGTAGCCTAATTATCCTTGTCGGGAAGAGGCTTGCGGCAGTCACCCATTCACCGTCCTGGCTTTCAGGGTCGACCTCCAGAATTGTACTTGTAGCATCATCCGAAAATGTCAGTAGTAAGCTGGCTTTCATCAATTCCTCATCTTCATGAACTCTATCAGACCACCTTGAATACATCACACGTTACACATTCTCGGCGCCGTATCGAATAGCCGGTCCTTGTACAGCCGGTGTGAGAGGTGGGAGCAGCACCCACAACGATCGTGAGAGATACGGACTCAAATCCACTTTCACGTCAACATCCATCGACCAGCACTTCACGCCATGCCCTTCTCGACTCAGCATGCATATGTCTCCTCATTCTATCCTCTTTCAGAAAGCAATCGGCCAGAGAAACATCTCCTTCCAGCTGGCTTTCCAAGATGGTTCCACAAACCAAGACAAGGACTCGTTGGCTACGGGTGAGCAATTCGGTGTGGACTGACGACTCGCTCGGAATCTCCATTTCACGTGATCATGCGAGGACGTCCTTTCAATGCATGGAACACATCATTGGTGGTCGATGCTAGCTACGACCTGTTCGTGCTGATTAACTGTTCGGACTGTTCGAAAGGAGGCCGCGACTGCGCCTTCAGTGTGCCGTCCGGGAGTTGTGTCAAATCCTGAGCTTCACGCATTTGTGGAGTGCTGTACGGTCGCTGTGCTTCTGCTATCGAGTTAAGCTTCACAGCACGTCCTACCAAGACATTCAGCACAACAGGCATGTGGAATCGTTGATCAGAATATGCTGTGGTGTCTAATAATTGATTAGCTGCCTCAACTCCACGGAGGGCATCCGTAGCTGTACACGAAGGCTGGTAGCGCGCTGTTGGTTCATCACTATGCAGTCCCACAACCTGAGTTCATGTTCAACATCTGCTTCGGTAACTTGGTACCTCAAAGTTCACGGGAATGCGACAGGCTCTATCGATCGTCCGATGATCGTCCATCGCTGGACGGCCACCAGCCAGAGACCGTTTGAGCTGGAGCTGGAGCACATGCTATTGTACAGCTTGACAACATTGCACAGCAGACCCACTCCCCTTGTGCATGAAGCATGATGAAAGCAGTCCACATGAGCTTCCTCAAGCTAGGAAAAATGCCATATCTTCAGAGAGCTCAGTCCAGATCCTCGAACTTCTCAGACACTACCAAGGGCCTCCTCGTTTTCTTTAGAGGATTTCTCACATACTGTACAGTATCATATGTTCTACATCGGAATCAATACTGTTTCCATTTACGACATCAGTTATCTTCTTCCAGTACCCTCCCCTAGTTTCTAATACCATTTCTCAACATGGCCACCATATTTAGTCGCAAGAGCTTGACGGTGCAGAAGGGGAACGTTTTGCGCGACTCAATTGAAAAGGTCGTCTCATCGTGCCGGCGCGATCTGGATTCCTCCTCTGCAAAGACTGTTCTTAACACAACCGACTTCGGCGTTGTACTGGATTTCATCGCTGCTGAAAGATTGCGATGTATGCCACATTCCGGAAGTCGTTACGACAAAGTATTGCGATGGGCGGAAATGTTTGTGCTGCATGTTGCAGCTTTCACACAGAACGTCTCTGAAGCAGTTGCAAGCTCACACGAAGCTACGCAACAGATTTGGGGTAGCGCACTCCTTCTCCTCCAGGTACGTGAATTCTGAAATCTTGATGACCTATTGCTGATTCCTGGAGCAGTTGGGAGAAGGTCATCTGCAGCTTCTCGAAAAGCTGTTCGGTGTCTACTTCAAACTAGGTCTCGCACTCGACACATTTACAGCCCATGCCCAGCTTCTTGAAGATGGCACCCAAGCTCAAGCTTCGTGCGCTCGGGCTTATGCTGCCCTTCTCCAGGTTACTACAAAGTCGACGCTACACTACTACAAGCGCGCATCAAGCACTGTCGTGAAGATGAAGAGTGGCGAGTTTGAGAAGATGTTTGGTCGACAGATTGAGCATTTCTACGATGCTCGCGATCGCGCTTCAAGTCAGATGTGGACCATCAGTGTCGAGTCAATTAGCATAGATGCTCAATATCACGAGACTGCTGTTGTCCGCTGTTTCTTGGCGCCTCAAGATTCCGTAGTCCAAGCACTGATGTCAGGTCGCGTTTCTTCCCGTCATGTTCGTGCCGAATACACTTGTGAGTGGGCAAATAAGCGCGTCTCTGACTTTGCACGTGGTAAGAATGGCTTCATGGTCATCAGTGGTAAGGAGTACTCTGGAAAGAGTGTCCTTGCTGGTTGGATTGCAGAGCGCATAGGATCGGCTCGAGGTCGCATCGGCCATGATGTGATCTTCTACGATTTGGACCCAGCCCTCAAGGAACAAGTAACACCGTTGTCTGTGGTGAAGGGACTGGCTCTACAAGCATTTGACCGACTAATCGGGGACCAAGCTTTCTACAAAGCTCTCTGTGCCGTCATCCATGCCGACACTGAAGGCAAGAGACCTCACGAGCTTGCCAATCTATTGTGGGTCGCTCTCGACAGCGCTTTCTCGCGCATGAGCCAGACTATGATTGTCGTCGACGGCGTGGAGATTTTGGGTGAAGATGAACAATACTCACTGCTCCACCGCCTCTCAGATCTGAGCGCTAAACATACCAACCTCAAGGTTATCGCTGTCACTCGTGCACTTCTACGAACGCCTCCGAAGGACACAAAGTTCTTCACTATTGACAACGAAGATGTAGTACGGGACATTGAGCAGTTTGCTGCGGAGAGATTGTCTTCATCCTCATCACTGCAAGCACTCCCATTCAGCCAGCTTCACGGCTTTGCTGAACGAATTGCCAGCTCAAGTAATGGTTCATTTGCTTGGGCTGATGTCGCAGTCGAGATCCTAGCTCAGGAAAAGACCCTGACCAACATCTCCAAAATCTTGGATGGTTTGCCAAAGAACCTCAAAGAGCTTATCAATCGTTTAGTCGCTACCATTGACCTTGCTGACAAGGATACCAGAGCAATACTCGCATGGATGATGGCCGCACAGCGACCATTGCTCCTGGATGAAGTCAAGAATCTACTTCAGATTGACTGCTCTGCTCTCCAGATCTCGGAGCGTTTCAGTGACCTTGAAGAGGACATCAAGCGTGCGTGTGGTGGTCTCGTTAGTGTTAGTGATGGTATCCTGAGATTCCGATCTCTTGCCATCCGTCAACACTTGTTGGATCTAGCAGCAAACGTCAAGGATTTCTCAAATTCGTCCAAGAATGCCTTCCCATTCCACATCGCAGAAGCCTCATACGATTTATGTCTACGATCGCTCGCCTATATCAAACTGGTGCTCGATCGCACGTATCCAATCGCTGTGGACTTCTTGACCTACGAGCAGCTGATTGAAGTGTTCAGTGAACATTCGTTCTTGCAATATAGTTGCAGGTACTGGCCGACTCATTTCCGCAACTCGCCCATGCACCAATACCCGAAGGATCATAAGTTGACGGGAACATTCAAGAACGTCTTCCCAGACTCAGTGAGCCATGCTCGAGTTGAAGGAGCATGTCTCCGAGCGCAGTACGATCTTCATGAGTCGTGTGATCTGCTTCTTCTCTGCGTCAAGCTGAGAAGAATGGTCTTCGGTGATGAGGTTCAGTCTGTCCTTCAGACTACGATCAATCTGGCTATGACTAGGCAACGGTTGCTCAACCAAGACTCCAATTTGTACTACTACGAAGCCTTTAAACTGAGTCGCAAACTCCTGAGCGAGAGCAGTGAGATTACCTTGATCGTCGCTCAGCGCTACGTCGACTCGATTAAGAAATTCACCAAGTCGACTGAAGTCGAGGAAACTCTGACATTCATTGCTGACATCCAGCGGAAGCAATCTGGTGTTTCACATACCACGACCATTACCTATCTGCGACGTCTTGCCGAGTACTACGCATCGATCAGCGAGAACGTCAAAGCCGCTTCCTTGTACACCGAAATTTACGAGGTATTGGTCTCCAAATATGGTTACCATCATAGTGAGACTGAAGCTGTCTACCAGAAACTAACGGCTGTTGCGACAAAAGAGCAATTGACCAAGATCTCCCAGAAGCAGCAAACTTCTGATGAGAAGACCCTCGAGGTTTCTGACGACCGACGTGTCACTTCTACCAAGGATGCCGTTCAGCAATACGAAGCCGAGAAAAACGTGGAGAAAGCAGAGGAAGTCATGGTCAACTACTGGCGTGAGATCAGTGAGAAGAGCCGCGCAACTAAGGACGTCAAGGTCGCTGAACAGCAGGTCGATGTGACAATGGAGTATGTTCAGTTCTTGCAACGTCACAACCGCACTGAAGAAGCTACAAGTATTCTCAACGGTCTTTATTCCGAGCTTGAGAAGAGTACTAGCCACGGCGAGGCCAAGATTTCCTGGATTCAAAAGATCGCCAGTCAATTGAAGGTCATGGACAGCACATCCGCTACTTCCACTGCTCGCAGCATTTACAGCTACCTCTGGAAGTACTACAAGAGTACTGGTCGACAAACTTCGAAAGAGGCTCAAAGTGTTGCTAAATCGCTGACTGAAACTGCTACCACCAGAACCAGCACCAGTACCTCGACCTCCACCAGTACATCATCCTCTACCGCTGTTAGCTCCACAAGCGCTAGCTCATTTGATGAACAGGAGGAGGTATACCGCGAGATCCTGGAAACCAGCTCGCTTACATCTCAAACGGTTGACGAGACGACCATCAACACTACTAAGCAATTGCTATCACTCTATCGTCAACAAGAGAAGCATGAAGAGATTATCGAGGTATCTCGAGACATCCTTCAAAGACAATGGTCTTCTGTTCTTACCGGACAAAAGGATGCCAGAATGACGACTTCGTTTTCCAAGGAGTCTGTGGAGATTGCTAAGCAATTGGCAACAAGCTATATGCGTCTCAGTTACGTTGAGGAGGCCTCCACAGTCATTTACGGCCTATACGCCGCTTACCGAAGTGAAGCGAAACAACATACGGAGCAATTCATCTCTTTCAGCAAAGAGATAATCAGCCACTATCAATCTGTCTACCGACATAGTGACGCCTTGAGCATCTATCAGTCTACCCATGAGACTCTCTTGTCAGTCTATGGAGCTACACACCAGCAAACTATCAGTATTTTGTACGAGAAGGCTGAGTACGAACTCAAGCAGAATCGTCGCAAGCAAGCTCTCCAGTCGTACGAGAAGCTCTGGACTAGTCTCAAGGATACCAAGACAGAAACCACGACTAAAGAAGGCGTCAAAGCTGGTTTGGCTATCTGCAACATCTATGAACGAGAACAAAACTGGGAAGCCGCTCGTAAGGTTTACCATACCTTATGGCAGACATTCATTCAAAAAGGCCAAGAGTACAATCTAGGTGTTGAATATGTGGAAAAGGTCTTCGATCGGTATCTATATATTCTTGAAGCCAAGACTACTGTCGAGTACGAAGTTCGACGCAAGCTGGCTGCCGAATATCGATCAACATGCATCAAGTTCTACGGTCAGGACTCCGAGCGAACACTCAGTGCCACTTTGAAGTTGGCTCAACTCAACGAGCAAGCTGAGAAGTTCAGGTCTGATGCCGTGTCGATGTATGAGTCAATCCTGACCTCGAAGACGGCAACCTCTGCCTCCATGTTCAGTGTTGTTGCTACAGCCCGACGATCACTTGCACATCTTTATAGCAAACTCAACGTTACAAACGAGCGAGCTCAAGGCCTCTACATTGAGGAGTTCGACAGCGTCCGTGGCCAGAAGGGCATTTCCCATACAGACGCTCTATTCTGGCTTGGTCTGTTAGTCAAGTGCTTCAAGGTCCGCAATACAGCCAACGACAACAAGGCAGCTGTTCAACGCATTGAGACTGTTACTACTGAGCTTATTCTCCAAGAGTCAGACACGCAGAAATTGTACGAATCCAGCAAGACCATTGCCAAAATCTACAAGGACCAGAACCTAACCCAACCAACGGCGTCCGAATTCCTCTTCCAGCTTCGACAACATTCCATCACCGGGGAAAGCACCATCAGTTCCCTCAAGGGCAAGATATCGTCTCGCAAGGCATTCACGTTCATCGTCGGCTTCGAAGAGACCATCACCGGCGGTCAATTCTCCGTAATAATGTCAGAACTAATGACCGAGCAGCTCCTCGTCAGCACCTTCATCAAGCAAAAGAAAGCCAACGCCTCCTTCGACGTCCTCCTCACCACCGGCAACCGTCTCCGCCTCTTCCTCAAGACCAAAGGCCGCAGCGACTACACCCGCATCGAAAAGGAGCTATTCGACATCTTCCAGGCCGAAATAGTCGGTCAAAACGCTGATATCGACTCCTCTGCGCCCCGACAATTCTTCGACATTGTTCTCGGCGAGTTCGATAAGGACGGGCACGACCTGCACGTCCTGCGAACCGCGTTCGACGCTATCACACGTGCGTTCAGTGAGAACCAGTTCCTGCGTGGATACAGTCTGGCCTATATCTCGGACAAATACATGCACCATTTCGACGGCTTCCGCAGCCAAAGTAAAGTCGAAATCGCGTTCCAGATCTGCCTGCACCTCGCTGATCGCGGGACACGCAAATCAGGCGATGAGAAGATCGAGCAGCGATTGACAGCACTGTCCGGCTCTCTTCTCCAAGAAGTCCTATCCGCAGCCAAAGCCATCCGTCTCTCCCTCATCTCCCTCCCACTAAAAGATCTCAACATCCTAGTCGGCATCCTCGGCCAAACAAAGAACTACACTGATCTAGAAGTAAGTCCCCCCTTTTCCCTAGCGCAGTCTGTCTGCAACCAAAACTCCACATGACAAAAATACTAAACATATGATACCAGTGGATCCTAAACGACCTCTGGCTCTCCCGCCACTCCGCAAGCCACAGCACCTGGCCCGCCCCAACCATCGTCTCCATCGGCCGGCGCCTCGTCGAGTGTCGTTTCGCCATGGGCGAGCGCTCCTCCGCCCTCTCCCTCCTCGAAGACATATGCTACAACCTTCGTCGCGTATGGGGTCCTTTAGATAAAACAACGCTCGAGATGGAGCGCTTAAGAGCAAGCATGTACACCTCCTTGAACCAGCACGGCAAAGCGATGGGTGTGCATGAGGATATTCTGTCTCATATGACAAGTGATGAGTTGGATCTTGATCTTGTTACTGATAAGGAAGAAGCAGAAATTGCAGTCCGCCACCTCCAACAACTTCGCCTCAGCTACTTGCGTAACGGTGGTAAATGGCCGAGGGATAAAGACCAGTCTGTTTATGATGATTTGTATCATATTGTATCTGAGCAGGTCAGCACCCAAGACATCTGGAAGAACGCGAAGGTAGAGGACGTGAGTAAGTGGGCTGCCAATCTTCGGACGTTCAAAGACGATGGATCGGGTGCCTGGAGAGGGGTTACTGATGGACAGTGGGAGTTTATGGGTGAGGGGGGACTTACTTCTAGATCAGTGTAGTTCTTTGTTTGGCCGAGGATGCCGACTAGGATGTTGAGATCTTTTAGTGGGAGGGAGATGAGGGAGAGACGGATGGCTT
>Ga0115851_100246_pt1 | contig 21279 bp, 20 predicted proteins | sample InSIn2gowninarea_FD_83865 | JGI IMG/M metagenome (GOLD analysis project Ga0115851, IMG submission 83865)
CAACTGATATTACACAGTGTTTGGAGTGGTATTAATGAACGTTTGGAGTGGTATATGGTATGGCTCCGAGCATATTTATGGAGGTGGAAGTAACAGTAAATGCTCCATGCTCCATGATCCATCGCTACTAGCACTTGTCATCTCAAAGTGGAGGAATCACCCAACCAGTAATGAAAACAACAGTTACCAGGCTTTACGACACCGGAATACGTCTCTAGCCTAGACTTCTAAATGTTGTGCACTAGGTTCCAAAGAGTTTTTAGATTCATTAAATTTATTTTACAGTTGATCTTGCTTAAGAAATTTTCCTTTCAGGTTCACCGCGTGATGTAGATGTACAATTCCTAAATTGCAATCTAAGATGATAAACAATCATTTAATCTTCCTTTTGCAATGAAAATCCTTGCTACTAAAGAAAGAGAGATGATATTCTTTCAACATAGAGCAGAGAGCACACACTATATGCACTGTCCTAAATCAAACAAACAAACAGTATAAATGCAAATGCACATGCATGTATTTGTTTTCAACCTTCTTAATGTGTGAATGATAAAAGGAAAGCTAAGCGCAAATCTGAATTATTTTTCAAAGCGACATTACTAACAAGCTTCTTTTCAAGACAAAATTAAGACAATGACGACACTTTGCGATTTGGAATTGAAAACTTGCTTTCGACACTTGAAAAACTACTAATTCAAATCAAATATAAGAGTAACAATGTAATTGACTATCAAGAACAATCAAATTCTCTTCTATGACTGAAAATGACACTTGCGACTCTTCCAAATCAAGAAACGACAGTTCAATTACGCTACTTCTTTGTAAAAGAGAACTGAAAATGGCTCACAATACATAAAAACATTTACAGTTCTTTGCACAATGGAGACGGAATAATGGAAAGGAAGGGGGTTTACACAGAGGTATACTGACTATAGACAGCAAAACTCCTGAATAGAGCTGAAAAGAGTGAAGAAAAACCAAAGTCTGGAGGCAAAATTAGCCTTCTCTGACCATCGCACCTGTTACATAGGGATTCCAGTATGCATCCCACCTATTGCACACGGGAAGTGCGATACATACTGATATCCTTGAAGAGAGGGTGCGATGGTACAGTGTGAGACTTTTAATCCAATTCTTGATCACAGTTTGCAGCACAGTTCAGGGATTTAGGCTGAGCAAGTGATAATTAGTAAATAAATCACAAGGGTAGATCTAAGGAGGTTACTAGAGCCACCACAAGGGCAATTAGGATGTTTACAAATCAATTGTTTAGTTTATAAACAAAACCTGGAGATAGACTGAAGTAGTGTTGATCTACTTTCCACTCGCATAGAAAATGCAGTTCGAAGGCTAGTTGGCTTGACTTCAGGCTCCATCTGCAAGTTTATAAAATGAACAAATATAGAAAAGTAAACAAGCTATTCGCTCCCCAGTGGAGTCGCCATTTTTTTGTAGGGAAATCTAGTGTCTATGCAGAGCTTCTAGTCCCACTAAGACTGGTAGCTATCTTAGAAACAAACAAACTAAAACCACTTTTGTTTTCCTTTATGAGAAGTAGATAAGAGGGGAATGAAGGACACCAACCTCTGTCTTGCACTTGATTCCTTGCTCGGCTCCTCTCCCTTCTTCTGACAGATCCTTGCCGCTTCTCTCTCGTCAACACAACTTCAAAGATCACTTGTGGAATGAAAGCAGCATAATACTATCGAAGAATAGAGATCTACAATCATAAACAATATAGGACTAGATGTATATTGACCAGACAAAAGCATATATCATTAGACATGTAAGAATGTGGAGAAAAACTTGAATAGCTTTATTAATATCAAGAATGAGCAAAGAGGATTACAACCAATTATTTTGACCCAACGTCATCCTCTCAACAAGAAGCCCTTCTTCACCTCATGAAAAGCTTAGATCACCCAACACTATGATGTTACACCAAGAAACCAACAGCACTTCTTTACAAGATACAAAATTCCAGCCTCTGGATCTCTAGGATGAGGGATCCATATATAGATGTTTGCAAAGGGGGTGAGTCAGCTTCTGGGATCTGATTAGTGTCCTCTCTCTGATAGTTCTTGATTCCACTTGGAGAATAATGATCTCTTACTCATCCCTAGGAGAATTCAGAGAGGCAAGTGTCACAGGAGAAGTTTCTGGAAGATTCCATGATCATCCACCTCTCAAAATGCCTCTGCCATTTGTCCATTCTCACCCGTCACACCACATAGAAGGGATTTTCAGTATGCATCGGACCTCTCGTGTGCATTAGGTGGGATGAATCGCACTTTGACCATGGAGCAGGTGAGATGGTCCAGTTTTGACCAGTTCTGAGTAGTTTCTCATGGAGAACCTCTGGGAGATGATGTAATCAGCTGACCTTGTTTTTTTAGGGGATGGAACAACACTTTTAGGGACTTATGATCCCTTGGTTTATGGACATATATGATTGGGGTTTCAGTGCCCAAAAATGTTTAACAATTCTTGAAAAGAATTTTCATGTGTGAATCTATCCAAGTGATCAAGATGCCGCTCAACAACATTATCAACATTGGAAGATTCAAGAAAAAACACATCTCTGGATACAAAAACTTCTTATTAAATTGATCATAGAGACATATGCATTGGAGGTATTTGAATACCCCAAGAAGATACATGTATGACTCCTTGCATCAAGTTTGCTTGTTTGTTCCTTTGATATCAAGGCATAATAGGTGGAACCAAAGACGTTGAGATGCTTTACCAAAGGAATGTGTTCATACCACATTTCATAAGGAATAGTATTTCTAATAGAATTATATGGATATCTATTCTTTACATATACAACACATAGAACTGCATTAGCCCAAAACATCAATTTTACATTCTTGAAAAACATCATGGAACATACCATATTTAATATTGTCCTGTTCATTCTTTCAGCTACTCCATTATGTTGGGGATTATAAGGCACAATTGTTTGATGTTTGATCCCAGCTAGAAAAGATAGTTTTCAAATTCATTTGAAGTGTATTCTTTTCCATTATTAGTGAAAATAGAGCCAATATGATATTGTGCATAATTTTCAATCCATGCATGAAAGTTCTTGAATGTTTGAAAAGCATCAGATTTGTTCTTCAATAAATAAACCCAACACATTCTAGTGTAATCATCAATAAATGTAATCATATATTTATTTCCATTTGTAGAAGGAACAGGTATTGGGCCACATAAATATGAATGAACGAGTTCAAGTTTTCTATGTGCTCTAGAATGTGAATCATGAAAATATTCTTCATTATGCTTTCCTAAACTAGAAGCATCACCTTGCTTAAGTTTCCTAGGAATTCTAGGCAAACTACAACACCACTTTTCTTCAACATACGAAGGTTTTCATAATTCAAGTGTCCAATTATAGCATGCCACAAAAGACTTGATGGAAATCTAATTTCATCATAATGAAAAATATATGAGAAGTTTTCTGCACAAGAAGAGGTACCTTGCAACTTCAGAAGTCTTTCTTCTTCTATCCCGGTCATGACAAGTGAGTGATCTTATGATATTCTAATCTCAACCTTTCCATCAAACATATGAATGGAGTTTCCTTGCTGGGGGATGTGGACAAAGGACAACAAATTTGTCCTCAACTTCGAGAGATATAGAACATCACAGAGTAGAAAGTCTAGAAGACCAAGTAATTTGAGCCTAATGGTACCAAGCCTTGATGGCTTGAGTTTTGATTTGTCTATAAAGTATACTTCCCCATGAACATTGTCAGTAAATTCTTCAAAAAAATATATTCTAAAGTTCATGTGGCAAGTTTCTCCTTAATCAAGAAACCAATAATTTTTCCAGGTAGCAAGTGAAGCACTAAACAAGTCTTTAGCTACTCGAATGTTACAATGTCCCACAACATAGTCAGCGGATTCAAATGTTTCACCTTTCTCTTTGTCATGGATTTTACCTTTGGCTTCATTTCTTTCCTCCTCTTTTGTGTCCCATGGAAAGTTACATTTGGATGCATCATGTCCATCTCTATTGCAATGTATGTAATGAAGATCAAAATCTTCTCCTTGAAACTCTCTGCCCCCCCATGCCTCTAAAATTTATTTTTCCTCTTCCTCTTTTGCCACCTCTTACTCTAGAAGAATCTTTAGCATGATTATTCTCTCTATGTTTAAGACACACAGCTTCGTCAAAATATTGAGTAGCTGGATTCTTCCCAAAATCCTTCTCTCTCTCAGAAAACTTCTTAAGGAAGTCAAAGGTAATCTCCTTAAGGTTTCCACTTGCTTGCAATGACTTGAGATATTTTCAATAAGGTGGATATAGTGCCTTGATATAAGCTAATGTTTATTTGAACACTAGTGGTTTTGATATCATGAATAATGGATCTTACTTCGGATGCTAAAGCAAGAGGGTAGTCATTTTTCAATGCAAGACTGAACATTTAATCATCAATTGAACAACTTCAAGTTCAAAGTGTGAGTCATAGAGTTCCTTCAAATTTTGTAAGGATTCTGTTGTAGTAGCTACAACCACCCTCCAAAATTTTTCCTTAGCTTCGTTTAGAGCCTCCCTACCAACTTTTCACAGCATCTTGTCTTGCTTTGTCAAGTACACAAGCTTTTCTCATGCACAAAGGCAGCTTGTCAAGCACAACTTGATGCATTTCCCTCACAGGCTATTCACTCGGACTTGGTCCAGTTGTAGGCTGAGTAGCTTCCCCGAGAAAATTTCTCAATTCTAGAGGGAAACCATCCTTCCCTCCAAAAATTGTGCAATTCTGTCTAGCAACCTGTTGTGCTCTAGAATTGCACAATTCTGCCAACCAACACTCCTAGCAAAAATTGTGCAAATTTCCCCAAAAAGGCTGCTCAGCACAGAATTTGTGCAAATATGGGCAACAGGTAGCTGCTCTGCCCAGAAATTGTGCAAATCTCTTGGGCAGTCAACTCAGCTCCCAACCAAAAATGCACATTTCCTTCAAGCAGTCGAACAAGCTCTTGCATGTGTAGCTAAGCTGACCGGTTCCCTCCGGGACTGAGCAAAACATACTTGCATGCATTGGTTGCTCCTCCCAAGGCAGCGTGCAAAGGCATCACTTGTTTCAAGGATCTACATTAAAAAGTGGAGATTACATGCAAGGATCATTTCAGAAACCTCCCACCAAGTGTTGCTTTCCCTATATTTGTGGCATGCGCGTCACAACCTTGATGTTATCAAAACTCATCCACCAGACATTGCAGAGCTCATTCCTCACATCAACCTTGGAGCTCTAACATCCCACATCACATCTAGGAGCAGTTAGCACATTCATCTCAGTTATTTTGGGGTAGGCCAACTTCCCATGCATTTTGTTGCATTTTTGTCGATTTTTCTATTTTCGCTTGTATGTGTATTATTTTCTCGATTTATTTGAATGTTTGACATTGTTTACATGTATATTATCTTGTCCTAGCACCATTTCAATTTTCTTCAACATCTCATTATTTTTCACGAACAATGACCAATTCAGCGACTCGCCTCACCTACATGCATGTTGTCCCATTTTCTGAATCTATTATTCACCATTTGCATGCATGATCATTCACTTATGCTTACAATCAATATTAGCATGCATTTCACATTCACATTTGTGTTCAATTGTCCGTTGGCGAGTCTGGCCAACCTTGGCCCAGACTCTGCCTCATTAGACATCCTTGCACAATCTTGACAGGGAAGGCTTTGCCTTCCTCTTAAGAAATGCACATTTCTACCCATCAACTGTTCCCCATGCCTGATTTGCATAATCCTGAGGGACAGTGACTACTGGCCAAGAAAATTGCCTAATGCAATCACTGAGCCTGCAACCATTGCTAGCTAAGATTGTGCATTGCAAAATTCTAGCAATCAGCAGCCATACTAGACTATGCATTGTGCAGTTCCAACATTTAGTCACTCTCCCAGTAGCCCAGATGGTGCCTCATGCAGTCTTGGTAGTCAGTCACCCGACCTCTCAGCCGAAATTGCCCAACCTTCATGATCTGTCACACAGGTATGTTGTAAGTTAGTCCTCATGTTCAATTTGGTTTTCGACTGAAAAATTGCTTTTCGTGAGTGTTGCCATGTCTCCAGGTATTTTAGGTGGTTATCTGACTCTCAACAATGCAAGTACAATGGTTTCCAAGAGGACAGAGTCAAAGACACCGTTGAGATCATGCCTAGAGATGCAGTCAATCAAATGTCTATGAGCTTGCCTACTCACAAACATATCCAATTGTTTATAGACAAGAAAATCAAGGTATCACAACAAGTAGCATCATGAACAGCAACTGAAGGTAGCATACCAAACACAACAAATATAGTGAATGCAGCGAACATAGCGAATGCAGTGAATGCAACAAATGCAACGAATGCAGTGAATTTAGTGAATACAATGAATGCAGTGAATACAGCGAATACAACGAATGCAAAAGGAAGGTTGTTGACAACACAAAGGCATAACAAAGTTGCAAGATCAAGCAGAGCCACCAATAATGAAAGAAACTTTGGAGACTCGGGCTATGAGGTGACAGCATGACATGAAGATCACCTGAAGACAAAGAATCGGACAAAGAAGGAGTTGCATGTACTAAAGTAGAAAATCAGGAAGAACATGAAGATGCATAAATAGATGAATGTGTTGTAGTAGGAATAGGAACAAAAATGGGCACAAGATGTACTCATGGATGAAATTGTGCCCGTACAAGTTAAAGATCCATCCTAGTAGCTGATAAGGAGAAGACATGGTCGGTAGTGTTGTTGATCGCATGCAAGAGATTTAGTAGCATGCATGTCATTGTGCGCAAGCATGCAATCCAATGCATTCAACACACTCGCCAAGGCAAAGACAAGAAGCAAGTCCAACTAGAGCTAAACATAGCACACTCTTGAAGATTAGCATGGACACTCTGCATTAGTGTGTTTCCATTTCATCCACAACTAAGAAGACCATGCGAATTTTAGTAGATGAGTTGGATGAAGGAGCCAAACCAATGCACTGGTCGCAATGCAGGAAAGAGTTCACTTTAGCGGGATGTTGCCATGAGGTGCACGCACACCATCACGGATGACCAAGCTTAGCATCATCTCACCACCTTCACCATCACAAGCATGTCAAAGAGTTGGTCTCATCAAAGTGGAGGAGTGTTAGTGATGTCTTGCATGGCTTTCTCAAGACATGTTATCTCAAATGAGTACATGTGCATTGTAACATTGAGCCATGTCAGGTATAAGTCAAGTGTCAATAGTTGGATGTAACAGTCATAGAGTAGGTGAAGAGTCATGAGGATAAAAAAACTATCACAAAGGGGAATGCCAGGAGTCACCCCACCCTTTGCTATAAATAGTCCCTCATAACTCATTGTAGAGGCTTTTGGTCAGCCAAGCTTCTAATAAGACTATATTGGAGAAATATTGGAGTGTATTGTAACATGCCTTAGCTTCTCCACTACACGGAGCTAGTTCATCTCTTTGGAGGAGTAGGCGGATGTGGTTGTAACATTCCACTATTGGGGCTAGCAGGTTTACATGGATGTATTGTATGATTGGGACTTACACTTCTTTATATAATAAGAGCCAGCACATTTTCATGCATATGTTGTTATTGTAGCTAGACTACTCTGGTTGCTTAGCAATATGTGTTTTTCAACTTACATAGTAGTGTATGAACTGCTTCGTATGTGATTATATGAATCTTGTTGCAAATGTGCTATTGGTTTAACCATTACTTTAGATTGTCAACTGATATGCTTTGTTGCTTGTGATGCATCTTCGCTCATGTGTTCCCTTCTCAATTGAGTATTTCTACAGGTTTCTAAGGTGTGCACTCATCTCACCCCCCATGTGTTAGAACCTCTCATTCACCTTCCTTGACTCAGTTTAGCAGTCACACCCTTGCTACTGACAAAGTTATCTTATTTGTCTCTGTGCGACATCACGGTCAAGCCCTTACCTTATGACCCACTGTTGGGACTCTTACATCAAATAGTCTAAGGTCTAATTTATACTTCTTACCAGGGAGATCCCCTTGACATGTTGGTGGGTCCAACACCGTCAAAATTTTTTGTGCAAGAAAGAGGGCCAGATGACAAGTTGTGTCATCTCATCAAGTTTTGAACCTTTGCATACCTTTCATGGACTCTTACACTCTTCTCCCTCCGCGATGTTTTTCAAATCATGAAGATGTCTCCATAATGGGGGAGTTTTTTTTATCTCTTGTCCACTTTCATGTATGATGGTGAAGGTGAAGTGGCCTGGCCTAAGTACTTACATGCCTTTCTTTCCATGCTTCATGAGGAAGATGCGTGTTCTGATGAACATGCCAACTTGTTGCTTGCACACACAGTTTGCAAATATCCACGTAGATGGATGCTTAGCCTACTAGCTGACAGCGTGCACTGACTTGAGAACTTTTGTGATCTTATTCAAGACACTTCCTATCATTTTGATCCAGACCATCTTGACAAAAAACTGCTACAGCAAGCAAAGGATCTGCATGAATCAGTTATTGATTTTTGGCAACACTTCCATGACTTGCAGTTTCAATCTCTAAGGAGCTAGACAAAAGTTTCTTATGTTTGGGACCAGTTCAAGTATTTCCTTAAGAAATCTTCCCATCCCAAGAAGAGGTTTCAGATCAAGCCTCCCTCAACATTCTTCATTGATGGAGTTGCACAATCTCATGTGGATGCGGTCACTGTCTCAATTGACTGTCTACCTTCCTCTCATTCAACAACTCCACCAGAGCCTAATGATGTTGAATATCATCCTCACACACCTGTTCATCTTTCACATTCTGCCAACATCACTTCACTGAATTTTCGCGCATATTTGGTTGTGAGTCCTTTGAGTTATCATATGCATTATGTTCTATGACCTCTGTGTTCACACTCAGGTGTTCCTCCAGATGATGTTGTTTTGTGTTTGTCCATTCCAGACTCTTCACTTGTTTTGAATGAGGAACATCCCATTGACGGAGTTGGTGTTGCACAACTAACATGTGCTATAATTCATGAAGAGTATGAGTGGGAGCTTGAGCATCAACACTCAGCAAAGGATGACTCCCTTCTATCCAAGCCCCCTCTGTTCTTTCATGACCTCTTTGGTCAACCTACCATCCATTATTTTGCATGTGTGTCTTCATCCACGGATGCACCCATTATTGATCACTCGCAAGACTCACCGGATGATGGTCCATCATTTGAAAACGTAGAGGATAAGTTATTCATTGAAAATCCACTTGATCTTTCATCTATCTGTTCAGAAACAGAGAGGATGAGTTTGTTCACTTTTCATCTACCCCTCTATTTGATTCATCTAATCATGAGGATGTCGATCAAATCATTGATTTTTCTGATCATGGCAGTCGTGATCCATTTGTTTCCATATTTGATCACGATCATGACTCTATCACAATGATCTTTCAAAGCCACTGGTTTATGATGATCTACCTGATGATGAAGTTGAAACACCTAAGACTATCGAGGCACTTCAGCCTAAGTTGATGGTTATGTCAGGTCCTCACTCTCTTGGGATTATTCTCACTTCCAATCAGGAAACTGTTCAATCACCCAAGGCTCCTCATCACTCATTTGTATACATTGAAGATCCATCTCACACATAAATCACATCTCCTCCACTCGAATTGCACAATCCCATAGCTCACGCATTGGAGGAATCTTACATTGCACACACACATGTACAATGAAAGTTATATTTGTTTCTTTCGTTTTCTTTCATGTCTCAGTCAAGAGTGTGCATGTGCTTCAAATTTTCATGCAGTGTCACACAACACCATGATAAGTCCACAGATTTCTCGTCATGCACTTGTACTCACTTATGTCATGTGGGCACTATCAGACACGAAGTGTGGTTGTCTTCACTATTATATCTTTCTTGTTTGCTGGTTCACACAATTGGGTTGCTTGTCGACCAAGTCTTCACCAACATGGGTCTACCAATGTGCTAGCGGCTACATTGGAAATATCAATTCATGTGATCAGGCCCATGCATCGTTACTGTAGGAGTAGGAGTAGTGTTTGCTTTCGGTCAATTTTTTTGCTTTCTTGTTTGCTTATTCGCTTTGTTTGCTTGTTTATTTTTTTGGTTGTTTGCTTACTTGATTTGCTTTCACTTTCACTTCTGCTATTGATTTTCTTTTTTGTTTGTTAGTTCGCTTGTTTCGTTTGTATGTTAGCTTTGCATGAAACCATGTATGACTCTTAAAATGAGTTGGGTGAAGTACAAGAGGGCTTGTACAACTATCGCTACTTGGTTATCTATCATCTTGCCTCTGTGTGAAGAGCTTGTTTCTTTTAGTCCATGATATGTTGAAGGAAAATACATAATATTCGAAGTGAACCTTCAATGCTTGGGCACTAACTAGCGTCACCTTCTCTAATCATTTTTTTTTGGGTTAACCATTGTTAGCTTAGTTAAGTAGAGTAAGGTGAGGGGGAAAACCTTAATGGGCACATCACAGATACAATAAACTACTTCTCTAGTAGAACAACATCTTATGATCTTAATAATTAGAGATCCCTCTTCCACCTCTGAAATGAATAAGTGCTATGCACAGTTGAAAAAATGAAAAAAAATAAAAAAAATCAAAACTCAAAAAATTCAAAATGAAATATGAATAAGGCAAAAGAAGAGAAAGGCTTCCTGTGAAGGGAGGTGATGCAAGTAACTCCACTGGGGTACTAACTATGCTCGAATGCAGCGGAGCCATGCTTGTGTTCCTATGTGACTCCATTGGGGTACTGTCTAGGCCTGCTGGTAGTGGAGCAACACCAGAGATGAAACTAAGACTCTGATGACTATATCACTTCTGCACCTATATACCCCTCAACCCCAATCGAAACAACTGTGTTTCCTTGGCTTGTAATGTGTGTCAATTGACCAAGAGCTTGGCAAATGCTACATCTTTCAATCAAACTAGTGTGAAACCAAGATGAGCTGAGAACTAGACAATACTTCCAGAGGTGTTAGACTTGCTTTTCATGAACAAGGTCCATTAAGAGAGCTGGAGTTCTACCAGTGTGTCGCCAAGTGTTGTAGCGACTACAACCACCCTCCAAAATTTCACCTTAGCTTCGTTTTGGAGCCTCCTTACCAAAATTTTATAGCATCTTTTCTTTCTTCATCAAGTACACAAGCTTTAGTGTTTCTCATGCACATAGGTAGCCCATCAAGCACAACTTGATGCATTTCCCTCACAGGTTGTTCACCTGGACTTCTGTGCAATTCTGTCTGGCAGTCTGCTGGGCTCCAGAATTGTGCAATTATGCCATCCAACACTCCCAGCAGAAATTACGCAAAATTCCCCAGCAGGGCTGCTCAACCCAGAATTTGCACAAATGTGGGCGGTAGGTAGCTGCTCTACCCAGAAATTGCGCAAATATCCTGGGCAGTCAGCTCATCTCCTAGCCAGAAATGCGCTTTTCCTTCAAACAACCGAACAACCTCTTGCATGTGTAGCTAAGTTGACTAGTTCCCTCCGAGACCAAGCCAAAAAAACTTGCATGCATTGGTTTCTTCTCCCAAGACAACATTCAAAGGCATCCCTTGTTTCATGGATGTATGTTTAGCAAGTGGAGGTTACATGCAAGGATCATTTTAGAAACCTCCTACCAAGTGTCACTTTCCCTAGATTTGTGGCATGCACGTCACAACCTTGATGTTATGCAAACTCATCAACCGTACGTTACAGAGCTCATTCCTCACATCAACCTTGCAGCTCTAATATCCCACATCACATCTAGGAGCAGTCATCACATTCAGCTTAGTTGTTTTGGGGTAAGGCTGCTTCCCATGCCTTGTGTTGAATTTTTGTCACTTTTTGTGTTTTCTCTTGTATGAGTATTGTTTTATTTATTTATTTTAACGCTTTTTGTCATTTACATGTATATTAGCTCGTCCTAGCACTGTTACAGTTTTTGTCAACATCTCAGTATTGTCACATGCATGGAACTCTTTTTCATGAAAGGTTGTCGATTCGGCAACTCGCCTCACCCACATGCACGTTGTCCAATTTTCTGAATCTATCATTCACCGTTTTCATCCATGATCATTCACCTAATCTTACACTCAGTATCATCATACATTCACATTCACATTCGCGTTTAGTTTCTCATCAGTGAGTCTGGTCAACCTTGGCCTAGAGTATGCCTCACTAGATAGCATTGCATAATCTTGAGAGGGAAGGCTCTGCCTTCCTCTCTAGAAATGTGCATTTTTGTCTAGCAACTATTCCCCAGGCCTGCTTTGTGCAATCCTGAGGGACAGTGACTGTTGGCCAAGGAAATTGTGCAATGCAGTCACTGAGTCTGCAGCCATTGCCAGCTAAGATTGCACATTGTGTAATTCCAATAGTCAACAGCCAGACTAGACTGTGCATTACATAGTTCTAGTAGTCAGTCAGTCTCCTAGTAGCCTAGACTGTGCCTTGTCTTTTCTTGGTAGTCAGTCTCTCGACCTCTCAGCCGAAATTGCACCACCTTCATGATCAGTCACACAGGTATGTTGCAAGTCAATCCTCAAGTTCAGTTTGGTTTTTGACTGACAAATTTCTTGCCATGAGTGTTTCCATGTCTCCAAGTATTGCAGGTGGTTATCTGCCTCTCAGTAGTGCAGGTACAGTAGTTTCCAAGAGGGCAGAGTTGAAGACACTGTTCAGATCATGCCTCGAGATGCAGTCGATCAAATGTCTATGAGCTTGCCTACTCACGAATATATCAAGTTGTTCATCGACAAGAACATCAAGATATCACAAAATTTAGCTTTATGAATAGCAGCTGAAGGCAACATACCAAACGTAGTGAATGCAACGAACACAACAAATGCAGTGAATGAGCGAATGCAGCGAATGTAGCAAACGCAGTGAATGCAACAAATGCAATGAATGCAAGAGGAAGGTCGTTGACAACAAAGAGGTAGAACAAAGTTACAAAATCAAGCAAATCCACTAATAATGAAAGAAATTTGGGGACTCGGGCTATGAGGTGATGGTGCGACATGAAGATCGCGTGAAGACAGAGAATGGAACAAAGAAAGAGTTGCATGTGCTGAAGCAACAACTCAGGAAGAACATAAAGCTACATAGACAGATGAATGAGTTGCAGTAGGAACATGAATAGCATTGGGAACAACATTCACTCACAGAGGAAACTATTCCCATACAAGTTAAGGATCCATCCCAGCAACTGACATGGAGCAGACATGGTGAGCAATGTTGTTGATCGCAAGCAAGAGATTCAGCATCATGCATATCATTGTGCGCATGCATGCAACCCAACCCATTCAATACATTCACCAAGGCAAAGACAAGAACAAAGTCCAACTGGAGTTGAACATGTACTTTGTCATGTTGATGCGCATGATCACCAGCACACACTTGAATATCAGCATGGAAACTATGCATCAATGTGTTGTTGGTTCAGCCGCACCCAAGTACTAGACCATGTGCATGTTAGCAAATGAGTTGGATGAAGGAGCCAAACCAATGCATCGGTTGCAATGAAGGCAAGAGTTCGCTTCAGCAAGATGTCACCATGACGTGCATGCACACCATCATAGATAACCAAGCTTGGCATCGACACACCACCTTCATGATCACAAGCATGTCAAAGAGTTGGTCTCATCACAGTGGACCGAGTGCCAGTGATGTCTTGCATGGCTTTCTCAATCCATGTTTTCTCACATGAGTACATATGCATTGTAATGTTGAGTCATGTCAAATGTAACTCAAGTGTCAATAGTTGGATGTAACAGTCATAAAATAGGTGAAGAGCCATGAGGGTAGCTGAACTGTCACAAAGGGGAATGTCAAGGGTCACCCCACCCTTTGCTATAAATAGTCCCTCATAACTCATTGTAGAGGCTTTTGGTCAACCAAGCTTCTGATAAGACTATCTTGGAGAAAGCTTGGAAAGTATTGTAACATGCCTTGGCTTCTCCATTGTACGAAGCTAGTTCATCTCTCTGGAGGAGTAGGAAGATGTGGTTGTAACATTCCATTGTTGGGGCTAGCAGGTTTACATGGATGTATGATATGTTTGGGACTTACATTTTTCTATATAATAAGAGCTAGCGCATTTCATGCATATGTTGTTATTGTAGTTGGATTACTCTAGTTGCTTTGCAATAGATGTTGTTCAACATACGTCGTTATGTATGAACTACCTCGTATGCAATTATATGAATCTTGTTGTAGATGTGTTGTTGGTTTAACCATCACTTTAGATTGTCAACTGATCTTCTTTCTAGCTTGTGATGCATCTTCGCTCATGTGTGCCCTTCTCAGCTGAGTACTGCTACAAGTTGCTAAGGGGCGCATTCATCTCACCCCCCATGTGTTAGAACCTCTCATTCACCTTCCTTGACTCATGACAGTGGTCACACCCTTGCTACTGACAAAGTTATCTTACCTACCTCTATGCAACATCACGGTCAAGGCATTACCTTACGACCCACTGCTGGGACTCCTACACCAAACAGTCTGAGGTCTAATTAGGGCTTCTTACTGAGAAGATCCCCTTGACATGTTGGTGGGTCCAGAACCGTCAATAGCTTCAAAAGCATTTGAAAATGGTGAAATAAGGCGACTCACCTCTTCATTTACAAATGCCACAATCAAGGAATACCCCTTTCTTTTCTTGTTTTCCAAATGATGATCTTCTTATCTGTGGTGGGCTTTTCAAGTTCATCATCTCCTTCTCCTATACAAACTCCTTTCCACAACTCATTGAAATTGAGAGTATGTTTTATCTTTCGCGACCATTCAGGATAGTTCTCTTTCCTAGAGAGAACTAACACAACAATATATATCAATGAAATCATTTTAAATACTATGTACTGTGTAAAAAATATACTTTTCTACCAATATTTAAAAAATTTGCACTCCTAATGGTAAAAAAAAATGCAGTTCTAGTGTAAAATTGTAATTTGATATATATGGGACAAAGGTAATATTTGGAGTAGGTGGTATATCGGGGCTGGGGTATATTATGTAGGGAGTATTTGGGGGATGCATTAACTGATGGGGAGAGTGGTATTAATTCTATCAACGTAATGGTCCAATGCTAATGGTATGCATTTGTAGTGGAGTATTACACAGGAAACTAGAGTCGATGGTGAGAGCAATGTATGGAGGGAGCATCATATGGTAGGTATGGGGGAGGGGCCATGTATGCAACAAAAGCATTCAATGGATCTGGAGTGGGAGAATAGTGGTCAGAACCATAGTGGTATGGCAACCGGAGTTACCAGTAGGGGTTTAAAGTGTTATATATGATGGAGCAACTGATATTACACAGTGTTTGGAGTGGTATTAATGAACGTTTGGAGTGGTATATGGTATGGCTCCGAGCATATTTATGGAGGTGGAAGTAACAGTAAATGCTCCATGCTCCATGATCCATCGCTAGTAGTACTGCACAATGGTATGATTGATTTTGGCCCAAACGTAGGTGGACCGACAATATGTATTAAAAACACAGTTTTAAAACAAAAACCAGTGGTATGGGAACGAAAATTGGTGGACAATGTTAGGATATCAGGATTGGCGGCACCCATAAGGGGAGTCAACTGTGGAGAGGTGTCAAATGTGTAGAGAGTTGAGGGTGGAGAGGAGTGTTATCCGAGGAGCGACTGGGAGCATTGTATAAAAAAACACATAGTAAAAAATGAAAATAGGTGGTGAAGTAGTGTTAAAAAATGTGGATGTACACCAAATTATAAAACAGGCAGAGGAAAAAAGAGCACAGGAATGAAGAATATGGTAGACTGCAGGAATAGGGAAGACTACAAAAATGGCATAAGGGAGTTACAAGCACAAGAAAACTAAAAATGAAGTTGGCTCTGATACCATGTTAGGCGAGGAGGTAACTCCACAATGCGAATTGTGTTTTTGGATTAAGATTTCTCATGGATATATACATGGAGGGAGAGACTCTTGGGCTTCACCTCCTAGTGTCTCTTCATATTCCTAATCTCCTTATTTTAAATTTACATTATTTACGTTGATTTCCTAATTCCAAAGATTAGGTGTCAACATAATACCTCACGCCTTTCCAATTCCTTCTCCATTTCCTTTGTCAATTTCCTTAGCCATAATAAACCAGATGAACACCCACACTAGGATATCTTGCCCAACATTCAGTTTGGAATAAGTGTCCCATAACCATGGTTATTATTTTTCCTTTATTAACTTTTATTTACATGGAATTTTCACTAGGGCTATTATACAACCCCCTCCCTTGGGGGAACACCATCCTTAGTGTTCAAGAACATTTACAACCAACAATACTACTGTAAGAAGAACTTATTGGTCATGGATCTTTATGACTTAGCTTGATGTAGTACTTACAATGATCAACCTGCTGAAAATCAAACCAACATGACAACATAACAACATGACAACCATAATGACATGACACCCATACCGCTTATTGGATCTTTATAACACAACTCATGGTGGTATTTACATCAATATACATTTTTACATATACAAAAAAATCACACCAAAGCATATACCAAAAGCATTTTCTCAACCAGCGAATAGAGAAGGATACATAGCCCGAATATGATCTGTCATCTCCCATGTAGCATCATAGGGCCCAAAGTGCTTCCACTACACTTTAACCTGCTCTATTGCTCAGTCATGGAGCATGAGCATTTTTCTCTGTAGTATACATTGAGGTTCCAGCTAGAATTAATCACCGAGCTCCACCTACAATACAGACCAGTCAATCACATGGTCAACATATTTAACATATTTATTAAGAAATGAAACATGGAAAAAATAATGGAATTTCATTGTTGGAGGAAGCGCAAATTGATAGTCAATTAGTCAAATCTTTTAAAGAATCTTGAAAGTTCCACAAAATTGAGGTGCTATCTTGGCACAAGATCTAATCCACAAGGAGCGCTTCTTCAGCTTGATGTGCAAGTATGCCTGTTCCCCAACTTGAAACTCCTTAAACAACCCATTCCTTCTTTATTACCTACATTTCATATTCCATTTATGCCAACATGTTCGGTCCATCAACACCCTGTTAACTAGATCACTCCAACTAACAAGAGTATTACAACGCCACCAATACAATGCCTTAAACATACTCATCCTCAGAGATTCCTGATACCTATTGTTGTAAGTAAACTCAAACAGTGGAAGATACTATTCCCACTTCCAATATCCATTTGTTTTTGGATGATAAGTTGTACTAAAGGCCAACTCTATTCGTAAACCTGTAAACATCTCCTTCCAAAACTTGGAAGTGAACTTGGCATCCCTATCTAACACAATCTTCATCAGAACACCATGCAATATGACCACATCTCTAATGAAGACTTGTGCTACATCAATAGCTGAATAAGTAGACTCAATGGAATGAAGTGTGCTACCTTTGTCAACCTATCCACCACAACCATGATGGAATCATGTTTTCTAGATGTCCTTGGAAAACTTGTGATAAAATCCATGGAAATGACCTCCGACTTCCACTCTAGAATCACAATCGGTTGTAGTAGTCCACCTGGATGTTTACATTCTAAGCTTACCTCCTAGCAATCCAAGCACCTAGCCATAAAATTGTCCATGTCCTTCTTTATATTCGTCCAATAATAAAACTTCTTCACTATTGTCAATGTCTTTTGATATCCTGGGCGACCTGAATATAGTTTTGCATGAAACTCTCTCAATATAGTATTCTTGACCTCACCATTGCTTCAAACATATATCTTGTCCCTAAATATGATCAAGTCATATGTTGTAAGATGATAGTCCATATCTTGTCCACTGGTACCCTGTTGTAACCTGTGCATAAGCTCCATGTACCTATCATCCTGTTGACCTGCCTATAAGATCTGATCCTATAAGTTTGTCCCATAAGAAATCATAGTTGTTATATGATTCACATGTATCTGCCTTAAGATAATTTGCAACCATGTTATCCTTACCCTTTATATACCTGATCTCAAAATCAAACTCACTAATCATGGCCAACTGTCTATCTTTCTTGGAATTCAAATTTGACTCATCAAAAAAGTATCTCAACTCATTATGATCACTCATGAAAACAAACCTCGTGCCAAGAACATAGTGTTTCCTCCACATATTCAATGAATGAATGATCATTTCCAACTCAAGATCATGTGTTAGATAATTATTCTTGTGCTCATTTAGTTCCCATGATTCATATCATACCACCTGTCCTTCCTACATAAGAACTCCACCATGTCCTCTCTTGCAAGTAGATGTGTATACCACAAATTCTTTGTTCGGATCTACAATCTTTAACACTGGAGAATTTATCAATAACTTCTTTAACTACTCAAAAATTGTTGCACATTCATCTGTCCAATCAAATTTCTTACTTTTCCTTTGTAATGACGTAATAGGATACACAATGTGAGAGAAGTTCCTGATGAACTTGCTAACCCCATAAACAATATTACCTCTTCCACGTTTATAGGATCTACCCACTACATGATAGCCATTATCTTCTATGGATCCACTACTATACCTTTCTTGGAGACCACATGCCCCAAGTAATGTACCTCTTTCTAAAAGAAACTACATTTTCTAAGCTTGGCATACAATTGATGCTCTCTTAACAATCTCAACATTGTTTCTAAATTCTTGGCATGTGCCTCCTCATTTTTAGAATATATCAAGATATCATAAATGAATACAATAAAAAAACTTGTCTAGATAACGATGTGACACACTATTCATCAAGAACATAAAGGTAGTTGGAGCATTAGTCAAACGAAAAGTAACTACACCAAACTCATAATGCTTGTACCTAGTCCTAATAGTTGCCTTGTATGGGTCCTCTTCCTTAATGCGTACCTGATGATATCTAGATCTCAAATAAATATTTAAAAACATTTTTTCTCCCTTCAATTAATTGAACAATTCATCAGTCCTTGGCAATAGATACCCGTTCTTGATTGTCACTTTGTTTAACTGCCTATAATCAATGCATAACATGAGAGTGCCATCCTTCTTCTTCACAAACAATACCGGTGCACCCCAAGGTGATACACTTGCCCTGATTATCCCTTATCAATAATTTCATTCAACTACAACTTAAACTCTACTAAAACTAGAATGCTCATCCTATACGATGCCATTGATGTTGGTGCTTCCCCTAGTACTATCTCAATAGAAAAGTATACTTCCCTGTGAGGCAGAAATTCTGAAATCTCTGCTAGAAACACATCCTAAAAATGCTGCAAGATTGGGTACCTACTCAACACCTATGCATCCTCAACATCCTTATCTTTGTCACTAGAAATATGCATTGAAAATAACACACACCCTTTTCTATGACTGCACTTTTCCTGCATAGTTGTAACCCTTCTAACTAGTTTTGCCTTCTTATTACCTTGTAAGATTCTCCATTCTCCATTATCATCCAAGAATTCAATGGATTTTTCATAACAATCCACTTTGGTCCTATGAACATACAACCAGTCCATACCCAAAACCATATTGTATGATCCCAAAGGAAATACATTCAAGCGTGTTGATGTAGGCATACCATCCAACTCAAATGCATAAGATCTTACCCAATGATATACTCTCTTCTTTGTACCTATAGCCAATTGCACCAACAAATATTCTGCATGCACTTCTTTATTCAAACCACACTTATCCACCAGGTGAGGACTAACATAACTACAATTAGATCTAGGTTCAATCAAAATGTAACCTACTTTATCACAAAGCTTATTGTCCATCTCGATAACAATTTCCTAGTGCTCTGCCTTCTCGTTATCTAGTGCTACACAGATACAAGGAATTCTCTACCCAACATTGCCAATAGTATGTGCATCTTGTGCACTATAGATCTGAGGCCTACCACCGTGACTCTGTGAATAATCTCTCTTAATATGTTCCTTACCACACATCCAACACTACAATCATCTTGTACCATCACCTTTATTTTGTTGATGTGAGCCATGTCCCTGTCTAGCTACTTTAAACTTCTTGTATGGTGCAACATTTTCTTTCTCTTATACGTTTTGAGATGTTGTTATTTTTTTCTTCCATTTACCTTTACCTTTATATTCCCTTTTCCATCCTTGCTGAGATTCATTTTTATGCTTTGAATGATCATAGAAATGATTTAATTTCCCAATAACTTCCTCAAGTAAGCAAGGCTCATCATACTCTATCCAATCTCTAAATGCTAATGACAATCCACTAAAAAATCTATAAAATTTAGCCTTCTCATCCTTAATATATGATACATAACTCAATAGCTCCAAGAACTTAGTTGTATACTCCTCATTTGTCATCGATCCCATCTTTAGCTCGTAAAATTACTTGGCCTTACTATCGTGTTACCTTTATGACAAGTACTTCTTCCTAAAGTCTTTTGAATTCATGCCAAATCAAATCCTCCATATTGATGTCTCTAACCCACTTGACATCTTCCCACCAAATGTTTGATTTCCCTTTGAGGCTGAAGGTAGCTATTTTGGCCTTGATGTTATCTGTGTACTCATGCAGTTCAAAGAACTTCTTCATTTGAGGTAACCAAGCCTCCACATCCTTTGGCTTCTTCAAATCTCCTTCAAAAGTAGGTCGCTTAGCTTTCTTAAACTCATCCGGAAAATATTTCCTATCACTCCTCCTGTAAGGATGATAACGATGACAATCATAGTGCCTGATGGAACCAGAACTAGAATAGTACCTATGTCCATCACCTCTCCTAATTGGAGTTTCCAAGAACTTTCCATGTCTAATCATGTCATCCTTATCCTACCTATGCCCATCTATTGTGCAATTAAACAACCCCCCCATTTTTTAATATAATAGCTAATATTCTATTAATAAATGGGGGCCATTAAAAGATCCTTCCAAAAAATAAATTTAGCATTTAGGCATTTTCTTGTTAAATTTTTGGAATAAAGCAATATATCAAGACAAAACCCTTTGAAAGCTAGCAAATGCTCACCTTTTTCGCATGTCACGTGACCAAGTGTGTCAAAAGCCTTGTTAATGAATGAAACTCATGAAAAGCAATCAAAAGGGATTACCACGCTTAACCTAGATGTTATTAGGCTTTTTCGTTTAAACTAAGACCAAAGGCATTTCTTATTAAAATATGGCCCGCATCGCATATCGCAACTTACAAAGGGAGCACCCTCACAAAGTATCTTTAACCATGCGAAATGTGATATTGCGATGGCATGGTCAGCCTTACCACATCACATTATAAATACTCAAGATAGGTCTGAAATCTTACCAACCATGTGATA
>Ga0115851_100248_pt1:5000-21241 | contig 21241 bp, 22 predicted proteins | sample InSIn2gowninarea_FD_83865 | JGI IMG/M metagenome (GOLD analysis project Ga0115851, IMG submission 83865)
CCAGCTCTAGAGTTGCAGCTCTAGACTCATAGCTCTAGAATTGCTAGCTCTAGATTCATAGCTCCAGATTCATCAGCTTCAAATTCATAGCTCCAGAACCGCCAGCTCTAGAGTTGCAACTCCAGAGTCACAGCTCCAGAACCACCAACTCCAGAGTCATAGCTCCAAAGTTGCAACTCTAGAATCATCAGCTCCAAAGTCACAGTTCTAAAACTGCTAGCTTCAGCGTTATAGCTCTAGAGTCATAGCACTAGAACCACCAAATCTAGAGTCACAGAACATTCCAGAATCTTGGATACCCAGAATTTTAGGATGTTCCTAGAATTAAGGAGAATCCAAATTTTAAGGCTATTTGAAATAATAGATGATGACATATATTTAATAAGGCATCAGTTCCAGATTTATCAAATAGCATTATAGTGATTCAAAATGAGATTTCTATGTATTAATTAGAATAAGAGATTTATGATCATTAACCATGAGTTGTAAGGGAAGATCTTTAGTCAAATATGTCTACATATTGACTATTTATCTAAAAGTGTCTCCTCATAACTATCTACTCTATTCTTAATAGAACAGATAGGTTTGACACTTATTTATTCTACAATAAATAGAATTGAGAATAAACATTGTAACTGAATCTATCATTAAAATATGCTGAGTGATAATTCAACAACCTCTGTATGAGGATTCAGTATATATACATTCACTCTCTCTTGAGAAAGGGTTGGTGAAGAGTTACCTAGATAATCAGTTGTAGAGTACTGCTATATGATTGAAGGAATAAAGCACCAGTTGGGTTTTTTGTAAGAAAGTGTGTTACAGAGCACTGTTGGAAGGAGCAAGGGCCCACTCCAACCATACAGGTGTCTCTTATCTATTAGATTAGATTTACTTAATGCATTTCACTATTTTGAGTATGCTATTTTATTTCAGTTGTGCGATTTCTTTCAGTTATTTAAATACACAAGATAAATAGAGATTTAATTGCATATAGCTGAAGACACCTGCCTTGGATTGATAAAATTAAATGATGAAATGACAACTCATCATTTTTGGTACCGTTTCTGAGGAACCATGGTGTTGATTGAATCTATTCTCAGAAAATTCCATGGTAAGTTTTTGGCCAGCATCATATAGAAATTGTGTTTTGTCACCTTTCCTCTTTGCACATGAAAGTATACTAAGTAAAACATGATTTAAGTGATCCCATTGTCTTGTCTTCATGATAATTCAATATTGAGGACCCCACTCTAAACCACAACTCAATATTGTAACTTTTACAATCAGTGGTGGAGCACAACTCTGTATTCTCAAGCTCTTTCACTTGAGTGATCAAGAGTATCAACTTATCCTGAAATTTCTGTAGAAACTATTTATAATTGTGTAATGTGTGTAGATAAGATGGATGTGGCAACATAGAGATGAACGTGGGAGATTCATTAGTACTAGGAGAAGAGATATTAGAAGGAGTGGAAGAAGTCAAGGTAGAGTATTACCCAAAAACCTCCCTAGATGTTCATCTCCAAGAAGAGGAAGGAGCCATAACATTTCAGAAGCTGGAGAAATAGATTTGAGTGGTTTAGTTGATGAACAACCAATTTTAGAACTTGAGCAACATTCACAAAGTTCCATACATGATACAATAGAAGCTATTCCTATCGAAAAAGTTGCAGAAAATACCCCAATAGAAAGTTCTTTAGACAAATCTGACAACACTAGCCCTGTTAGACCTTCATCACCACAATAGCAGACAATTGTTGATACAACCTTATCAAGTTCCTTGACTAGTTCAAAGGGAGATAACTCTTCCCAAATTTCACATCATATAAGGTTAGTTTTGTGTGAAAATCTATTATACAATATGTTTGGAGAAATAGTACACAGTGACAATGCCAATAGGACATTCACTACTCCAATAGTGATTGATACCACAGTCAGTGCACCAATGAAGAATATTTCACCTACAGTATTGCCTACCTTTAGAGGAATATCTTTGGAGAATCCTGATCAATTCTTATTTGAGTTTAAATTACTCTGTAGAACATATGATTATGAACATGATAATAAGAAATTGAAACTTTTCCCATCTACACTAAAGGATAATGCATTAAGATGGTTTATGGGATTAGCAGTAGATTCTATTACTTCTTGGGCATACATAGAGAAGGTATTCCTTGACAAATATCAAGAATATTATAGAGTGAAAGATAGAAAAGATGAACTATTTCGAATTAAGCAGGGAGATGATGAAAGCCTAGAAGACTATCTTGATAGATTCTTGTTTGTGCAGAATAGGTGCAGAATTACTATAGAAGAGGATCTAGCAAAGACTATATTTCTAAGAGGGATCACAGATTCTTCCCTGGATATGTTGAATCTAATGGGAAAATAAAATGCAAATTCATTGTCATTGGATGAGATACTGGAACTCTATGTTAATTATTCATGAACAAGAACATATTTAAGAAACACCAAGGTCCAAACAGATTCTGGGGCTATGAAAACATTGATAGAGGAATTAGCAAACTTCAAAATAGATATCCTAATTGAGTTAAATCAATTAAAAGGTGCAACAACTAAAACTGTAAAGGCCAAGGAGAAAGAAGAACCATTAGCTATCTATTGTTCCAAATGTAAAAAGAAATATGCATTACATGAGTGCCCCTTGAATAAAACCAAAATTTGTAGCTTGTGTAATGGAACACATGATACTAATAAGTGTGAGTGTTTAACCATAGCTTAGATGTTAGTGAAAAACATGCAAGCAGAAGAAAATTATATTGCACAACGCATGAATCTAGCAATGATAAATCAACCTAGGTTCATGTCACCATGGTGGAACATGCCATATCAACAACCCATGGGTGCTTTTGGTCTATGGATGCCACCAAATTAGGATTGGTTTCAGTACACACAAAACCAATGGGGACCACCACCTAATCAATTCAACTAGAATCAAGGCCTTAATCAAGGCTAGGGAAATTGGAACCAGAATCAGCAATGAAGAAATCAACAAGTACCACCTCAAAATCAATAAATGCCCAAACAACTAGTTTTACCGGCTCAACCTGTTCCAAATCCTAATAGGCAAATTGCTACAGTTGCCTATGAAATTGATCAAGAAAATTCGGTGTCACTTAATGCCATTGATTGTAATGATATTCAATTAAGATATGGAAAGAAGTTAGTTGAACCTGCACCACCCATAATTACTAAAATAACAGAAGAAGAAGGGATACATAAAATAGACAAAGCCAATCAATCTGTAACTCAGGTGCAGAAATAAAGGAAGATACAAAATGAAGAAAGAAGGCTGATATTCCTTACCTAGAGAGGCTGGAAGTTAGAGCTCTAGAGTCAGAGTCTGAATTGATCAAAGAATTAAAAAAATTGAATATCTCTATACCTATTCTACAAGTAATCAAAGAAATGCCAAAATTAAACAAAATGATAAAAGAACTTTGCATAAGAAAGGGACAAAGAAAGAAGAAGGTTTATCCAAGTAGTATTCAGGTAGAAGGGAAAGTAGCATATTTGATTTCAAGAAATCTAATCCATTCCAAGTATGGAGATCCAGGGAATCTAGTGATTACCATTTTAATTGGCACTACCAAAATTCCTAATGTATTAGTTGACCTGGGAGTAGCCATCAATGTAATGATAGCATAAATGTCGAAGAAATTGGCATTACTTGGAATGCATCCCACAACCACTGTCCTTCAAATGGCTAATTAGTTGATTGCTAAATCAGAAGGAATTATTAAAGATATACAGATCACTATAGAATTGTGGAACTATTTGGCTGATTTCCTAATTTTAAAACTAAGAGCCTAGAGTGGATATCCAATAATCCTAGGAAGACCTTGGTTGGCTATAGCTACTACCTCTATCAATTGTAGATCTAGTGATATGACTATTTCAGATGGTCAAAATTCCAAGATAATCTCTTTGTATCCTCTAGCATAGCCTACATTGGAGTATTAAGGTCATTTATGGGTGGATGAACCAGAACTAGATGAACCTCAGAGTTTAGTAGTTTTATCAACTATCACTATCAAAGAACACATAGAAGAATTGGAGGAAATGCCTTCATCTCCAAAAAATGAAGAAGCACCAACAACACTTCAAGTTGGGGAGTCTTCAAGATGTAATCTGCAAGAGGTAATTTTCAATCTATCACCAAGATACCAGTCAAACTTCTTATCCCTATTCAAATGTCCACTCACACATATTGTTCCAAAAGGTGAAGCATTTAGGGACAGAACAAAGTTATATCATTATTTATTCCCTCATGCTTGTCCTTTGAATTCTTTGGTTCAAATTATAGAATGGAATAACTTGACCAAAGATGGGATCAAAATGATTAATATTCAGCCAAGAAAGACTTTAAATATTAATAGTTGGTTGACAAATGATCAGGAAATGCAGTTGTTTAACGTATTGAAAGAAAATGAAATAGCATATGCATGGGAATATAGTGACATGAAAGGAATAGATATTAGAACCTATCAACATCATATTTACATAGATGATTCAAAACCTATTCAATAGCATCCCATAAGGGTTAATCCAGCCTTAAGGGATATAGTCAATGAAGAAATTGAAAAATTATTGAAAGTAAACTTTATTTTCCCTATTTCAGATTGCAAGTGGGTCTCACCTTTGGTGATAGTGCCAAAGAAAAATGGGAAATGGAGAGTTTGTGTAGATTACAGAGCTTTGAATAAAGCCACACATAGAGATCATTTTCTCTTACCATTCATTGATCAGGTATTAGATACACTTGCTAGTAAAAAATATTTTTCATTTCTGGATGGCTTTAGTGGATATAATCAGATTCAAATTATAGAAGAAGACCAAGAGAAAACCACTTTTACTTGTGCATGGGGAACTTTTGCTTATAGACTTCTACCATTTGGGCTCTGTAATGCACCAACAACATTCCAACAGGCAATAGTAGTAATTTTTGTTGATTTGGTCTTTGATTGTGTGGAAGTCTATATGGATGACTTCATAGTCTATAGAGATACCTATGAATAAGCACTAAATAATTTGGATAGAGTATTGAAGAGATGTAAGGATCATAACTTATCCCTTAGTTATGAAAAATGTTTTATGATGATGTAGGAAGGCATTATGCTGGGACACCATGTATCCTCATAAGGTATAAAGGTAGATCCAAAGAAAGTTGAAGTGATTGAACAACTCTAAACTCCAGAAAACCAAACAAATGTAAGAAGTTTTCTAGGACATGTTGGATACTACAAAAGATTTATTCAAAATTTCAGTAAAATTGCAGCCCCTTTATTTGCTTTGCTTCATAAAGATATTGAATTTGAATGGATAGGGGATTATGAAGAATCATTTCAATTGATCAAATAGAAGTTGATGACTAGTCCAGTATTGAGAGGACCTGATTGGCATTTACCATTCCATATTCATTTAGATGCATCATACTATGCCATAGGCACAATACTGGGCCAAGAAGATAAAGAAAAATCCCATTATGCAATTTACTACATCAGCAAGAACCTAGTTGGAGCTGAGAAAAATTACACAACAACAGAAAAAGAGTTCTTGGTTGTAGTATAATCAATCAATAAATTTAGACATTACATCATTGGATATCAAGTTTTTTTCCACACAGACCATGTAGCCATCAGGTGTTTAATGAACAAACCCATTGTTAGTGGTAGAATCATTAGTTGGTTACTTCTGCTACAGGAATATAATGTTACTATTATGGATAAACCTAGTAAAGCTAACGTAGTAGTAGATTTCTTATCATGTATCCTTAGTGAAAAAGAAGATGTACCTGTACAAGATTATTTCCTTGATGAACAACTCTTTGCTATATCTATACATTCACCATGGTTTGTAGACATCGCTAATTATTTAGCTACAGGAAATTTGCCTCCTCATTTTTCTTCATGATAACAAAAATAGTTGATAAGAGAAAGTGCCACATATTCATGGATAAATGGTACTTTGTATAAATGTGGAGTTGATAACATTCTTAGGAAATGCATATGAAAGGATGAAGTTTTTGATGTATTAAGAGCCTATCATGATGAACCGATAAGAGGACATTATTCAGATAAGAGAATAGCTTTGAAGGTCCTGGGAGTTGGTTATTTTTGGCCAACATTACATAAAGATGTCAGGAACTAGGTGAATCAATGTGATCAATGTCAAAGAATGGGGAAGCCTACAAATAGCACTTAGATGCTATTACATCCTCAGGTGATAATCGAACCATTTGAGTAGTGGGGAATAGATTTTATCGGACCCATCAATCCACCATCCAAAGGTAAAAAGTATATTTTGGTTTGTAGATATTATGTAAGTAAATGGGTAGAGGTCATGGCATTGACACAGGCCAAGGAAGAAAAAGTAGCTAACTTCCTTCTTAACAACATTATGCAAATATTTGGAGCCCCTATATTCTTAGTATCAGATCAGGGACCTCAATTCATGTCAAAGAGGATCAAGCAATTTGTGGATCATTATCAAATTAGGCATAAGAAAGCTTCTCCTTACCATCCTCAAACTAGTTGACAAGTAGAGGTCACCAACAGGGAATTGGAAAATATCCTGACAAAAACTATGGCATATCATAAAAAGGATTGAGCTAACAGACTCCCTGAAGTAGTATGGGCATACAACATTACATGAAAGTCAACCATAAGATTTACTCCTTATGAGTTATTCTATGGAAAGAAGCTTTTGCTACCTATTGAATTTGAAATCCAAACTCTCAGATTGGCAATGAAGGTAGGGTTGAATCTAACAGAAACTCAAAAGGAAAGAATACTACAGTTGAGTGAATTGGATGAGTATAGAAGGGAGGCATTACAGAAAATAGAAATGGTCCAGCAATAAAGGAAAGAATGGCATGATAGACAATTGAAGAGAACCCAATTTTCTGTTGGAGGATTAGCCTTGTTATTTGACTCAAAATATCAAGATTTCATGGGGAAATTGCAAATAAGGTGGATGGGACCTTATAAAATCCTTCAAATTTTTAAAAATGGAACAGTACAGCTTGAACCTATTGATGGATATAGAAGAGTTATGTTGGTTAATGGACATAGGCTTCATCCTTATACACTGCCCTTGGGAAATGAGGATTTCACTAAGCATCTGAGACAAGCCAATTTATGTTTGATTGAGGAAGAGTCATCTTCCTCAACTAAACACCCTTGATCATTGTTCCAAAGTAGTAGAATAAATATTGATTCTAGAAATAGGATCAGTATAGGTTATGGGTGAAAACTGGTCATAAGGGTAGTCATCCAAGTGAAAACCATATTTTTGGTTCTTGGCTGGGTGAAAACCTTTATGATTGGTAGTCATAATCTATGGCATTAAAATAATAATAATAATAATATCCATATATATGTGTATTTGTTTTATTTTTGTGTTGTGTGCTTTAGTTACACGGGAGACCAATCATCTTGAGTTCCAGCATAACACTCCTGTTGAGCTCCAGAATTTAAGCTCCAAAGTCAGTGACTTTACACACTCCTACCGAGCTCCAGAATTCAAGCTCCAGAGTTGGTGAATTTATACGATCCAAATTTGATTCACATGCTAGCTCTAGATATTCAGCGATTCTGAGCTCACATGTAATGGATGCTACTCCTCGATAACTAAATCAAAAGATCCATCTACATCTTCATCGAGTAATGTGCAACTGATGTGTCATCTTCTCAAGAGTTTTGTATTCCATTTATATGTTCAAACCAAGTGATTCTGGAGGATGTGTTATCCCTATCATAGTGTCACATCAACAATTGTCCATATATCATTCATGACTAGTACTTCGTCTCATTTCAATTGATGTCATGTCCATCACAACTATCCTAATTCATGTGAGGTATATGTTTACTATCAAATCAGTAGATTAATAATTATTTTTCTTTTAACATAAGGATAGCACACATTCCAATACTCATGGTTTGCGGTTGAAAGTTTTCCAATGAGTGACACATGTCCAAATAGCGTACTCATGCACTAAATAGAAATCATGCAAGAGTCGTTATCACTGTGTATCAATTACTCTAGAGTTGCTTATTTTAACCTCTTCCTAAAACAAATTTGCAGAAGAATTGTTCTTGATATTTAATTTCGAAGCAATGGGAGGCAAGTGTAAACATGAACCAGAGGATACAAATGAGTTGCAAGCTAATGCCAAGATCATAAAGGTATTTTGTAAGTTTCATCTTTTGGAATTTTTCAAACAAATTAGAGGGCATAATACTCAGTTCGCATTAGAATTTGCTGAAGGGTTTATAGTTGATTCAGTAACATTAAGAGGACATACCATCCAAATTGCTCCAAAACATCATACATGAGATTACAAGGTTGCCAGATAGAGGGGAGGATTTGAATAAAAGAGAATAATATTCCACTTTTTTAAACCGATTTCACCCACCTGGTGAGCAATAGGTTGAGCTTTATGTCACTTAGGGATGCGTACAAGGAATAAAAAGGAAAACACTACCTGGGAAATGGGCATCAATGGCAACATGGGTGATGCATTATCTAACGTGTGATGGAAAATATGCAACTCTTATGGGGCATCATCTTCAGCTGTTAATCTACCTCAGGTATAAGAAATATCAGGACTGTGATTTGTCGAGCTTCTTATACCAAAATTTGTAGAAAATGGCAAAGCGGGTGCAAAGTAAGGTAGCAAATAAAGTAGTCTCACAACAACATTATGGATTAATTATGCTACTTTACAAACAACATTTCCTGAAATAGAGATATGGTATACATGCATGGGAACAATTCATAAAGTTGTTCAACGATGCCAATTCTGATACTAAGGGAAATAATGTAAGAGAAATTTAGGATGCCCAAGAAGCTATTCCAATTGATGTACAACAAATAGTTGAATACACTCCTAAATTGTTTGGAGAGTCCTCAAGAGGGTTTTATTAAGGAAGCACTTCAAAATCAACAGACCCAATTCCTAAATCTGCACCAATCATACCCCACTCTGAGATCGATCAAGAAAATTCTTTAGCCAATCCCACTATGCCAACAAAGAAACACATCAAATGAAAGTCTCATGGGACTCCCAGTAGAAGATCTCACTAAGTGAGGACATTACATGTAGAAACAAGGGAAGTTGACTTGGAGTACCAAATAGCTATAGAGGAATTTGACTCCCAAGTTCCAACTCCAGAGTCCATGCAAAATGAACCTCTATTTTTAGAAGAGCTACATACAGACCAAGTAGACCCAGTTGCACAAAGCCCAATGCATGTCTCTCCTGACACTTTTGATATATTAATGGAAGCAACAAATCAGGTAGATTATTCCACAATTTTTGAATTAGTAGTGTTACAAGAAAGAATCAAATTATTCGAATACCAAAATAGTTCTTTGGCCCAAACAAATGTTATGTATAGTCAATAGAATATTGAATTGATTAATAAATGTCAAGAGTTAGAAAGCAAGAATGAAAAGGTGAGCTAGGAACTTATAGTCCTTAACCAGTAGTTTATAGAATTCAAACTACAATATGTAGAATTGGAAAAGAAAGAACAATCAACTCTCCTACAATACCAAAACCAAATTCAAAATCTGAAACAGGAATTGGTTAGTATGAATGAAAAAGTTGAACAAGAGGAAGCTACCCATCAAAAAGAGTTGTTGATTCTAAGGAAAGAAAACAAGCAGGTGCATCTGATTAAAAAGGCCATAGCTGATATGTGTGTTATTTATGAGGAAGCAGTAAAACTGAGACAACCATCTCCTGTGTATAGCATATACCTTAGAGAACAGTTCTTAACTTGGCAAGTCAATAGGATTAAATAGGGGTTACCTTATGAATTGACACAGGGAGCTGAATTCCTTAGGGCTTACTATGCAAGTAATGAAGATGACCAGTATCTTTTATGTGAGCTTTATCTCCATGATTTTCTTCTAAGTGGAGATACCAAATTTCACCCAGGGGCTTATATTGGTGACATTCAATTACATGCATTTATTTCTTTATTAAGGAATCAGGTTCATTAGCATCTTAACATGATGACTCATCAAAATGTGAGTGACATTTTTCCTGTTAGATAGCAACCAATCTATACATCTGAAGCCATCATCAGATTTAGAGAACAGAAGTTTAGATTCAATGATCAATATGTGGAAATTCTTAAGACATGTGTCCAAAAATGGCAAACTACCATTAGTAGGGATTTCTCTAATGCTGAGGATTGTTGTAATAGAATATGGAATCTCCTTGTGGAAGAATAATAGAAATGAGAAGCCATTTCCCCCAATAACCTCAGGTAGAGTAAAAGAAGAGCAGAGACATTATGCAAGTACCTTCTAGAACAACCTCAACACTAGCTGGGCCAGAGATTCTGGCCATCAATAATTTTGTAACCATCCCCAGGATGGTATGATAATAATCCTCAATTTAATGTTTTATTTAATCTTTGGGAAATAGAGGTGAAAAATAGTAAAGGAATGGGTCCCCGAATTCAGAAGCTTAATCTAAAAAATTATACACTGATAAGAAAAGAGTTACTACCACCAAGTGTCCATCAATATTTTCTCCATTATTTGCAATCGTATGATTTGAGTAAAGTCATGGAGGAAAGCAATTCAGATGCCCCCATCGATCTAGATGACAGTGATGATAGTGACAGTTAGAAATTCTTCCTTGATAATTACAATGTTCAGATTGCTTCAGGAGTAGCAAGATGTTAAGTTGGGGAGAATGATGAGACTCAGATTGGTCTCTATTTTTGGCTATGTAAATCATGAGATATTATGATATGTGTTTACTTTTAATCCTTTGTTACAAGAAAACTATTAATACTACTTGATTTGCTAGTAAATACAAACTTCCTTTTTGTTTGCATGTTTCATGATCTTTTATGTCATGTGATGTGTTTTCCCATAATAATGTGTACTTCCTTTCTGTACTTACCCAAATTAGATGTCTTGTAATCAAGTACTCTTTAGTATTTAGTTTGTCCTACCAACTCCAGAGTTGTAGCTCTAGAGTCGTAGCTCCAGAATCATTAGCTCCAGATTCATAGCTCTAGAGTCACAGCTCTAGAACTGTCAGCTCCAAAGTCACAACTCTAAAGTCATAGCTCCAAAACCATCAACTCCAGAGTCATAGCTCTAGAACCACCAGCTCCAGAGTTGCAACTCTAGAGTCGTCAACTTTAGAGTCATAGCTCTAGAGTCATAACTCCAGAATTGCCAGTTCCAGAACCATCAGCTCTAGAGTCACAACTCTAGAGTTGCAACTCTAGAACTATCAGCTCCAGAGTTGTAGTTCTAGAACTGTCAGCTCCAGAGTCATAGCTCCAATCATAGCACCAGAACTGCTAGCTAAACTATCAGCTCCAGAGTCATAGCTCCAATCATAGCACTAGAATTGCTAGCTCTAGAGTCGTAGAACATTCAAGAATCTTGGATACCCAAAATTTTAGGATGTTCCTAGAATTAAGGAGAATCTAGATTTTAAGGCTATCTAAAATAATAGATGATGTCATATATTTAATAGGGTATCAATTCTAGATTTATCAAATAGCATTTTAGTGATTCAAAATGAGATTTCTGTGTATTAATTAGAATAAGAGATTAATGATCATTGACCATGAGTTGTAAGGGAAGATCTTTAGTCAAATATGTCTACATATGGACTATTTGTCTAAAAGCATATCCTCATAACTATCTACTCTATTCTTAATAGAATAGATAGGTTTGACACTTATTTGTTCTATAATAAATAGTACTAAGAATAAACATTGTAACTGAATCTATCATTAGAAGATGTTGAATGATAATTCAGCAACCTCTGTATGAGGATTCAATATATATACATTTGCTCTCTCTTGAGAAAGGGTTGGTGAAGAGTTACTTAGATAATCAGTTGTAGAGTACTGCTATATGATTGAAGGAATAAAGCACCAGTTGGGATCTCCATAAGAAAATGTGTTACAGAGCACTTTTGGAAGGAGCAAGAGCCCACTCCAACCATACAGGTGTCTCTTATCTGTTAGAGTAGATTTACTTACTGCATTTCACTATTTTGAGTATGCTATTTTATTTCAATTGTACGATTTCTTTCAGTTATTTAAATACATAAGATAAACAGAGATTTAATTGCATATAGCTGAAGACACCTACCTTAGATTGATAAAATTAAATGATGAACTGATGACTCATCAATGTGTTGTCAAGAAATTACAACCTCATTATTTTAGGGATTCCTTACTTGTTTCAGTGTGATGCGATCTACTATCGAAGGCTAAGCAAGTATCAACTAGTGAAGGATGGAGAAAAGGTTATGTAGCATCTCACAAGATTCGAGTTGAGAAGCCTATGTTGCAAGGCCTTATCCCTCAGCATGGGCAACAAGAGTTGATGAATATGGAAGGTGAACAACTTGGTTTTTATTCTAGTTTTACATCCATTCAACATGCCTTCTTGTCTCAAGTCTTCAAATTATTTTAGATATGCATATATTTGTTAACCACTATAGGTATGTATTATGGTTCATTGGGTCAAACTCTAGCAAGAAAAACCCAAGAGGAAGTCTCCAGTAGTTGGGTTAGAAGACCTCACAAGGTGAAGGTAGCAGAGTTTGAAATAAATCCTAGGAAGTAGGATCCGAAGGTGAATCGGTTGAAGCTTCTTCCAAAAGTTAGGAAGAAGGTTTGGCATTCGAAAGTAATAGGAGGAGAATCTCCTCACCTCATTTTCAAATGATAGAGTTGTTTGAAATGCTCCTGAAATTGTATCAATGTTAATTACTTTTGAGGATGAAAGCACTCTCTTAGTATGGAGGAATGGTCCAAAATTTGGATCCTCTTAGTGTTTATGTTTAGTGGTCATCTTATCTTTAGCTTTTCGATGCTTCTTTTGGATCATAAATATGGTCTTTTATGTGGAAGTTGTGCAAATAATCCTAGTTTGTGTAAAAAAAAAAAAGGCGGCAATGTATTTTTGTTTAAATTTTAAAAGGTTTCAAATTAAAATTTATTTCAATTTGGTAAAAATGGGTGACCTTATATTTTAAATTAGCCAATGCCAAGAGTTTTAGAAGGTGATGTAAGTAGTTTGTAAAAAGCTTGAGCACCAGACCCTTTTGTTTGGTGATGTCACATGGAGAAAAGAAAAGAAAAATCCAGCATCCTTTGTATTAAGTACCGTGACCTCTTGCTGGTGATGTCAGCGAGGAGTGGAAAACTTAAGCATCAGAACATTTTATTAGATGACATCATATGAGTAGAGACAAAAATCCAACATCCTTTGTATTAAGTGCCAAAGGTTTATGCTGATGATGTAAGCTGGAGGGAAGTATAGAATTTGGGATGTGTTGAAGACTGGGAGGTAGATGATGTAAGCAAGATGTAAGCAAAAATAAAATACAAAGGGAGCCAGAGTCTTTTGCATTTGACATAAGCAGATGGAAGGTTGGCTTTCGAGATGCTTTAAGGACTTAAAAAAGGCTGACATAATCTTAGAAAGAGAGCCAAAACTCTTTGGCAACTGATGTAAGTGAAGGGAAGGTTGGCTTTCAAGTATCATTGAGAACTTAGGAAAAGAGGATGTCATACTAGAGAGGGCTAGAACATTTTTGGGATTACATAAGTGACTAAGGATCCCAAGTTCTAAACACCATTGAGATTGCTATTTTCAATGATCCTAATTGAAGCCCAGTAGTAATAAGGTTAGTGTGACATTAGATGTCACCTTGGATAGATAATCCAAAATAACATAGGAAATGAAACAATTCCTTTCATCTACGAAGGTGGCCATCTCAATGCGAATGGAGCTCACGAGTGCCAACATCGGGTGAAGAGAAACTCCAATTTTGCAAGTCACCAAAGTTAGCCATTTGTTACTTCAAGCTAACAAACTATCTCAAAATATCAACACTAGATAACAAAGCATTGATTATGAAATTTTTTTAGCAATATTGAACCTATCTAGAGGGATTTTAATTCCCTTATTGAATCTACTTCGCTAAGTTAAGCCACAGATCACCAAGTTTCAGTGCCTCTCAACAAGGAATTGACCCTTTTGGTATTTTTGGCTCAAAAGGATGATTTGACAGGAAGATGGCTATTTTTTAGTGTTGGTTTTTATAACCACATAACACTATTATTGTAATCAAGGGGATTAGTAATACTTTTTAAGGTGGTAAAAGGAGAGTAGAAGAGAGGAAAAAAAAAGGAGAGAGAGACAGAGAGAGTAAGATACGATTTCATTTGAGAGCAGGGAGACTGAATTGAGTTCATCAAAGCAAGGATATTGTAGAGACCTATTAAGTGCTCAGTGAGTTGAAGGAGAATGCATATGTATGCATCCACAAATTCAGTGTTGGAACTTTTTGGATGACTGAGGAGAGCAACTGTGTGAGTTAAGAGCTTGAGAAGCCATTTTTGTAACATAGTAATTAATACAAATTTTAGAGAGCATTGCTGGACGTAGGCTGAAGTGGCCGAACCAGGATAAATTCTTTGTGTCTTGAATTTTATGTGTGTGTTTCTTTATAGTTGTAAATTCCTTATTTTCCTTCTTATTTTTCCACAAGCACTTAGTGTGTTTTAGCTAAGTGTGTCAATCTATGAAGTGATAGGGAAGTTAACCTATTTTTATGGATCAGATATAGTGAAACAAGAGGTGGTGGAATTGGTGGTAATGGAGGGGTCCATGATGGGAAATATGGAATGAGGATCCCTACAAAAATACCAAAAATTCTATTATCAATGATGTTGGATCAATGTACCTATACAACATTTTTTATTTATTTTATCTCATCTAGATGTTGATTAATTCATTCAAATCGTGCTTTAACATTCACATGATTGTTTATGTACAAACTATGACTCAACAATGAACTGTAATTATATACAATTTCATCCTTTGGAAAGTATGGCGTAAGATATGAAAATACTTGATAAAAAATAATCGTAGTCGAAATAAAAGGATGTCTCATAAATTTGATATGAATATCTTCAACGCAATCTATCTTAATTTTGGGTTTACCATAAGGCTAATGTAGATAGAACCATTGTAATGAATTCATTTCAGATTCTTGATCCATCCAAATGTCATGTGCCTTTAATTTAATTGTAACTTTTAAACCATTTATTTTTATTTCCCATGCATTTGATGTATGATTTTCAAATAATTTCATGGCTATTTTCAATTGCACTTCTTTAGGTAAGTCAAGTAAGCATGTCATAAATGTGTAAGGATTTTTTCAAATTAATTGCATATAAACATCTCCTTTATATCTATCCATGAAATTTTGACCAATGTAATCAAACTAGACATGCACTTGATTAGGAATTTCTATCCTTTGGGTTATCACCATTTTTTCATGATGGTCATAAGATGAAGAGGATATGAATCTTGATTTTATTCAAGAAAAATATTTCTTTTAACTCTTTTTTATTTCTTAGGTCTGGGTACAAACAAAGGAGAAAAATCATATATTAACTTTTGATGACACAAATCTCCTACAAGTTGATTCATGCAAGTCATGATTAGATGTAAGCTTTACAAATCTTGAGATGCAACATCTAGAACCTAATCATTAAAAGTGTAGTCAAATATGAGTTTACACACTACAATAGGCCAATACAAGCATAATAAATTTATTTCTATACTTACTCATAATAATGATAATAACCTTGCAAATGAATGGACCTATCTAGGTAAATTTCAAGATTTTATCCTTTAACATAGATTTTCCAACCATTAAATGTACCTAGATAATGCCTCAAGGTTAGATCCTTTTGTATGTCAATGGGTAATCGAAGAACATTTTGTGCTCCTTGTAAAGTGAAATTAATGAGTCTAGATATGGCTCTATCTTCCAAATATCTAGACTTCTTAAACCATGGTCCTTTCTTTATTCCTTTTATTTGTTGTGGCACGTGAACACTCTTGATTCTTTTGATTGTCATTTGTTAAATTCATTCATTTTTATTAGCTCATTGTAAAGATTTTATTCTTTATATCTAAGTATGTATAATATATACATAAATAAAACAAAGTAATTTTAACTGTAAAAGGGATGAAGATGCATGATATTTATATGTTCACGCTCTTCATTACCTTCTTGGTTAGCTAAGTGATATGCTCCTTAACTAAAATAATTTGAAGACTTGAGACAAGAAGGCATGTTGAATGGATGTAAAACTAGAATAAAAACCAAGTTGTTCACCTTCCATATTCATCAACTCTTG
>Ga0115851_100249_pt1 | contig 21217 bp, 9 predicted proteins | sample InSIn2gowninarea_FD_83865 | JGI IMG/M metagenome (GOLD analysis project Ga0115851, IMG submission 83865)
AAAGTGGAAGGGCCCACCCACCCCATCCCTTCCCCCCGGTCTATCCGGGGCCTGCACAATGAATGGTCTCGTAGACGCTCGCCCGGGGAAAAGCCGGGGATTTCTTATAAGTAGGGGCCGGGCTTTGTTTTCATAATAACAAGACTTCTTCGTATTTGCGGTTTCTTCCCCCAGAACCAGAAAAACGTGCTGGTGCTGTTCGACCTTTCATGCGATTGATAGATTCTACTGCAATGGTCCCTCGAATTCGGAAAGTAATGACCGGAATGGCCGACCCAATAGCAGATTCCGCAGCTGCCACCGTTAACACTGATGAAGCGAATAGTTGACCCATCATATCATCCAGATAAACGGGAAATACCGAAAAGTTCGAATTGACCGCTAGTAACATTGATTCAATCGGCATCAACATAATAATAATATTTCGTCTATTTGGGAAGATTCCCCAAATACCTAGGAGGGAAATGATCATAGGAAATGTTGGATATTTGACAAGATCCATTTCGGGAACGTGGAACGGAGGGGAAATTCCGAAGGGAACTTGATTGTGAATTTCTTCGCGGGATCATAGGTCCTACCCATACCTAGTAGTCCTAGCACTACCCAGAAAAGCACTACGAAAAGGGATTGGAAGGGGGGTTTACTGAGGAAGAGTGAGAAGTGTCGGGAGTAGACAAAATCCGAGAGTCAGAAAGAATCTATTTTGTCTGAACCGATAAGAAACAATAATCGAGAGGGGGATTAATAATATACGGGTTTGATCCGGATTCGGAGAAGGAGTACGGCCGGAGTTCACTCAAAGGGACCCTACAGCATTTGGGTTCTTCCCCACTAATGAATTGGGAATCCTAATACGTTCGAGATGATACTCGATATGGAACGACAGAAACTGCGAAAAGATTCTCGCCGGGGGTTGATGCGAGAACCACCACTCCGTTTAGGATAGTGGGGGAAGGCAATTCCTAATAGTAGGGCCGTTCTTATTGGACGAGCCCCTACTATTCTAACTCCAACGCCCTCTCCCCTTTCTCTTTCCCCTAAACCCCGGCCAGCACTATTCTATATGGGGAGAGGGCGAGCGCGATCAATGATGAATGCTCTCTCCCTCCCCATCAATAACGGTATTCTATTCCAAGGGTGGGGCTGGGTCGGGTACATAGACCTGTAGGGCGAGGAGCGCCAGCGGACTAAATGTTCACTTGGCCGTGTGGAACATGGATTAGCATTATGTTTTCCCTACAAGGGTTCCTCCATCCGGATAGGGGATTGGGCGTTGTGCTATACGAATACTTCGGAATCAGATAGAGCATGTTGCTCTCCATCCCCCGTGAGCCACTTATTTCTCCGAAACAGGATAGAGAAGTGATTTTCTTCTCCCTCCCCAGTAAGTCAGCGTCACACCACCGGGATATTTCGGAGAAACTGGAATACATATAGGATGTACCGCTGAGAAACACTCTTACCAAAATCTCTTCCAAGCCTAAAGAGGGGTTGTTGACCCGGATGTTGTCCCGTGGAACCAGTTGGTTCCGTGGTTTGGGAATCCTGCTAAGCCTAGGTAGTCCATCGTTGCACGGGCAGAGGTAATAAGCGAGAAAAATCAGGCGGCACCGGAAGAATTGTGTGGGATAAGTGAATTGATCCAGTTGGGGCATCATTAATCTCGTTCTATCTCTTCCCCTTCCTATATCCAAAGGAAGAAGTTCTATTCCTTCGGATCGGAACCTAAAGGAATAGACTCTCGAGTAGTCAAAATACTACTAGGGGGATATAGCGCGGTGGTCAGTTTTTTGTCCACCAACCTATTCAAAGTATGGGAGAAAGATTCGATAGTTGATGAAATTCGGATCTTTAATGAAACGAATCCATTGTCTGCGCACAACGTAATTCCATGCCCCTATGAAATAATAGAAAGGCCCTCCCGTAGAAAGCAAGTGTTACCCTGGCGCGCCTAGCTGGATATATGTGGAAAGCTTGAACTTCTTATAGGGGTCTATTATCTACGTATTAACAGATTCTTTTCCAGCCCCTCTCGATTCTTATTATTGAAGCCTTCCCTTCTCATCCTCTCCCCTATTCCTATTAAGCTTAGGAATAAAACACTCGCCTCTCGGGTAAGCTCGACGACCTTGAAATAACTGCGGTATTATTATTTAAGCTTGCTTCGGGATTCGTTATCAACACCTAAAGCCATTGATTCTGGATCAACATCAACCGCTAACCGAAGCGCTGGAAAACCTATTATAGGAGTTCCCGGAATTGCCCTATTATGTATATGAGCCGGCAGCCCTATTCTATATATAAGCTGCCCACTTCTTATTATTAGCTTCTCCTAATAGCCCACACCTAACCCGTCCCGAATGGAAATCCTAATAGTCACTTTTGCGTATGTATCAACCGGGCGCCTTGAATAATCGAGAGGGGGACAACATTTGATCTCTGGAAATCGCTTTGAGAGTAGCTTCGTTTCCGAGCCTTAAATCGATAATATACGGGGGGGGATTGTATGGAAAAGGGCTGCTTACCATTCGTATGAAGCGGGAGAGTTAGCCGGACAATGAGAGTTCTCTCACCCCTGCCCGCAATAATAGAGAGTAGGGCAATCAAAGGATTGGATTTGGGTGAACCCGCTTTCTATCAATCCCCCCCCATCCCCATTGAAACGAGTGGTCCTACCCATACCTAGATGCTCACTACCCTACTATTCTAATAAGGGCAATTCCCCCCGTATATTCTTAATTGCCCCTATTATTATTACTAAGGCCAACCGCCTAGCATATCCGAATCGTTCGGGACCTGATAATTCGTGGGTGCTGTTCCGGCCTCAAATAATGATATACGGGGCTTGGCCCCAATAATAGAAAGGCCCGGAACCGGAAATTGAGTTGGAACCGAGCTGCCTAGACCCGAAGTGCTACCCATACCTCTGGATCCAGAAGGGGAAATACCTACCCCGCCCTATCCTAACACACCCCATTCTTTGTTCTCCTCACCCACCTTCCAATAATCCCGCCCGTTGCTTCATAGGCGCCCCCTCCCCCTACTATCCCAATAAGGCCCCGGGAACTACAGTGATAAAGCCCGCCCTTTAACGAGCAAGCATGAATGGGGAACGCAACTGAGTAAGGTATGCTAGCTCTTCCTCTTCCCCAAACCCTTTAATTACTAGTAGGGGGAGTAGTGATGAGCAGCTTTGATCCGAACGATATGGAGCTTGAATAATGATGAATAGGGGGCACACCTTATTTAGAAACAGAAATTTGCCCGTATATTATTATTCGCGGAGATGGATCCGACCCTTCCATTGCTAGCTAGCCGGCTATTACCCAAGCTAAGTAGGGTCAGGGTGTTTTGTTCCAGGGTCCCTAGGTTCCTCTTCCCAACTGCTTCTTCTCCCCACCTCTCGTATACGAGGCGTTGGGGATGCCGCGCACAGCATGTTTTTCGGATCCGAATGTATATTATTCATGGTCCACTCGCCGCCCTTACTAGAATAGTAGGGAGATTCCCTTATTCAATAATATGAAGGAGGTCACATACGGAAATAGGGCGGGTCATGCGGCGGGCGGGGTAGGGGTGGGTTAGTGGGACAGTAGAGAGGGGCGAATCCGCTTTCAATCAGCTAGACCTTACCGACCTGATTGGCTGACCTTTCATCGGGCCGGCCCTATCATTATCTGGGGTGGAATAGAGAATGAGTAGGATATGGAAGTTGAGTGAGCCCCAACCCTGGATATAGAGGGCGGATCCATAAAGCAAGCGCTTTCACTGGAACATGAATTCTTAGCAGTTCCAAGATAGATCTATCTGTCTCTGCTTTGCCCCAAACCGCTTCCTATTAGAATTCCCCACTATTGAGGGCGGTTTAAAGCGGCTGTTGCCCCTTCTCTATATAGACATATATCCAATATTTCCACTTATTATCTTCCTACTATTATTACTGAGCTTGACAATTCATTAATGAGAAAAAGCTTGCTTCGATATATAATGGGGGTGGTTGGTCGAGTGAATCATATATTGAGAAGCGGGTATTATTATCATTATTTGAGCGGGAGGGAATGGGAACGAAGGAGTGGATAGAGGGGAGTGGGTGGGCGGCGCTTTTTCATAATAGAAAGTACCCCTCTACCATTATCAATCCAGGGGAAGTTCGTTATTCAAAGCGATTCAGGCTCTCTGGACTCAAGCATTCTGGGGTTCGGAATTCCGTAGTTTGAAGCGGCCCCCTACTATTATGATTCGGATTGGAAAGGTGCCTTACTAATCAATAGGGGATGGATAGATAGATAGATGTCCTACCCCGGCACGCCTACCAGAGCCATTCCATCGGGTTGTAGAGATCTCTACCTCCCTCTCTCTAGTAAGTGTCCGTCACTGAAGTACCGATCTTGGAGATAGGTTTACACATCCATGCATCGACCCGGGTTATCTACTTCATATAAAGGAAGGGGGATCTCGCCCTTGAATAATAATAAGGCGGGATCTGTTTGAAAGGGGTTACCCCTTCAGGAAGACGGCCCAGTCACTCTCCCTGACCCTGTCGCCGGATCTGCTTCGGGATAAGGGTTCTCTCCCCTACTATCACGAATTCCCTACTATTATTACTTGAGGGCAATTCCGGGTTAGGTGTGGGCTATTATTATTTCAAGTCTCCCCCCACTTAATTAATAAAGGTACAGATTGACCACACCGCCCCCGGTGGGTAAGAAGCAGGCCAACCCCGATCCACTACTGTAAGTCGAGGCAACGCACTCTACCGGTACAGCGTGAGAGGAACGCAAACAAACACCCCTCTTATCATATAGAGACCCCTTCACCAGAAAAGAATTGCATTTGTCTAGACCAACTATTCATCAGTAAGTCGAGAAATAAGCGCTTCTATTATCATAACGCCCTTTCCATATAATAACTCGCTACACTACACCACCTATTCATTAGTAGGTCCAGAAATAGGAAAGTAGAGAGTCGCCCCCGCAGATACATACGCCTATTCGTTTGCAGTACTTCAAATGAGAATATACGGGGGCCGCAATTAATAATAGTAAGGTTCGGGTACTCTTCCCTCTACTCTGCCATTTACTCATTCGACAATGATACCCATCACATTAGGAACCGAAACCATTCGTTTAGTTTGCCTCCTCCGGCCGAACCCCTAACTATCGGGAAATTCCCGTATATTCTTATTTGGCGGGGTATCAATGATTCGAGCGAGTAGCTTGAATTTGATAAGCCTACCCGCCTATTCATATGAAGGGGAAAGAAGGTGACTTATTATGGGGGGCCTGTTATTATTATTAGGGGAGAGAGTAGGAGTAGGAAGAAACGATGGACTAGGTGCTCTCCGAACAACCGATTAATGGTCTCCGAACCAATGAGATGATGATCCGGCGGCATGGTAATCCACCAATTATCTCTTCCTCTTCATAGCCGATAGCCTTGTTTGTCCATAAATATCTAACCGTGACGGGTTAGGTGTGGGCTACTCCAATTCAGGCATCTGACCCTTACTATTCTTTTTGGGGCGTGCGAGCCATCGATCCCACTAATAAAGTAAGTTTTCATCCCGCTTGAAGAAATAGTAATAACTGCTACTAGGAAGACTAGGCTACGGAGCTTCTATGGGTTGGTAACGGTCACTAACACCCGGCAAAGGGGCTTCCTTATATCCGAAAAAGGGCACTTTATTGAATAATGAGCCGAGGAACATACCCTTCCTTTCGAGAGAGAGAGACTCGTGTGCGATGCGAATAGTATCTTTGGCAACCGATCCGCCCTCTCGATTATTCTTATTATTTCGCATTCGCCCCCTATTATTATTCAAGGTAGGTGTATCACGGCCAACTAATTAATAGAAAGCGCGTTCACCCTTGAATAATAGTAGTAAGCGTTGCTGGGCAGCGGAATGGGTCTAAGTGGTCTTCATCCTGTCGATCTGCTGGTTCGCTAGTACCAGATGCTGAAGCAAGAGACGCCGAATAGGTCCTACCCACACCTAGTAGGCTTATCAGGCGGAGCGATTCAAGGTCGAACTTCACAAATAATAATAGTATACGGGGCGTTTCGTCCGGTTGAGGGTCGTCCTACCCACACCTAGATCCAGCTAGCTGGGATAAAACGATCTAATGTTTTGGTTGAGCCCCAACCTACGCCCCGAATCGATTATATAGATAGGGCCGCTGGCTGGCAAATGGAAATACTTCTATAGGGGTTTCCAGCAAGCATCAATTCTTGTCTTGTCCCTTTTGTTTCATGAATGCTTAGGTTCGTTCAGTGCATCGAATGTTAGATCAAAATGCAATGTCTTGAGTGAGTGAGTGTTGGGCCCCCTATTATTATTATTATTTCATGATCTAGGATATTCTAATTCCAACATGAAACATTTGCGGGGATTTCTTCTAATAGGGCCGCACCTTTCACAAATGAGGAAATAGGGGCAGCAGGGTATATATATAGTGGGGACACTTCACTTTTGATAGGCTGAATTCGTTATCGCTTTCATCAAAGCCTATGCTATGATTAGCAAGCAAGTGATAGCGAACCACTCGTTTCCCAGTAGGAGGAGCTTCTATCTAGTAGGGGAAGCTCCCTTGAATGCAAAGCTTATAAGTCCCCACCTGGTACAAATTCTGATAATAGTAGGGGATTCGATTCAACAGCTTGGGGCTTAAAAATAGGAGGAATAGATGATCCCGATCCGGGAAGCATGATCCATACCGATCCGAATGCGAGGAATCAATCTCCCTACGAACGATCAACCAATCACTAGCGCTGCTTCCCCCATTATTGTTAAAGCGAGTGACCCTTCCAATTCTGAACCAGCTAATTCGCTTTGCAAACTTAGGAGCAAACTTCTGATCCCTTAATAATAGTAGCGCTTTTCTCCCCTGCCTCACCCAAATAGGAATAGTGTTCCCCTTCGGAACTGCTTTTCCTTGCTAACGCGTCGAGAGGAATTGGATTCACCCCCACTATATTGAAAGGGGGCCCCTATTATTATTAAGAGAAAGGTGATTCCCCGTATATCATTAATTGCCAATCTAATAATGAGGAGAATACTAATTGGATTGGTTGGTTCGAACCGGCCCATTCTCACTTACCCTGTACCCCTACTCATAACAAATCAGTGCCCTTATTAGAATATACGGGAAATTCCCGTTACTATTTGATAAAAAGGCCAGCGACTTCTTAATATGTAGTAAATAGTCGAGGCTCTCCCCCTTTCTATATAATGATTCGGCTTCCGCCTCAAAACAAATTAGAAGCTATGACGGCAACAACTAGATTCCTTAAATAAGAATAGCCCACACCTAACCCGCGAGCGACCCGGTGGGGAGGAAGTTTAGCCTCTAATTATATGGAAAAGGGCAGCCCGGGAAAATCATCGGAGCTAGACGCGTATTTCTTTCTTTATTTCCACAGAAACCCCCCCCATTTTGATGAGAAAACGCATTCCATTGCCAACAGCTTACCAGATTCACTTCATGATTGCCAGCCTTTAGTAATAATAGGGGCAGCGGTTTTCCACGCCCCTTCCCATGAATAGGGGAACCATCGGTTGAGTCCCCGTTGAGATAATAAAGGCGACGGAGAAATAATAATAATGAAAGGGGAGCCCCTTACTCTTCAATAATATCCCGATCCAACTCCCTTCCCCGTTCTTCCCTTATGAACGGATAATTGGAGGTGCAAGTCCATATATTCCTATTCGGGCGAGTGCAACTATTTTCCGTTACATGTACATCATATGCTTACTATTTGTATAGGGGTCGAGAATCTCTTGAACAACGCTGCCAATCATTATTATTTAAGGGCGAATTAATAATATACGGGTCTTTCAAGCGAACTTCCCTTGATTCAGAATCCGACGCTTTAATAATCGAGAGGGCGGTTTGCATAAATCTGCCATTTCACCAGTTGAACCCATTCAAAAGAGCTTATATGAAACCTGGCACTTCATATAGTTGAAAATTCGTGTTCCCTACTATTGTAATGAGGAAAAGCCCAGCTTAATAATAATAATAGGGGCTGAATTCCTAATATACGGGCGATTCTTATTGTTGGCGAATCGCTAGATCAAACTTGCTTTTTATTCAGCTCACGAATCCTATTAATTAAGGCCTATTATTATTCTATTCAATTCTTATTCTATTCAAAAGGGGCATATAATGACTTGCTGGAATAGCTCCCCCAATATATGTTCTAGTTAGCGATTGGGCATAGTTAGCCCCATAGTGAGCCACTTCGCATAGTTAGCTATTGAACCTAACCCGAGCACATGACGAGCCTGCCCCGCCCGGCTTGGTCCACTAGACCCAGTATGTATCTAACCTGAAAAAAAGGCCATTGGAGAACCTAACCCGATCTCGGATGGGGGAATTAGGGGAGGGGGAGGATGGGCACCTCGGGGGTCGATAACTATTTCTCGCTATTACTCCAACATTGAAGAAAAGTTCAATCCAATTTTTTATGCTTGTTTTGGTCGATCTCGAATCCACATTCAAAGTATATTGATTCTTTTCTAATAGGCGACAACTTTTTTCTGTAAGTACCTGGATATTGATCCTCATCCATAAATATTTCTCCTTTCCTATCTTTCACGAACAAATACAAATGCCTATACCCACCCATCCATATTGATGATATTGAATCATTTTGTAAGAAAATGGTATGAATATATCATATGGATCATATGGATAACTCAAAACTTCCGCTTTTTCATCCAAAAGAAAATTGTGCTTTTGAATCCAGAAATTGGATTATGATTATCCAAAGTATGATTGATGGACAAATCGAAGAATTAGGTAAATCTAGTTAATAGCTTGGATGAGACTTCTCGAGGAGGTAATGTCTGATCATACCAATCTCCCTTTCTGTAAAACGAAACCCTTATCTTCCTAGTAATGAGGGGACTAATCGATGAGGGAATGTGTTATTGGTCGAGATAAGACTTCTCGAGGAGGGAATGTCTGATCATACTATGATCTATGGGGCTATCCCAAGATAACACTTTTCTATGGGGGAACGTCTTCACCCTTATCTCCCTAGTAATGATTTGTTAATAGGAGAGATTGGCGAGAATTCCCCTCCCTATTATTCAAGAAATAGCCCCGGTGGGCAACTAACCTATCCACTTCCTCGTATAGAGGATATATTCCTTTAGAAAGAGGATCGCCCTCTCTATTTAGTATCCCTGGGCAAGGGGTTCATACACTTGGGGTAACAAGCCGCATCGGATCATACATTTCCCATACGAGGGAATGTCTCCCTTCCTATTCCAGTAAGAGATTCATTTCTTGCCCTCAACGGAATATGATTGGGCAGGGAATACTTTATTATTCATTTGAAGATCGCCCTCTCTCTCTAATCAGTATATCCGGTTCCCCTAATTAATGAATCCAACTTGAATATATAGACTCTTCTATTCCTCTAGGCAATACATATTCTATAGAAAGCTGTCTATTCTTTACAATCCCATCTATAGAAAGCTTTCTATCTCTTGACAACTTGCAGGAATGAGAACTTCTTCCAAGACTACTTCTCATCTCTATCAAGCTACTATCTAGAGGGAGAGATAGTTTCTCATTCTGCTAACCTATCCACCTCCTTCTATAGAGGATCTAGTGTTTTTCACAGAAAGAAGATCGCCCTCTCTAATTAGTCTATCTTGTCCATCTCCTACACTCACTATACAGGGAGAGGGATTGTTATTCATTCTGCTAACCTATCCACTTCCTTCTATAGAGCAACATATTCTTTATTAAAGAAGCAAGATCGCCCTAATTAGTCTTCCTGGGCAACCATCTACACTAGAGAGGCCCAGAAACAACCTATCTTTAGGCAGCCCTATAGAGAAAGATGCCTATCACAGCCCTATACAGAAAGGAACGAACAAGCTTCAGATAGCCCTATACAAATTCCGGAATTGACTACTTCCGGAATCGACATGTTCCGCAATTCACCCTCATTACAGGAGAGGAACATATTGTTTTTATAAGAAGGAAGATCGCCCTCTCTAATTAGTCTCCCTTGAGAAGGATCACACTTTCTAGGCAGAGAAACAAGCTATCTATTCTTTAGGCAGCCCTATACAGAAAGAAGGATACACACCAACACAGATACTTACCAATTCTAGTGAAATGGAGAGCAAGTGGAATGGAAAGCAAACAAATTCAAGTTTTGGGCCGGGGATAGGCTCAATCAGTAATAATGGCATCTAAGCTTTCTAAGTCCGATGAGCGATCTAAGTCTGATACCAGTCTGCCATAGCTATAAGGGGGGCAAGTTTCTTAATTAGAGGTGGAACGCAACTCGGGAAATAAGAGCGGGCCGCCAACCTCCTTGAATAGAAATAGAAGGCCAAGCCAACCAATAATAATAATAAGAATAATAAGGGTTGGGCATATGGGGGAAGGGGAAGGCCATCTATCTATAGAGTGGAGAAGCACGGGATATCGAAGAAGTAGGTCGATCGAAAGCACTGGCTAATCCAACTAACCAATATATAGTTGCCAGCCCAACCTCAAATAATAATAGTTAAGATTGAATGGGAATAGAGAGAGAGGAAAAGGCCATCTATCTATGGAGTGAGAGTGGAGTGGCATATTATTGAATATGATGCACGCCGATACGATGGCCTAATAGAAAGGAATGGGAGAAGGAAAGCTGGTTCATTCCTACTCAATCTATTTCTCAAGCCGCCACCTATCTATCTATAGAGGTGGATGATTCGAATAAACGCCGCAATAGAAGGGAATAGAATAGTTAGACTCCCAATAGCAGATAGCATTATTGAATGATGAGGAAAGCGGGGAAGCAATTCATATTAGAGAGGCTGGTGTGCGTGACACAGCTGAGGTCATCAATGAATCGCCCAATCTCAGGTCAAGCAATTCAAGCTATGCTATAATGGGAGAATTCAGTGTGTAAAGGGAATTTCAAATGTATTACGTGGAAGGAGAAATAAGAAAGTATTCCAGTTGGTCGAGTCCCTTATTCAATAGAGAGAGGAGGGGAGATTAGAGAGGGCACTCCTCCTTAATAATGAGAAAGTATCTCCAAATGACATAACCGGTCGGTCATAATAGAGGCGAGATTAGAGGGGGCGGAGAGAAAAGGCAGGAGGATCAAGTAACGAACAACAATACCACACCACAAATGACATAACCGGTCGCTCATAATGACATAACCGGTCCCTTTCTTACCGGTCGGAACCACGAATGACATAAGCAGGGAGCTAGTTAGCAGCGCCACTGGTCATACTTTAATGCCAGGGAGATACTAACCACTCGAGAAATACTTACTATGGAGAGGTAGGTGGGAGGAAGAGAGGTTGGTTAGCAGCGCCACTCGTCATACTTTGATGCCAGGGGGATCAAGAATAGTAGGGATAGAGCATCACAAAATCTCTATTAATGCCAGCGGGATCCAGCCAAAATGATGGAGGGGGAAGTTGTTAATACATAGATAATAGCATGAAATAGTAGAGGGGCGGGAGAAGGGGGAGGGAGGAATAGGCATCTGTAATCGAGAGGTCAACTTCATCACTTCCATTCCACTTCTGAATCATGATACAAGGGAGAGGGCGAATGGTAGAGGGCGAGCACCAAAAAAATGGTAGGGGGAGAACACCATCGATGGTCGAGGGCAAACACCATGAAATCATAATACAAGCCATAACCCTCTTCCCAAATACAAGGGTTCGATTTCCATCCTAACCCTTCCAATTACTCCAGTCTCTCTCCTATATACGTATTAACGAGGAAACTGGTCAATGATTGGTCAATCACTATCCACTTAAACAACCTCCAATTCTGGGGCTAGTCCACAACTTCTTAGATTCTAGTAGTAGCGAGTCCACTTACTACTCATGCTACTCACTAACGTCATCTCACTAACGATTAATCAAAATACCTTTATCAGCCTTTCTACTATTCATCCATATATGGATTAACAAATTCTTAACCCTTCTAAATCATAACCCTCTTCCCATCGCCGGTGGGGCGGGTATGGAAGTTGTTGGTACATATATGGAGAAAGAAGTGGACTTCTTCATCCACGTACTCGACTATCTGCTGTTGCTGGTACTGGCGTTGCGGGCCTGCTTACCCTGGTAGTAAATAAAAACGTTTGTCGGTAAGCGGCTCCTTTTCTCTCGACTGCTTATCCCATTTGGTAGTGAATAGCTTGGTCGGCGGTATTAGAGAGGTGGTAAGCCCTCCCTTCGTTCGTGGCGATTCGATTCCTAGTGGTTGGTAATCAATTGTTTGCATCTTATCAACTCCTCATCGCTAGCTTCGATTATCTGTGAATAAGAAACCTAGCGTTGATAGCCGGTCCAGTGCTTTGGTAAGTGATCCCCCAAATAGATTAGGCTCTCTATTGCTTGCCTAGGATTCGATCTAGTGGGAATCTTTTCAACTTGCTATGATGCCAACCTTCGCCCCAACCTTTTGCTACCATGGCAACCTTGCCCCCTTATTCCCTTATCAGTGGGCCTGGGCTTGAATAGTAGGTTGGCCTTCTTGCTTCCACTGGTAAATGCGATTCAATAGGTTGGCCTGGGCTTAGAGATGCGATCCTCTCTATGTCATTTCAAGTGGAAGGGTGTAGCAGCTCACTATATACGTAATAGACTAAAGCACCCAACTTTCGGCTCTTCATTCGCTTGCAAATCATTCGATCTATCAATCTATGACAAGGTAGTCTCTCCCCGCGTTGTTTCTATGATTCTCTCTCCGTAGGCCATCTATCAATCTGTAGCTTCACTACTATATCATTCAATGTATGATTCTATCTCACTCTGTAGGCCTTCTTGTGTCCCCTCATCGGATGGATCAATAACGTATGCCTTTGCCTCTCTATATGAGGCTTACTGCGCTATAATAGGGATTTTCTGATCTGGGTGGGTGATTTATGGGTGGATAGAAACTAGAATCTCTGGGCAGGACCCTTGCAAATTGGTATGGGTGGGCAATCCGCCAATCCCCTCATCCTTTTGCGATGAATAGCCTTTTCCATAGAGTAACCCTGATTCCCTCACATAGCAAACACTTGTGGGTATTGTGAATCCCTGCTATTGGGATAGGATGGCTAGCTGTTTGGATGAGAGGTCTAGCACTCACTACAGACGGATACTTTCACGACTATGCGATACGCTCTCCAATGACTTGGTACAGCCCCGACTCTGGCTCTCTAATCATTGGTTATGGAGCGGCCTTCCTATTTCGATTGCTGATTAGAGAGCGAATCCTTGCCTCCAAGATATCCCTTCCTCCCTGCAACCATGAAATGGTTTAAAGCTTGGAATCTGGTCAAGATAGTGGTGGCCCGCATCTCTATGCAGTGATCCCCCAATCCCTCTATTTCGCTGAAAAGGATAAAGAACTGCGCCTACTAATGATTACTCCGATATCGATTATGGGATTGGGGTGGCTGGCGAACAAGGGATATGGGTTGTTGGTGAGGGCTGCATCCCAGACCTTGCGTGGGGCTGGCGGTTTAATGGACTATGGCAAGCTTTGCTGCATGACCCACTCCGTCCCTGTACGTGTTAGAAGGGCCGACTGGAATAGCTTGACTGGGCATTACTGTTATAGAAGTGATCTATTGATAGTAAAGGCGACCCCCTCTCTCCCATAGAAGCTGATCATAGAAACCCTCGGAATCTAAAGGTTTGGGGTGGGCTGGTGTCCGAAATGGGAAGCTTGGTGCTGGGCTACGCACATGAATGGCCCGGTTTTGAATCCTTAAATAATGATATAGGGGCGTTCGTATGTTGCGTTGTTCCGCAATTCCCGATCCCGACCCCGCTTCTTTACCATCCACCGTTCCGTATCTTTCGCAAACCAACCTTTTGCTTTATATAGAGATAGGGGTGTTGGTAACACCAGTCAACTATCCCCGTTTCGCCGCCATCCCTTCAACTCTCCAAACCGATTTCTTAGGATTAAGAATTTGATTTAGGGGCCGTTAGAGAGAATGAGGATTTTCCATGGTTGTTCGAGCTACGAATGAATGGGCTTGTTCTTGGAGTTGCCGACTCTACTTGCGGCGGAGTGAATAACGTTTCATTTCCTCCTGTTCGATGGCCAATATGAAGAGAGAAAGTGATTCTGTTACCAACCCCTTAGAATGTTCATTGGATGAAACCCTATTTCTCAGAAATGAACAAATTGCTTTGGGCTCAACGAAGCAATCTTTTCTCATGGGGGATGGTGCATGTTCAGTTCTGAGCCCCAGCATGAATCCCCAATTTGCTAGGCGGAATGGCATTCGGCTACACCCCATTGGTACAGCTTGGGCCAGCGAGAAAGGTGAGTGAATGTTTCCCGTTCGAAACCGAGATCTCGAGAAAGTGTCTACCAATCACAAGATCTGCCGTATCCCGCCCAATTGATAAGGGTAGGGCGGCGTTAGAATGAATTGACTGCTTGGCTCAAATAATAATAGTAGGGGGGGGTGAACGGTTGAAATTCTTCTATAAGGGGATCCGCCAATTCTTACTTTCTTATAATAAGGGTAGAGAGCTGAAATGCCTGGAAGAATTAGTCGCTCTACCGCCCCTCCCCATGACCCTCTCGATCGAGTGAATCAGCTGCACCCGAATCCGATTCTTCTCTATGAAAGGGGGAATCAGAAGCGCCTGCTGGTAGGGCAATCGAAGCAGGAAACAAATGTTCCTCCCCTATCCACTCCACGCACCCTTCCTCCTATATCTCAATCTCGAAACTGGTTCTGCACTCTACTAAATAGGGTGGGGCTGGTTCTGGCGTCTGGCTTCGGGACATTGCTATCTTACTGCAGGTTCGGCTCGGTTCCGCTACTGGCTATCCGCGAATAACAAGCGCTTTTGAATAGTAATTGGGCGTTTTCTACCAATTCCTACATAAACGTTACTAAATATTTCTCTGCTCCGATGGACGATAATAATAGGTATGGCAACTCGCTGTCTCAACCGCCCCTTCTTATTATTCTTCGTGGAAGTTTTTACCCTTTCTTACTCCTACTCACTCCCTGTCCCCCCTTTCTATATAATAAGCAGCCCCGCGCTTTCGTTCCCCTCCAAACCATTCGGGTTGAACAGGAGCTATGATAGAGGCCCTCCTCAGTAGCGCTTTATTAATTAATGGGTGGGGCTTCTAGATGGATCAAAGGCTAAGCGCCTTAAATAAGAATAATAATAGGGCCATGATAGGGGTGATTTGAGGGCTAAGCTCCGCCACCAAGTTCCGGGCTAAGGGGGACTTATAGACGTAATAACAACCGGGATTCACGACTATTCCTCTGTTTCAACCCAACCATTCATTATATGTTCCCACCCGCATACCCTTAAAAGTAGTAAATTGAATGCCGCCTCTATAGAAACAGGGTTCTATATGAATAAGGGCGGAATGAACGAATGAATGTCTTCGGAAGTGCACCTTGAATCGAAAATAATAGGGCATCGGATTGCCCGTATTTTCTTATTTAGGGTGAGCATTCCTCAACTCTATGGGGTGGAAGCGAGGCAGAACTACAAATCTCTAATCCATCCATCGGGTGGTCCCTCGACACGACCAATGGGCTCTTGAAACAACTATACCTTCCAAGAGAACCTGGCTAAACTCGAATGGTAGTAGTGGGGGAAGCGGGGCAATCATGTCACCTATATCGGATTGGGCGGTTCCAAAACCCGATTTCGAGAACCCGCCGTTTCTATCTATCCGCCCGCTTCTCTGTCCCCGCCCGTTTCTTCTCAACAGGTAATTCGGGCACCTCCCTAATCATTCGGCAGGGTACTTGCTCCCTGGGGGAAACTGGATAGACGATGACAAGAGAAAGTTTCTCTCTATCCCTCTCCCTATCCCAGTGTTTTCCTATCCCAGGAGCATACTATTATTACTATTATTAGAGAAATTCGCCCCCCTATCTATTAAAGAGGAAGAAGTTGCCCGCCTCGAAAACCCTGCTATTAGTAATTGGGGCGACCGAATCTCTAGAGCTTTCCCTAGGGAGAGAGGGAAGAGCTAGGGAGAGGGGAAAGATATTAGACAGCCCCACCCCCTATTACTAATAGAGGGATAGGGACTCTATTACTACTAATAGCCTTAACAAGGTTCTTTCAGCTACGACCCCCTAAATAATAGTAGGGCGTTCACTTCCTCATTCACCCCAAACTCACCAACTAAGTACCCTTCCAGAGATGGTCCGCCTAGCATCGTAGACACTACGCCGTTATTCAGCTTCGGCGATCCAAGAATCGGGAGGGAGGAGTATTGGGGAGAGGGACGGGGCCCAAAAACTCTACTGTTCGAATCCTTCTCTGGCTTTCTAGTTCAGCCTTATGCCGCCCCACTTGTAACAAATCCGGAATAACCTTCTTCTTGCTCCACCTACCACTAACTGAAGCGGATGAAAGGTATATTCCCACCAAACCGTTAATCTAAATAGTAGGGCCGAGTTCTTATTAAAAGCTCTAATTGGTGGAAAAGCTTACTAGAATATATGGGGGAGATATTATTCACGACACAGCAGCATCTCTTACCTCCCCCAAGAGTGAAAGCGCCTTTTTCATCAATAATGGGGTAAATGGTTGGCTACACAAACAAGTTTCCCTTAAATAATAATATACGGGCGAAGCTCTCTCTGTTCCATACCCGCCTATCGGTAGGGTGCTTTCACCCACCACATCCTAATGTGAGTGAGTCGGATAGCACTATTGGCAAGCAAGCGAGTCGGATGCACTTATTTCCCTTCCTCCCCAAGTTCTTATTATTATTATTGTTGCCCACCCGAATCGAATCAATCAGCCTGCTCCCAAGATTGGAATAGATTGGGATTGAATAGCTAGCTTTCGCTTGCTTCATTGTTCCTGCCCCAAGTTAGCCAATGAACTGGGATTAATCAGATAGGCCAACCTTTGATTCTGAATTATTGAATTCTCTACCTCCAATTCTATTCCATCGAATTAAGGCTTCTGTTAGCCAACCAAACTTTCTAGTTGGAAAGGAATTCTTGCCCATTGTTTATCGACTTGGCCCTATTCTCGAAGAAAGGAATTAATGTGAATGGAAGCTTCGCTGGCCCCTCCTTTTCCCTCCCCTACTCGTTCGAGCTGCTTTCCCGGCACTCCGGGTTGGAAAGCTTTAATTGGAGGCAGGCCAAATAGAAGAAATAGAAGCCCCTCTCCAGCTAGAGTAGACTCTATTGGAAGGGGTGTTCGCCAACGAACCTTGGCTTTCCCAAGGCCCTAATCTCGAATATCCGCTTTCTCGGATTAAGGTTTCAGCCCCTACAATTCCGAGATTGCTAGAAATGACTTCTTGGCATAGAACCAGGCAGACTTTCCAACCAAACCTGCCCTACTATATACTTCAAATAGTGGATTATGTCTGGAGCCAGCCGGGGCGATTACCCGAGCTAGTGCTTCCCGGGCTTCTATCCATTCAATTAAGAAAAAGCTAGTTGGAAGGTTGCTAATAGTTTCGAGTCTCCTGCCCAATAAAAGTTCGAAGTTGGAAAGCTTTAATTCTTCACCCGAACAGAATAATTGGTTGGAAAGGTTCCGGTTGCTAGAGTTGAAATGCCGACCCCAACAAAATTGCCCGGTATTCCTGCTTCATCGAATTAATCTGCTCCAATAATTGTAGCTGATGACAGGCCCGGTTCGGGCCACCTTCAATTTCTTGTTCCAGCCCCGGAGTTTGAGTTAGTGGAATGCTTACTTCCAATCCAAGTAGATCCAATGGAATACAAGCTAATAGCTCGGTTGAAAAGTTCATATTAGAATAAAGGCACTCAAGAAATTGAATAGATTGGGATGTTTCAGCCCCGAAATAAGATGTTGCTAGCCGGATAGATGAAGTTGTCCCAATTAATGAAACGGAGGGTGCTTCTCCTGCCCCACCCACCATTTCTCCAATTGGAGGTCCTAGTTTCAGTTAGCGCTGCTCGCCAATGGGAGCCTGCCCCGAAGCTGCATAGAAGATTCTGTTTGCCCCTGGATTGAAATGATAAGCAACAACGAGGCCTCGGAGACGGACCTAAACAAGGTTGGGCTATTCCACTTTTCAGAAGGTTGTGTCCAGCTACTATTGCTTCCTCAAGCTCAAACCTCTTCTCTTGCGGCGGCTATTCCCACGATTCGCTCTCCGCTAATCTTCTGTCTATTCGCCAACATTCATTAAAGCTAAGTAGGGGCTCTTCTATTCGATTAATGTTTCATGGGGGCTGCTACTCCCGGGGAGACAACAACCCCTTGATTTGAAGCGGGGCCAACATTTCATGAAGCTCCCGGCTTCGTTTGTTGGTTCGTTATTCCGTCAATAGTCATCACTCCAGGGGAATTGGGTTGGGCTAACGACCCGGTACATTGGGGCTAAAAAGCTAGGGTTGAGAAACTTTGGTTTGGGCCAGCAAGTTGTTAATCCGTAGATAGTCGATTAATTGAAAGTTAGAGTGGATTGCCAACCTACAGAAACCAATACCAATAACACCTTCCATTTCTAGTAGGTGGGCCTATCCTTCTATTCAATAAAGAAGAATCTAATGGAGACGATCCTGCTATTCCTCCTATTTCAGGTGGGCCCTCAACCGGGCCTCTCCACCTTTTGTTGGTTCGGGCGAATAGGAGATAATACAATCGATAGAAGATAGAAAGTGCTCCAATTCTATGGTTGGGCAGGAGAGCTAGCTATTCAATCGCAATCTTATTAATTCGAACTTCTTGGGATGGGAAACTCCTCCAACTGGACTAGCACCTCTAAACTTTTCCACTTGCTCAAACTTCGGGGTTGCCTCCTCTTGAATCCCAGTTCACCCACTACTGCTTCCTCATAATCCCCTGTTCGAATAAAAGGGCTAAACCAACCTTTGAGAAGTAGGGAACTATTGCTTCACTTTGAAACTTGTGTTTAGAGTCTCCTGCTCACCCTTGTTGCCTTTGTCCAATAAGTAGGGCAGATTCCAGCTTCTTTTCAGGTGGGCTCCTCTATTGCTTCATTAACTCGGCTAGTTCAAACTGAAGGGGCTGATCCCCTACTATTATTACTTGTGGGTAGCCCCCAAATTTGGAATTGAATGCTTATTCGATATCGTTCATTGCTTCTAAGAAATATTCTCCACGTGTTACCAACTTCTGGCCCTCGGATGGCCCGAATAAGCAGTTGAGGAAAAGCTGATCGAATAGGTTTTGTTCGAGCCTTGCCATTCCAGGCCCGAACCGGTTTGTCGAACCGTCTCCCAATAGAAGTTGGAGAAGAAAAGAAAGCTGTTGTTGTTGGACCGAATAGAAGAACAATTGAGTTTCTAGTTTCAAGCTTCTTGCCCGTCTTCATTGGTTCGTTTCTCGACCCGAAGCTCATAGACCCACCTCTTCTTTCTCGAATTGGAGGTCTCCGAATCAAGGGAATATGAACTAGTTAGAAAGTTTCAATATGGCCAACCTTCACCATAAAGTGAGATTCAATAGCCGGAACAGAGCTATCAATTAAAGGCCTACGCATCAAATAATGCACATCTCTCCGACCCAAAAGTGATAGTGGGCTAGGAGAAATTAGACGTATCCGCAGCTTCAATAAGATAGAAAGTTGAAGTCGAATAGCTCGAATAGTCTAAATGGCTTACTGTTTCATATTACCATTCGCCAATAGACGCTTCAAGGAAAGGCGGGGTTGGTAACTCGGCTATTCGCTTTTCACGGGTCGAGGTTGCTAATATTCACTTTTCCACTTTTGTTGAGAGTCCCCGGCCTTACTTGGAATAGAAATGCTACTTTCAATTGCTAAGTCGAATGGACGGGTTAAAAGTTAACCCACTTTCAATTGATTGGAATAGCTTCAGTCCCGAACTACTAGTTTAGAGTCTCCTGCCCGCTCACTCAATCTCGCCTTCTCCCTTGAAAAGGTTTGTTGTCGAAGTGCCGGGGAGGCAACCCCAATCAAACTAGCCGTCGACTTTATTAGTAGAAAGAATCCAAGACTTTGTTGCCGGTTGCTACAGTCTAAATCCGGACTAGCTCCATCTTCAATTCCAACCTTCCTTTCTTTCTTTCTTCCAGCACTCTCCCAAACTATCTAATTCAATCTAAGCGCCTCCGCCTTTCCCATTTACTAGATAATGAATAGTAGGCTCTTAGTCTATGGCTTCGCTTTATTTCATAATAGGCGCCCCAATGATAGTGGCCAGAAAATATCCGCTTCAATTTACTCATAAAGGTAATAGCTGAGTTGTGGTTCCTTTCTAGGCCCGCCAAAGAATGAGTAAATCGGCGGGATGCGGCGGGTTGGGTATGTCATCCCGCCTCTCCCAATCAATATCCATCCCTATCCCTCTCTATATCTCGTTCAATCCATTAATTACTGATGGGCGAATCTATTAGCTTGGGTTGGCCCCCTTTATTCTAGTTGGCCAAATAAGAGGTTGGAGGAAGCCCGAATTGCTTCTCTCTGGTGGGGCGGTCATCTATCTATCTATCTATCTATCTATCTCTTCTGGTCTTCTTTCTAGGGCGATCCACCTACTTTCTTCTAGGGCCTCAGATACTAGAGAAGCTAGTCTCCCGGTTGAGCAGTAGAAACTATCCATCTATTACCCATTAACAACTTCTTGGTTTAAGAGATTAGGTTGGCATATATCTTCTATTTACCGATATGCAGTTGTTAATACGTATATAATCGACTCTCTTCTCTGAGTCAATGCGCTTCTCTGCTCTCTTCTAATAAGAAGATGGCTCTTGTGAGCGCCTCTTTCCCTCTCCATCAAATGCTTTAACCGTGGAAAGAGCCCTACTATCTCCCGACTATTCTTATTATTATTTCGAGTGGCTTCTCTTTCTTAGGGAGGAGGCGGGACGATTTCTTCATTTTCGCCATTGGCATATTCACCTATTCTCATTATTATTCTAGAGAGGTGTGATTAGGGAATAGCAATTAATCAATTTCTCATTTCTAAACACCATTCCCCTTTTCTTGAAGTTGTTAATACGTATAGAATGCCCCATCAATCAATCAATCGGAATCTTTTCCGGGTTGGGAGGAAAGGGAAAGCCTGGGTTGGTGATGATTGAGAGGTTTTGTTTCGGCTGCGTGAACGCGGCATCCTAGGCGATCCGCTCGCCCTACACGGGATGATGATGCGCATCGGTACCTTCGGGGCCCTAGACATAGCCGTTAGTAACACACCCGAAACGGATTCCTCGATTATTGCCCCCAGCCCAACCCGATACCCCGAACCCGCGAAT
>Ga0115851_100252_pt1 | contig 21167 bp, 21 predicted proteins | sample InSIn2gowninarea_FD_83865 | JGI IMG/M metagenome (GOLD analysis project Ga0115851, IMG submission 83865)
GAAAGAAGCAAAGAAATTCCTTCGATATCTGAAAGGAACACTTAATTTTGGTATTATGTATACTGATGAATTTGATGTTGAATTGGCATGTTATTCTGATTCTAACTGGGCAGGAAATCTAGATGACAGGAAATCTGCTATTGGATACGTGTTCAGTATTGGTTCAGGACCAATATCATGGAGCAGTAAGAAACAACCAACTGTTTCATTGTCATCCACTAAAGCTGAATTTAAAGCATTATGCAGTGCAATGTGAAGCAGTATGGCTTAGAAGGATACTTGAAGATGTTGGAGAAAGACAACATGCACCTACAGAAATTAAGTGTTCCTTTCAGATATCGAAGGAATTTCTTTGCTTCTTTCAAGTGGCTTTCACAAGGCTTAGCCATGAACTGACTAAGTATGCTGACAGAATATGATATATCAGGTCTGGTAGTAGTGAGATAGTTTAGACTTCCCACCAGTTGATGGTACATAGTTCCATTCACCTCTTTAGTTCCATCATCACTGCACAATTTGACATTCTGTATGTCACTTTGCATTCAATCATATTGAATCTTTTAAGGATTAGTGTCTTACCAGGTTCCTTCCAGACTTCAAGACCTAAACAATAATGCAATTCACCAAGATCCTTCATCTCAAATACATGTGACAATTGATTTTTAATTTCTTCAATCAACTTGCATGCATTTCCTGTTATGATAAGATCATCAACATATACAGATATTAAAGCAACATTCTTGCCTTTATCTTACTTGATGTATAAGTTAGGATCATTCTTGCCTCTCATAAAACCTTTCTCATAAAAGAAAAAATCAATTTTCACATACCATGATCTTGGTGCTTGTTTCAAGCCATATAAAGCTTTCTTTAACCTGCAAATCAGATGCTCTTGTCCCTGTTTTACAAACTCTTCAGGTTGTACTAAATAAACTTCTTCTTTTAACTCACCATTCAAAAATGCAGATTTGACATCTAACTGATGCATTTTCCAATTATATTTTGTAGCTAATGTAATCATGATTCTAATTGTGTTCAACTTAGCTACATGTGCAAAAGTATCTTCATAATCAATTCCCTCCTTTGCAACCAATCTAGCTTTATGTTTATCAATACTTCCATCAATGTCAAATTTTGATTTATAAAGCCATTTGCATCCTATGGGAACTTTATTTTTAGGCAATTCTTTTAATTCCCATGTGTCATTCTTCATTATAGAGTTATATTCTTCATTCATTGCATTTCTCCATTCTTCATATTCTTTAGCTTCATCATAGCTTGAAGGTTCTACAACATTCATAACCTGAGACATTAATGCATAATCTTTATACTTTACAGGTACCTGACTTTGACGTGATGACCTTCTTGGAGTTTTACTGCTTTCATCTTTCTTTTTGCTTTGCGGAGTCCCCTCTCCTCTTCTTGGAGTATCATGATTGCTTGATGCTCCTTGCTCTTCAGCTTGTATCTGTTCCTGTGCTTGTTCCTGTTCTTGTTCAACACTTGTATCTATTTTGATATAATCATCAATATCATGCCACACACTAGTATTATTTATTTTATCACCTTCATTTGCAATCTCATGAAACACCACATCCCTACTTACAAACAGTCTATGAGTATTGGGATCAAACAACTTGTACACTTTCTGATTATCACAATAACCAATAAATATGCACTTAATTGACTTTGCATCAAGTTTTCTTCTTTCATCTTTTGGAATATGAGCAAATGCCTTGCAACCAAAAACTCTTAAATGACTCACTTTTGGTTTGTACCCATAAAATGCTTCAAAATGTGTTTTAAGCTCTAAACTTTTGGTTGGACTCCTATTTTTCAAATAAACAACAGCTTCAGCCCAAAAAACATTAGAGATATTTTTACTTTGAAGCATACTATGTGCACATTCAACTAGTGTTCTGTTTTTCCTCTCAGCAACTCCATTTTGCTGAGGTGTATGTGGCACTGTAAATTGTTGCTGAATCCCATTGCTTTTACAATATTGATTAAATTCTCTTGATTTGAATTCTCCCCCTTGATCAGATTTCAAAATTTTGATGTAATTACCAGTTTGTTTCTCCACCATACTCTTAAATTCTTTAAAGTACTCAAAAACATCACTCTTCTTTCTTATGAAATAAACCCATGAATATCTAGATCTATCATCCACAAAAATAAGAAAATACCATGCTCCACCAATAGATCTAGTTTGTATAGGTCCACATACATTAGTATGAATTAATTCAAGTATTTCCCTTTGCCTTTTTCCTTTATGTATAGGAAATTCCTCCCTATGTTGCTTGCCAAGTACACATGCTTCACATTCAACATGATCATTCTTGAAGACAGGAAGACCTTCAACCACAGTGTTCTTTTGAAGTAGCATTAAATCTTTGTGATTTAGATGTCCATACCTTTGATGCCATAAATCTATTGTTGATATTGTTGTAGATGCCAACGCTTGATGACTTTTCCTGGTCACATCCAACTTATACAAGCCTCCAACTCTGGTTCCTGTAGCAATAACCTTGTACTTATCTTGAATGTATTTCACTACACACTGTGATTTAACAAATTCCACCTTCAAATCTTGGTCAATAATAGTAGAAACAGAAATTAAATTCATTTTTTCTTGTCCATTAGGAAAATTCACACCTATTACTCCATAACCTTGAACGTTAAGTGATCTGTTATCTCCTAGGCAAACATATGTTCCTTCAATGTTTTCATGATATTCATCAAACCACTCCTTATTACAAGACATATGTAGTGATGCACCTGAATCAATGAACCAAGCATTCTTATCATCATTTTCCACAGACAATGCAGCATCAGAAACAAACAATTTAATATTTTTAAATCCATCACTGATTGAAGTATCTTTGTCCATAAAATTTCCATTATGCCTTCTGTTTCTTTGCCTACACTAATTATATTTCCTTTTATAACAATCTTTAGAATGATGCCCAGGTTTGCCACAATAATAACACTCATCATTTCTTTTTGGAAATTTAGACGGTGTCATACCTTTTTGTTTTACTTGAAACTTGCCTCCTTTGTTCTTGTCCCATGGCTTGCCTCTGTATGGATATTTTCCCTTGGCCACCAATGCCAAATCTGAACTGCTAGAGCCCAAATTAAAGTTCTTCATCCTCTCCTCCTCTTGTAGAAGAATTCCTGTCAATTCATCAAATGAAGGGGGTTTCTCTCTAACTGCAAGGCTTGAAACAAAAATTTGATAATCTTGCACTAAGCCATTTAATATGATGGTGACTAAGTCAGTATTAGACACCTTTTCACCAATATCTCCTAACTTATCACTTAAATCTTTGACACGAGATATGAAATTGCTTATACTTTCATTTGATTCCATTTTTAGAGATAAAAGCTTAGTCTTCAAAAACAAGATTCGGTTTGTATTTGTTGTTTCATACAAACCCTTTAGCATATCCCATGTTTCTTTTGATGTCTTGCAATCTCTGATGTGAGGAATAATGTTGTCCTTTACGGACATATGCAACAACACCTTTGCTTTTGTCTCCCTTCTCTCCCAATCTGGAATAGAACTTGCAACAGTGGGTTTGGGCTCATCCCCACTCACAATGGACCACAAATTATTTCCTTCTAAAATAGTCATTTTCTTGAATTTCCAATTCACATAATTTTCTCCATCAATTTTGGTGGATTCATTCATATAAGTATCAAGCAATAAATTTGCCATGATGGAAAAAAAAACTTTATCCTATCACCAAAATTCCACCAAATCCAAATGCACCAAATTTCACTATGTGTAAACTCGCGTTGTAGATTACAAAGAAACATAATAGCATAAGAAACCCACTTTTACCCTTTAGTATAAATTCAAAATTTCAGCTTCAAAAAATAATTACTTGACGAAACTGACATGATGTTCTTGGCAACTAGACTCTTACACTTATTGGCTGAAACCCACAAAACAAATATTGACCAACAAGGAAACCAAAACCTGCACAAAATGATATGCCTTTACAGGAGCTTACGCCACTATAACTCTTAGTTGGTCATAACAACTGGAATTTCAGCTGATACACATAACTCAAATGAGAGTCTTGATCTAGTTACAGTCTTAAAAATAGATTCTTTAATCTTAGTCCAGTTGCGGTTATATAAAAATGCAACAACACAATCTTCAAAGAAAACAACATAACTTGTTCTGTCCAAAATTTTTTAGCAGCACCCAATGCAGTATATGTTTCTGCGCCACAATAAAAACAAACAAGAAAGAATTAAACACAAATTACTATTATGAATAGCAGCAATGCCGGCAACTCACACAATCAGCAGTGTCTCTCATAAGCAGCCAACGTAGTCATCAACACCATTATCCCTTGTCGTTCTCTGCCACGGCTGCCACACTCACAAATACAGAATACTCACACAGAACTTGGAACTCAACTGCTTCACACGGCGCTCACCACTGAGCCTCACATAGCGCTCAACATATAACAACACACAGTTCATAGCGCACAGCTCACACATCTCTCGACCACACAGCAATACAAAGCTCACATCTCATGGCTCACATAGCTCTCGACCACACAGCAATACACAACTCACAACTCTGATACCATGACAGTGAGCAAAGAGACTCAACTCATGAACACAACACACACAAACACTGAACTCAAGACTTATCTCTATTCATCGATTAACAGGTATATATACAAGATTGAGAAACTTCTGGATATGACTTTAGGTGGTGGCTTCCTGAAGAAGCTTGCCCCTTTGTCAGCAGTTTCTAGAAACCACATTTAAATCTCTGTTGAATGCAGGTTCTAGGTAGTTGGAACTAACTCTGGTTTCTTCTAACAAATCTTGTTCAGAAAACCATGATGCTCCCATTACAGCTTCCATACGGCTTCTGTTTGACATTCTGTAAAAATTAAATTTCCACTTCTCATTAAAGAGATATTCTAATTAAATTTTACCTTGGTTGGTACATTTATACAATCACCTTGCATGTTTTCTTTGGTAGGATATGGAGTGTTCAACATTTTTTTCCCTATTTGATATTCTAATTAAATTTACCATGGATGGTAGCTTCACACAATCACCTCCCTCATTAAACTAAAGTTTTACAATCTTTTTATAATTGCCGGTGGCAAAGTGCAACTAGTCAGAGATTTTATGCCACGAGATTGAGTTTTGTAGGTCAAAAATTAAGCCAATGTATTTGATAAGAGGCTAAAGAGGTCAGCATGGTAGAATGACAAATCAATGAACTATGTTTTACCTCTTCCATTGTTTTAATTATTACAAAATATCATGTTCAGTCATTTGATGGTTTGTTTTGGGGTTGTGTATTGATTTAAAGTAATTCAATTTCCAGTCAGAATTTGCAATTCCATATATTATGTTTGTAATTTTGTTTTTTTTTCCAAAATTATTAAATTGCTTATTAACTAATCAAATCCATACATATATCAGATGACTATACTCTAGTTATGGTACAAGATTTGCATTATGATCTTAAAACAAGGTTTTCTATTGCAGACCGTATACCTTTAGAATAAAGATTAAATAGATGTGAATTTTGGTGGACTACAACCCAAACTGTTCTAAAACCAAATAGACCTCAAAAGGCCGAGTTGCCTAAAACCAACTTGGAAGGGGAAAGAGACTCATAGGTCAACCACAAGTGTAGTTCAGACCAAGGGGTCATACTTTGCAGCTGCGCATAGCAATGCTTTGAAAGTAGCAAAACCACTTACTTAGAAACATTTTTGTCCATGGTTTTGCTTCCACAAAAGAAAAATACTAATCTCTAGATGCTAAGTGAAAGTACTATTGGAAAGGCAGAGGAGTAAAGCCACAAAATAACACAAAAAGTCACACACACAATAACACAAGTTGCAGCTTTTCAATTGATCACACAAAACTTGATGATTACAATGAACCCAGTGAGGGGTATTGATCAAAACTTGATGATTACAATGAACCCAGTGAGGGGTATTTAAATTCTTTCTGACTACTGACTTGCCCAAAATAAATTAACATGCAACTGACACTAAATTTGACTCTACTCAAAATAAGGCTTAACTCGACTTGACTCAACTTGACTTAGTTAAGTCACTCTCTAATTTTAGCCAGCTCTTCATGCGGGAGTAATTAGTTATCTTTAACACTAATCCAGATTTAAACAGGAACGCAATAAATTACAGAGATAACCATAAACACAGAGATGCGATAACCATAAATACAGAGATGCAGCGGAAATAATACTTTATTTCATTAATGGAAAACACTGAAATATGCTTACAACCAGAAATGGAAATAAACCAGCTAGGGTGATGGTAGCTTATCTCTGAGAAGAGATGTGGTGGCTACATGCCTCTGAATTGTTCCGAACTGTGTTACAATGAGGCTTGAAGGCCTATTTATTGTTGAGAAACCATGGAAAACCCTTAACATTCCGAAATCTAACCCTAGAAGATGAAATGCCAAATTTTGGGCCCCGTTTGGGTAAATTGGTACATCAATTTCCCAGGGTCATAACTTTGGCATACAATCTCCGTTTGACGCGTAAAATAGCTCATTAAAAAGATCTATCCGAGCACTACAACTTTGGTTAGGGAAGATTGGTCCATGGACCCATGTTTCCCCCAAATTTCCCAAAAAATGTCGTTTAGGGCCTCAAAACAGCTCCGGAAGTTTAGGACCCGAAAAACTGCTAAAAATAGTATACTGTGCTACAATTTAGGAAACTGAAAAGACTGAAAGAGACAGTTGTGGGAGTCCAAATGGGATAGGTGGGTGGCCACCAACATCCACCTGGATCATTCCTCCCCTCTTAGGAAGCAATGGTCCCCATTGCGTTGAGTTCCTCCATCCGCTGAACTTGTCCTGCAATCTTTGATGTGTCCAGTAATGGTGGGAAGCATGGTCGATGATGGTCCATATTGAACACTTGGTGCAGGCGAAGGAATGGAGGAATGATGTACTCCAAAGCATTTTTCCCTACCACCTTGGTGCTATTGTAAGGACCATGTTGGAGTGGTTTGAGCTTCTGATGGGTTCTGGTAAGGCGTTCTCTCTGCAGATGTAACCAAACTTTGTCGCCCACTTGAAGCTTGTGTGGTACCCATGTGGGTGAAGAGAAGTTGTTCCTATGTTCTGTCATGACTGTATTCCTTTGTTGCTGCTACATAGAGGGACCCTTTGCAGGGGTCATGGATGTAGCAATGATCTTCCCCTTACTTTGGGAGTGAACCATACAGATGAATTTCCTAGTCTGGGAGATGAGCTTGCTGCCTTTCTTAGTAGTGATCAAAGAGGTGGCAGTAGGTGGGGCTACCTCTGGTATCCTGTATAAAATTACTCAAAGAAATAATGACAGCATGAGGCCTTGACTCATACAAAGCATGTCGCTTCCACAAGTATGGCTGGCCTAATAATACATCACAAACATCCAGAGGTGTAACATCACACAATACCTCATCTGTGAATGGTTTGATGCTGTAGGGAAGGCAGCAATGCTGGCGAACTTTGAGATCTCTTCCTTCATGAAGCCACCTGATACTGTATAGCTGCAGGTGTGGTGTAGTCGGTAGGCCCAACCGCTTCATGACCTCTGCTGAAACGAGGTTCTTTCGGCTGCCACTGTCGACAATGAATTGTAGTGGCGAACCCTTCACGCACATCTGTGAGTGGAAAAGACGCTCCCCTTCCTCTGGATTTTCGGGCTCATATTTTTGGATCTTGGTGGTGGCAACAGTGGCGCTGGGATCTGCATCAATGATCTGCTTCCCTTTGCTATTCCCCTTGTCAGGTTCTGGCTCAGGGTCGGAACATGCATCTGATTCGGAAACCTTTAACTTAGCCACGAGAGACTGCTTGGTCCGACACTCACTTGTGTTATGAGTGGGACTCTTGTGGAACTCACACCACTTTCCTGTGTCCTTCTTTGGCTTCATGGTGTTGTTCTTTTCTTGCGGCTTCGACGGGTTGTCTTGGGTCACCCCGCCTTGGCTTTGTCCTTTGGGCTTCAGATTTGCAGATCCAAAGTCTCACTTCTTCTGTTTGAACTTTTGCTCGATTTTGACAGCGTATTGGTATGCTGTGCCGAGCGAGGAGATGTTTAAGAACACCATCCCTTCCTGGATGTATTTGTGCAGGCAGCCACGGTATTTGAGTATCAAATGATGCCCCATATCCTTGATACCCAACTTTGTGCGAAGGGCATGGAAAATATTGGTGAACTCCGGCACATCTTGGTCCCTTCTTTGCCGCAGCATGGTCCATTTTATGTATTCATCCTCATAGCTTCCGACAGGATAGTACTGCTCCTTGACGGCATCCCGGAATGAATCCCAAGTGGGTGCGACTGAAAATAGTGAGCCAGTACTTTCATCCTTCTACTCGTAGTAGGTTTCCCACCAGTCCTTGACGTGGGGGGCTGCTTTGAGAAGAGCAAAAACAATCTTTTCTCGACTCGAAAATTCATGAACAGAAAAATAACCCTCTAGCAAATTTAACCATTTATCTACCGCATCTGCATCTATTTAACCCTCGAAGATTGGGATTTAAAAATTCACTTGTACCTTAAAGGGCGTGGTGTTTCCAGAGTAGCTACTGGAAGCCGATTCGTCGCTTCTGGGTAGCCGCTGAAGGATCTGGGCGAAACTGTCCATCATCGCGTTCCTTTGCCGCTCGAGGGCTTCTTCGAGCATGATTTTGATAGGATCTCCTGCCCCCTCGTCTTTCTTCTCATCCACCATGGGAGGCCATCGGGATTTGTGAGGCTGGTCTTGTAAAGGTTCGACCAGTTCAAGCCCTAACTCCTTATATCCTGACCTCGTTGGGGACATGCAAAGAAAAACAGAGAAAAAGCAAACCGCTCTGATACCACTGATCCGGATTTAAATAGGAACGCAATAAATTATAGAGATAACCATAAACACAGAGATGCGATAACCATAAATACAGAGATGCAGCGGAAATAATACTTTATTTCATTAATGGAAAATATTGAAATATGCTTACAACTAGAAATGGAAATAAACCAGCTAGGGCGATGGTAGCTTATCTCTGAGAAGAGATGTGGCGGCTACATGCCTCTGAACTGTTCCGAACTGTGTTACAATGAGGTTTGAAGGCCTATCTATTGTTGAAAAACCATGGAAAACCCTTAACATTCTGAAATCTAACCCTAGAAGATGAAATGCCAAATTATGGGCCCCGTTTGGATAAATTGGTACATCAATTTCCTGGGGTCGTAACTTTGGTATACGATCTCCGTTTTACGCATACAATAGCTCATTAGAAAGATCTATCCGAGAACTACAACTTTGGGTAGGGCAAGATCGGTCCATGGACCCATGTTGCCCCCAGATTTCCAAAAAAACGTCGTTTAGGGCCTCAAAACAGCTCCAGAAGTTTAGGACCCGAAAAACTGCTTAAAATAGTAAACTGTGCTACAATTTAGGAACTGAAAAGACTGAAAGAGATAGTTGTGGGGGTCCAAATGGGATAGGTGGGTGGCCACCAACATCCACCTGGATCAAACACTCCCCTTATTTACAACTGCTAAACTAAGACATGATTCATGACAATTCAAACATGTTTGATGGTCTATGTCTCAGCTAGGTTTACAACACCCAGATTTCCTCTATGAAATTCAAATACATATTTTTCTAATGGCTTAGTGAATATATCAATGAGTTGATAACCATATTTACAAGGCTTCAAGTGGACTTCTCCATTTCTCACTAGTTCTCTAATAAAATGATATCTTGTATCAATATGCTTTCTCTTTTGATGAAACACACTATTCTCGGATAGTGCAATAGCTGAGGTGTTGTCACAATATATTGTTGTTGATCCTTGTTGCTTCTACCTAAGTCTATCCAATACTCTTATTAACCATACTCTTTGGCATGTCGTTGATGTCGTTGCTACATATTATGATTCTGCTAACAGAATTGTCACAATAGGTTGATTCTTAGATGCCCATGAAATCACACATGAACCAAGATGGAACACATAACCAAAAGTGTTCTTCCTATCATCCAAACTACCTGCAAAATCACTATCTGTATATCCAATCAAATCCTTCTTCTCTGTGGTTGCATACATTATGCCACAATCTGTAGTTCCCACTACGTATCTCATAATTCTTTTTCCTTCTCTCCAATGTGTGTCTTTTGGAATCTCCATAAATTTGGAAATCAAACTTACTCCTTCCATAATATCTCGTCGTGTAGCTATGAGATATATGAGGCTGCCAACCAATCTTTTGAAAAGAGTTGGATTGACATCTAATACTTCATCATCCTTACTTAACTTTGTACTTGTTGCAACTAGTGTAGGGACATGTTTGCAATTATCCATCATGAATCTTTCCAACAAATCTCTAGCATATTTATTTTGAAAAATAAAAATTCCTTTTTCAAACTACTCAACTTCTATGCCAATAAAATATTTCATAAGATCGAGATATGACATCTCAAATTATTTCTTCATGGTTGCTTTAAATTCATCTAACCCATGATCACCAATATAAATCATGTCATCAACATATAAACAAACAATCAAAATCCATCCATGCTTATTTACCTTTGTGTACAAGGTAGGCTCAATGTTGCTTCTGCAAAATCCATTCTTGATTATGTAGTTGTCAATTCTTCTATACCAAGCTCTAGGCACATGCTTGAGTCCATAGAAAGCTTTCTTCAACCTATAAATTTTATCTTCTTGTCCTTCAACTTCATATCCTGGAGGTTGCTGCACATGAATTTCTTCTTCTATAATTCCATTCAAGAAGGCTGATTTCACATCCATCTGATATACTTTCCACTTGTTTTGCACTATTGTGGCTAAGAATGCTCTTATAGTATCCAATCCAGTGACTAGAGCAAAAGTTTCTCAAAAATCTATTTCGAGTTACTGCAAGAATCCTTTTGCTACAAGTCTTGCTTTAAATATGTCAATTTCACCTTTCTCATTCAACTTTGTCTTGTACACCCATTTCACACCAACAATATTTTTATCCTTTGGAAAATCAACCAAATCCCATGTATAATTCTTTTCAATCGCTTCAATTTCTTCATCCATAGATTAGACCCAATTTTCATGTCTGATTTCTTCTTCAAGTGAAGAAGTTTGGAATGACAACAATGCAACATCTGAACTAGCATCCAAATCATCATAAATATCTTTTAGACTTCTCATTTTTCTCTTACCATTGCTTGATTCATCCGATGATTGATTGTTGGGAAAATTTCGATATGTTGATCTGCTTGAAGATCCATGTTCTTCCGAAAATATTAGATTCCTTGCTAGCATGACTCTATTTGGTGTCTGCTCTTGTGATCACTGTTGTTCATTTCCTTCTACATCCTATTCTTCCAGCAATGGCACTTGTACATCAGCTGTCTTGTCTATACTCCTATTCCATGACTCATGTTCTTTGAACACAACATCTCTTCTGATTATGGTCTTCTTGGTGCATGGTTATACAATTTGTAAGCTTTTGATTGCTCACTATAACCAATAAATATGCATTTTTCACTTTTACCATCCAATCTTCCTCTTATATCCTTAGGCACATGTGCATAAGCTATACATCTAAACACTCTGAGATGAGATATTTGCAAGACATACTTTACCATGATTTTTCTAGTACTCTATTTATCACACACTTTGTAGGGGATCTGTTTATCACATAAACATCACATGCAACTAATTCTTCCCAATACTCATTAGATAAGTTTCTTCCTTTTAACATGCTCCTTGCCATGCTCATAATAGCTTTGCTCTTTCTCTCTGCTACACTGTTCTTCTTTGGTGTGTATATGGTTTTAAACTTCCTTCTCATTCCTTATTGTTTGCAATACTCATGAAATTCCTTTGAATCATATTCTCCACCACGATTTGACCTCAATATCTTGATTTTTTGATCACTTTGGTTCTCTGCAAAGGCTTTAAATTCTTTGAACTTCACAAAAGTTTCAGACTTCTGCTTTAGGAAGTAAACCCAAGTCTTTCTGTTATAATCATCAGTGAAAGTGAGGAAATAACAACTTCCACCAATCGAATGTGTTATCTTAGGTCCACACAAGTATGTATGCACCAACCCTAGAGGTTTCTTTACTCTATATGAAATTCCTTTTGGAAAAATTTCATGGTGTTTCTTTCCCAAGAAGCAGCACTCATAAGTATTGGAAGGTTCTTTGATGGGAGGTAATCCTCTAACCATCTGTTTTTGTTGCAACAATATTAAACTAGAGAAGTGAAAGTGTCCACACTAAAAGTGCCATAACCAGTAACCATTAGAACATGTGACTATAAAAGAACTAACCAGATCACTTGTTGATGGTGCTGGACCCGTCAATATTCAGGGGATATCCCTGGTATGATGACCCAATTGCCATTATCTTAAAGATATGCCTTAGCTCTTGCTTTTTAGCACAAGAAAGTGGTTCACTTAGTCTTTAAAAAGTGAGGTTCGTGTGCATGGTGAGTGCTTAGTCTAACTTGTGTTTTATGTTCTTTCACTGCATAGGGAGAAGGTGAGAGTGAGTCTCAAGTCGAGAGGGAATCTAGTCCCAACTCAGGTATAGACACACAACACAGTAGGATCTTCACAGCTTCTAGCAGAATAGTCCACATGAATGCGGCAGTCACAAAAACAAAGTTAATAGATAGCACGTGCAACACCCAATGGAGTAGTCCACATGAGTGTGATGGTCATTATAACAGGTTTACAAGAGTGAGTCTGTCTAGCGTCAGGAGGATTAGTCCAGACGGGTGAGACAACGATAACAAATAATACAACACATTTCCAACATTGTATGCACTAAAACAACCGAAATAGTTCAACTATATTAGTAGAAGTTAAAGAAACATGCATTAAAAGCGTCCAAAAAATAGTCTTACAAATGAATACAATACATGTGTGAAAATGTGTTGGGATGTTAACAATCTTCTACATTAAGTGAAAGTTCCAAGACACATCCGTACACCATACTTCACTAACCCTAGTAGTGGGGTGTTGGAGCCACTGTTTTCTCCTCAAAGAGAAGATTACATACCCTCAAGGCTATGTGGGAGGAGCCAAGGTGAAAATTCCTTTGCATGTACAAATGAGGGGTATATATAGCCAAGGGTGAACTTGACCCTTGTGGCTCTTCGACTTCCCTCATGATTGTTTGACTTACATGACTCTTCAACTGAAATGACTCTTCAAATTCATATGTGGGTCTCTTGGACTTCCACATTACATTACATTGATTACAACACATATGTCCCATAGTAGTGACGTAGCTGAGATGAATCATGACATGACTTGACATTACACCACTAGTGTGTACATGCTGATGGTGGTGTCCATGTCGAGCTGTTGTGTTACTGTGCTGCTGAGTAATGAGTTTGCTCTTGGTGTATTATAGCTTGACCTCCACATGACAAGGTGTGCAGATACTTTGATGGTCTTGGTGTACACTTGATGTTGTATGTGCATGTGTCCCCTTTGATGGTACTTAATATGCTTCATGTGTTCATCTGTCCACGAACTAGTCTCCTAGCATGCGCTCCTTGTTAATCCCATTCGATGTCGCACCATGTCTCATTCACGTACCTGTTTCTGCAATCAGTCATGACGAGAAGACAACAAATCCAAATATCCCCTAGTCTACTAAGATAAATCATCTTTCGTTTCTAGGTGCAGGTGACCGGGAGAGAGCAGAAGCCTTTGAAACTGCACATAGTACATTTTAGGCCAAGATTCAAGGCTTCAAAGCATTGTTAGGAAAAACTACGCAGAGGTCACTAAGAGGTCAGGTTGAGCAGTTAGGGACAACAATGACATTTGTGGGGTATGGCTCAACTAGGAGGCTGAATTGCGCAGTTTTTCCTGGGAAGATAATGTAGGCAGGAAGAGGCACTGTTAGTGAAAACTACATTTTTTTCCAGAGGAGGTCAGGATTGGGCTATTGGAGCCTGCTGGTCAGAACTGTGCATTTCTAGGAGGCTATCAAGTAGGACATGACTATGCAATTTCCAAGATGAGTGGGGTGTTGGGTAGAAGGTGGAGTTTCCATGAAAACTACACATTTTTCAGGAGTGGAAAGCATGGTAGTAGGGGAACTACTTGGAAAAACTGTGCAATTTCCCGGGACAGTGCAGTGATAGGTAGTGGGTTCCTGTCCCTCATGTCTGCGTAGTTTATTCAGGAAGTGCAGGCAGGCATGATGGACATATAGTTCGTAGTTTTGGAGATGAGTGCAGCCCTGGGTCATTTCTCAAGTAAAATTCTCTGGTTGACCAGCGCGAGGCTTGATGGGTAGGTTTTGTAGGAAGAGTAGACTGATATGGATTCTTGGGAAACTTCTATGCTGTTCGGGGTGACATTCAACTAGGTGGATTCCAGAATTGTGTAGTGTAGACTACTTGGAGGGAAGCCTCAAGCTCTGCATAGTTTTTGGCAAAAAGACTTGGTCATTGAAGGCTGAGACTGCACAATGTATCTCAGTGGAGGTCTGGTTGATGAAGGGTGGTCCAATCGATAGATCTTAGGAAAAATGGTTAAGTGTTTGAGTGAGTGAACTCATGTATACATGAACTTACGAACACACATTCAACATGACTTGACAACAAGACACCTCAAACCACAAGACAACATATGCTCAGTGTCACTGACTAAAGGATGAGAGCGACAAGTGCAACAGTTGAGATATATCATTGAACGACTATGATGGAACTTGCGCAACCTTATTTACAACCTGATGTGTGAGTATGATAGATGTTTACATAGTGAAAAAAACTTGTACACACAAAGACAGACCTTCAACATAGCCAGAACAAGACCATAAGCATGACATTGCAACCAACATGCTAAAAGACGACTGGTGATCGGTCAAGAAAAGAGGGTGTAAAGACTCGACAAGAGCTCATTGGATGAGCCCAAGTGTTTGAAATCATCAAGGAAAAACCAAGGAAGGCTTCAAAATTGGATGCAAGACAAAATTTTGGAGGGTGTTGCTGCTGCTACAACACTTGGCGACACACTGGTTGAATACTAGCTTCTCTATTTCAGTTCATTGACATCATAGGGCCTTCGTCTATTAGGGAGTATCAAATCATTGTGTCGGTTAATTTAGTTTCCAAACTTACCCCATCGACATACATGGTTCACCTTTTACCAACTCAGTCACACATAACAACAAGTTTCAGCTTGATCATAATGTTTCAAAATTGGGAAGGGTAGTTTAGCTTGCGAGTTTAAAATTTTTAGAGTATAAGTTTTCATCTTTAGTGTTGCTCTATTTCTGGCATGTCTAGACAGTACCCCAGCTATGTCATGCAGGAACACATGCATTTCTCCATTGTCAACGATCCTGGTCAGTACCCCGATGGAGTTGCATGATTCACCTCTCTGTGCAGGAATCCTTTCTCTTCTTTATCCTTTTATATACTTTTCGAAATCGAATCGTGTATATGAACTTATTTATTTTTGGGGCAGAAGAGGGATCCCAAATTGTTGAGAGTAGAAGAGATTGTTCTTTCAGAGAAGCATGTAAGACCTTTGATTTAGATTTTCCCCTTCTTTATTTTTACTAGTTGGATGAGCTTGAACATACAAAGCATAACACTGAGTACAGGCATGGGGTTTTTAAGTATGGACACAGGTTCATGGTTTGACCAAAGATTTCCTTATAGACAGCTCATATTTTCCATCAAGATTTCATCAGCTAAAGGTTATAATCAGGCACAAAGAAGACAAGCACAAGACTGGACAACTACTGTAGTGTCACAAGACTCTTTGAATCTCAGCCACATACTCATTCAAAAGCATGAACACAGTAAAGGGAAGCACTTATTGGAAAAAAAATAGCATGATATTAAGAAAACAAAACAAAGTGAAGCAAAAATAGAAAAGAAAAGTGAAGAGATAAGAAATAAAAGGACTATGTACATAGCGCGAGGCGTAGCCTTGGGTTACTAAAAATAATTCTTTAAGTCTTGGTTGTTGAAAGGAAAGTTGTTAATCCTCCCTTCAAGTGATTACATATGATACATATGTGGGCCAAGCTTTTCCTAAACAGTGTATGGACCAGTCCATAGGGACTGGAACTTCGTATGTTGGCCTTTGTCTTCATGGGGTTTATCCCATTTCAAGACTAAGTCACCCACATTGAAGTTAGCACTCCTTGCAGAATTCTTGTCAAAGCATATCTTGATACGGTTCTGGTGGAGTGTGAATTTTTCTTTTGCTTTCATCTGTTCTTCCTGCGGCTTGTGAAGTGTATCCATCCTATGCTGGATTAACAGACATGGCTTGCCTTGGGATTCTTGGGACAATTAGAGAGTAGACACGTTGATGTTCAGTGGGAGGATGGCTTCTTTCCCATAAACCAGGAAGTATGGCGAAGTATTTAGAGAGGGTTTGGGTGTTACATGATCAACCCATAAGGTATTTGTCAAAACAGAGTGCCAGTTTTCATGTTGGGAGTAAATGGTCTTGTTGATAATGTGGATAAGGAATTTGTTCGTATATTCGGTGAGACCCTTCCCTATGGGTAGTAGTTAGCTGAGTGTTTAAGAACAATACCATATTTCAATGCAAAATCATAAAGCTTTAAAGATGAAAAGTAAGTTGCATTTTCAAAAACAAGTGATAAAAAAATGCCAAATCATGAGATGATGTTCTGTTGAAGGAAGATGATGACTTCTTGGTCATTCACTTGCTTAAGAAGAACTGCTTCTTTCCACTGTGTGAAGTAGTCAGTAGTTTTCAAGATGTAGCAATGATGCTTCAATGAGTACGGGAATATTTTCCCAATTATGTCTAATCCCCACTGTTGAAATGGTTCACTCACTGATCAAGCACTTGCAGGCATAAGCATGTGCATCCTTGAATAATGTGGGCTAGTAGAAACCAACATGCATGACTTTGTGCGCAGTGGTGTTTGTCATGAAGTGACCCCCGGCTAGTTTATCATGTAGATCATGCAAGACCTTCTCTGAATCATGTTCCTCGAGGCACCTGAGGCACCTGAGAAAAATTTCGTTGTTGTGCTTTGTGTAAAGCACTCCATGCACCAACTGGTAACGTAAAGCTTTGAGGCGCAGTGCCCTCTTTTGTCTCATGGAGAAGTGAGAGGGCATGGTGCCATGCTCAAGGTATTGGAACACATATTTGTACCAAGAGTCTCCATATGAAGTGGGTGGTGCTCTCTCTACATCGTGCATCTCAATTTCCTGCTCCCAACCAATGAGCTTTTCTTCTTTCTCCTGTGCATGGTTTGGCTGTGAGTCTGTAGAGACCATGACCCTTGAAAATGTTAACTAGCTTGATGTAAAGATCATATTCTTGTAAGTCTGTCATCCAGTTCACACGTCTTTCACCCAGTTCTTGTTGAACAAGCAATGATCTGACTGCTGGGTGCGACACAAAGACTATGCAAGGGTTCTTTAGCAGATAGGTTCTGAAGTGTTTCACCACCTTGTATATTGTGTATGTTGGTTTATCGGTGGTGGGGTAGTTGAGTTCGGGTCCCTGAATGCTTGAACTCATGAAGGATATGCGATGTTCGTTGTTGAGCTCATCCTTGTTACACATTATTTTGTCAGGCCTCCTATACTTCCATGTGTCATACCCCAGAGTGCCCAAAACTTGGCAATTATGTAGTGTACACATCCTGATATGCAGTCCAGATCCTCCCTGAAGACTTAATGAAAACATGCCTTGAGCCTTCACTGAAGAAGTAAGCTCAAAACCCTAATTTTAGGGTCAACGCAACTGTGACACTGGTAACTTGTGTTGATGGCGAGTTACACTATAATAGTCTTGTGCTGGTAGTGTGGTTTTTACTTGGATATTCGCGTTGATCCCTAAAAGGAAATTTTTCCCAAAGAGGAAAAGAAGCTTCATGATCGAGAGGCTTCCAGAGAGATGAGCTAGAGGTTATTCATTGTGGATGTGTTCAAATTCTTCTAATTTTTCTCTTTCATCTTATCCCTATGAGCTTTCTCCTAGAGATGAGGGCCTTCCGATATCTTTGGAGAGATCCTAACTCCCTCTCCCTGCCTATATTCATCCTCTCCTATTCCCAAATGGTTGGTCTCTAATTATTTGCAGCCTTATTCTGAGATAATACCTATATGCTACTCATTTGTGTAGAAAATATGTGATAGGTTAATCCAATAATGCAATATAAATCAAATCAGAATACAATATAAATCAAATCAGAATACTACAACCTACTTCTACTATCAATTTGCAGAAGCTTAAAGATCGAGCTGAACAATATAACCAGAAGAAGAAGAATCAATGGCACAATACACATGAAAATAATTTGGGGAAAGTCTCAAATAAAAAACCCACACTATTGTATTATCATACGTTTTGGAAATATATAGGAATTATACAAAGCCTTAGCTCTCACAACTAGCTAGCTCTCAGTATAATCCTCACAGATGTTCACAAGAAATCTTGGCTTCTCTCCAGCCTTCCTCTCTGGCCTCCAAGATCCTATTTCCTTGTGTTGTTCCTTGTGGATGATTAGCCTATTACCAAGTGGAAAAACAAGCCTTCAAAACTGCACAATCCTCAAGGATGAATCCTTGACTGTATGCATGAGTTTTCTCCATGAGAAAACACATGAAACTGATAGTACACTGTCCTTTAACATTAATATCAACTGGGTATTTCTCACAATAGACATGCATGAGTTTATGATGAGGGAATCTTCAATTAACTGGAGTAGCACTAGTTGAGTGCATTAATGCATCAACTGACTATTAACTCACTATTAGTTCCTGAAATAGTTTGGAACTAATTTAACTGGACTTAACTCAGTAAACTGAGTTAACTAATTAAAACTCAAATATAACTCAATATTATCTCCTTAATTTAAGGGATAACTCTTGCATGACTTCAGAAAGACTTCGAACTTGAATTTATCCAACTATTTAATTTAAAATAAATAAATTAATTATTTCCAAGTAGCTGTTAAGAATAAATTCGATTTTAATTCACAATTTAATTCAAGGAAAAATTAAATTGGAATATTCTTGTTGCCATATTTCAACACTCTCTCTGAACAAGAAAGGGATTATCTGCCACCCTGATCCTATCTCTATAGAACTCGAATTTACACTTTGACAATGCCTTTGTCAAAATGTCAGCATCTTGCTTCTCTGTCGAAATATACTGCAGCAACATGATCCTCCTCGCTACACAATCTTTGAGATGATGATACTAGATGTCGATGTGCTTGGACCTATCATGAAATACTAGATTCTCAGAGAGTTTGATACAACTATGGTTATCACAATAGATCACAGTTGGATCCATCCTATGATGAAACAAACCAACTAGGATTTTCTGCATCTGGATGGCCTCACATGTTGCCTGACTTGCAGCCATGTATTTTACCTTTGTCAAGTTGAGTGCAACCGACCTCTGTTCCCTACTGTACCAAGAAACTACCGCTTACCCAAGGTTGAAAATCCCTCCTAATGTGCTCTTCTGATCTGATGGACTCCCTGCCCAATCTGCATCAGTGAAGCCCTGTAGCTTCACTCCCTCTATCCATCTGTACCATAATCCATACTGAGATGTGCCTATGAGGTATTTCAATACATGTTTTTCACCTTCCAAAACATCTTTGTAGGCTAAACCATCACTTAACTCAGTTGGTACACCACATAGCACAAATATGGTCGTGTGTTCATTAAGTACATCAATGAACCCTCAAGCTGCCTGTACATAGTAGCATCTACCACTTCTCTTGAAGTAGCAACCTCCTTCCTCCAGTTACCTGCTAGAGGAGTCTGCATGGGCTTGCACTTCTCCATGTGGAATCTCCTAAGTATTTCATTGGCATACTTTCCTTGAGACATAAACAACTCCCCATCCTTCTGCCACACTTCCATGCCAAGGAAGTAATGCCTGAGACCCATGTATTTCATCTCGAATTCTCTTGCAAGGTCCTCCTTGCAAGACATGATCAACTGGTCATCACCAATCAATATGAGATCATCAACATAAAGTACAATGATCAACAACTTACCTTTCACCATGATGTGGTACAAGTTCGCATCTGCTTCACTCGTTGTGAAGCCCAACCTGGTGAAGTAGTTGTCTATCTTGGTGTACTAACCAAAAGGTGCTTTCTTTAGCCCGTACAACGCTCTCTTGAGTCGACACACATGTGACTCACAATCGAAGTTATCAAAACATTCCAGCTGCTCTATGTACACCTATTCCTCAATCTAGCCATTGAGGAATGCAGTCTTCACATCCATCTGATGGATCTTCCAACCCATATATGCTAATAGTGCCAACATAGATTTGATAGATGAGTAACTTGCGAAAGGAGCAAAATTCTCATCATAGTCAACCGCCTTGACCTATGAAAAGCCACGGGCAACAAATCTTGTCTGATGCTTCTCCACACTACCATCAGCAGCTTGCTTTACCTTATAAAGCCAATGGGAACTCACAATTGACTTGTTCTTTGGTCTCGGAACCATGTCCCAAACACTGTTATGAACTATGGAGTCATACAGCTCCACCATAGCATCAACCCAAATTGGCTGCTACAATGTTTCCTTAGAGGAAGATGGCTCGGTCTCAACACATTCCCCAGCAAGGGCCATGTATCCAGTGTACCTCTCAGGTGACCTCCTCTATCTGTGCTAAGAAGATGGTGCTACCACATTCTCTCTCGCATCCTCCAACAATATATCAGCTTTTCTTGTGCACTTTCGTCCATCTCTAGAAGATTCTACTGCTGCAATGCTTCCTCAAAGGAAGATGGCTCCGTCTTAACACATTCCCTAGCAAAGGCCATGTATCCAGTGTACCTCTCAGGTGACCTCCTCTTTCTGTGCTGAGAAGATGGTGCTCCCACATTCTCTCTCACATCCTCCAACAATATGTCAGCTTCTCTTGTGCGCTTTCGTCCATCTCTGGAAGATTCTACTTGAGTGGATGTCTCCACTCCTAGAACCTCTACATGTAGCTGCTCTACATCAGTTTGAGGCTCCTCCTCCTTAGGAACCAATAGTTCCTCCACAACCTATAGTTGGAGCTCCCTCTCAAGGGAAACTTGCATGGCCTTTTGCTCATCAAACTTGAGATCTCTGCAAACCACTGTCCTTCGACTAGTAGGCAAGTACAC
>Ga0115851_100257_pt1 | contig 21092 bp, 20 predicted proteins | sample InSIn2gowninarea_FD_83865 | JGI IMG/M metagenome (GOLD analysis project Ga0115851, IMG submission 83865)
TGCGGGGGCTAACATTTAAGATAGAATTAATGGGCGAGATCCTTGAAACTTTGCTGCCAATCTAGCATTAATGAACCAATTTTTGGGGGAACAGTCTGATTTGAATTCAAAATGGTCTATAAATTACATGTGGCTTTCCAACGAAGAACACTTGGCATTTTGAGCATTGAGTTGTTGAGATCTTAGACGTGTATGAACCATGAATTCTTTAAAGTTGTGATAGCGAGTTCGGCGTTTGAGAAATTACTAAAGGGGACACAAAAACTGTTGAATAGCATCATGTCGACACCAACAAAAACCATAGAGATTGGGCAAGTAGTGATAGTTGAAGGGGTTATGCCAGAGGTTTCTATGGAAGCAGAGAAAATTTCTTCAGAGGTTGTAGAGATACCCAAGTTTCCATGGTCACCTAGACCAAGGCCTACCCAGACCCAGGAAGGCATGAAAGGAAAGAAAGGAAAGCAGGTCGCGTTCACGTAGGAGAAACCTGCTGAACGACAAGCTCACCACTCAAGAAAAGGGAAAAACCATTAACCTAGAATTAAAGGAGGAAGAAATTGAGGATATCCCAATGGATCATGATGATCTTGGGATAGACACAGAGGAAATTGAAGTTGAGGGTTCTGACCCCATTACTAAATTTCCTAAGTATGTCCCTCCACATAGGGGTAAGGCCAAGGTGCCTAAGGACATTGGTGAGAGCAAGGTCACCTTGTACACACCTCTACTACTAGAAAAGATTGTTTTTGAAGGACTACAGTTGGGGTGGATTCTCGTGTTGAAACTGGAGGACTTGGACTTAGCTGACACCAAGCCATTCCCTCACTTGGTGATAGACTAGCTGATTCACCGCATCCTCCATAAGACCACTGGGATGACTGCGTTGGAACCTCAAAATTGTCTCAAAGAAGTGGATAAGGCAAGCTTTCTCAACCTGCTATGGCTTCCACACTACAATCGCACACCCATTACCTTGCTGGTAATCAAGCAGCTGTTGTGCTTGGTACATGATGGGTGTCTATGGATGGAGAAGCCAATACCCATCATGGATAGACTATTCCATAGAATCATGAGGCTACCATATTAAGGGGAAAATTAGGCTATGATGTTTTGTGAAAAGGCGGGCGAATTGGTCCTCACGGAGGCCATGAAGAAGAAGTTCATATTAGTAAAGAAGTTGCGCGGACATGTGATTACAAGTATTTCCAACTCTGCAGTCAAACTGGCCACACAAATATTTACAGGGAAGGTCATGTGGAAGTGTTGCTTTGATGAAGTACTGGTGCCTGTCGTAGCTCTAGCAGCCCAATGCACGGAGGGGGTTCAGTTTAATTGGGCCCACTACCTCTGTGGTGAGTTCCTCCCAAACTTCTGCAAGGCATAGGATCTCAGAAGACCTTCCACTATGTGTGGCCCTTACTATCCATTGTGCCAGTGGCCTTGGAGCTACCTGAAGACAATCAATTTCCCTCGGTTGTGCCAGACTTTCCTGAGGCTGTGAAGTACACTTCGCTATGGGAAACTAACAATTCTCAACAGATCAAGGACAATAAGATCTTTTGGATCTTGATGGAGATGAATGTGGACATGGCCATCAATCCCAAGCCATGGTTGTCACCTACTGTCTTTGATAAATTGCAGTCATAAGTGGAATTTAAGGTTGATTTCCACCATGTATCCATAAGGGCACAAAAGGACCTAGAGCAGAAGTGGCATGATATCTGGTTGGCAGAATAATACACTGCCTTGGACTTAATGGCAGGATCTAGCAAGACAACCGCACAGTGGAAGAAGGATGAAGACAAGCTCAAGATGGAGCAGCTAGATGAGAAAAGGTGAAAGGAGGTTGAGGATAAGGCTAGGGCAGACTGCGCTGCCACATAGGAGACAGGTGGATAGACAGGAGGAGGGGAGCATGGCTCTGACAAAGGGAAGTCACCCCCCTAGAAGAAGACGAAGAAGAGGACAATCCGACTGATCAGGGAGGAGCAGACCCCCAGACACTTATGTTCTGTATCAAGCATCCAAGGGGACAAGAAAAAGTAGGGTTGCAGAAGAAGTTCAAGGCCAACAAGATGTCCATGGACTCGAACACCCTAACAGAGGGGGATTTGAATGACATTGGAGATAAAGTGCTAGACGCCACCGTGGAACTGTTGTAGTAGTTTGAGCAGTAGCAACAGTAACAAGTGTTGGGGGCCATTCAAGCGAATCTGCGATAGATGCAAATTCAGGAAACACAAACTGGCATGGCATCCACCAGTTTGACCATTGGTACTTTAGAAGTTGCTAGGGTGTTGTGTATGAAGGACTCCCGAGCCATAGTTCTTCCAGATGAAGCACTCGTGACAGAGACCAAAGCTGACAGGCCCTCTCTCAGTGCACTCAAGGGAGTAGGGTTGAACTTGGCATTGCTTCCAAGCGAGGCACTCCACGTGCTACAGAATGGGGTGATCACGGAACTAAGGGCCTATGAATAGTGTACTTTGCAAGTGATGAAAGAGCAGAAGATCAATAATACTTAGATGAGCATGCAGAAAGACTCCGCCCTCGCATCCATGATGGAACTCACTAACATGAATTAGCACATGATTAAGGCCATGGAGGAAGCGTGCCAAATGGTCCTAGAGTTTCCTGTAGATGAGCCGATAGATGTTCACACTCGCAAACTCATTACGGGGGTGGATGATGCCCACATAGAATTGGAAAAGGTTCAGTTGGAGTTGAACATCTAAATTGCAGAATTATAATTGAGGGCCCATCCTTCGACTCCATCGAAAGTCAAGGAGATGAGCACAACTGCTATAATAGAGGCAATAGCAATAGTAGAAAGTGTAGTGGCACACTGAAAAACATTTTTTGAATAGTCGTTTGAAGTACTAACTAGCCTACAAGAAGACCCTACTATGCAGAGGCTAGAAACAGAGGCACGAGAGCTGCAACAATGCTACGATGAGGTAACTGGCATAGTGCGTACTGTCGCCCTCACACAAAGACTCGTGAAGCTGCAGGAAGCCAAGGCACTGAAGGAGAAGGTAGATGCAACTAAAAACAAAGAGGTAGTGCTGAAGGCACGCTTGAAGCCTTGGTTGGAAAAGGCATACTTGATCATGGCCTCCATTAAAGGAAAGTTGGCTACTCTACAAGAGACTCAACAGAAGCTTCAGGCTAACAGTGCAGGGCCAGTAGCAGAGTAGTTGGTCGAAGAAATAAAGCAAGAGGTCACTCAGTGCAACGCTGAAGTAATAGTTATATAGGTCAAGCTACGAGATCATTGCACCAAGATCTCCACACTTGTAGTGTGACTCAAGGGCGAGTCACCATGTTTGTGTTGCGGGCTTGTTGGGAATGGGTTCACCCAAGAGAAAATTTTGGGGCAAAAGGCCCAAATTTTGTAATAAAGATGTAAAGCCTCTGCATTTTGTGGTCATGAAGTGCAAAAAGGTCAAAGGGTTGTCCGCCCTTATTTTATGAAGTCTCATGTCAGCTGTAAATATCTAGCCATGGTCTACGAACCATGGGATTGTATAAAAAGGGAGTCTTAGAAAGGTCTAAGAAAGGAGGTAAGAAGGATTTTGCGATAATAAGTTCTAAGTGTTCTTCGGTCTTAGCATAGGTAGAGGCTCTGTAGCTGAGTGCACAAAAGCTTAGGGTCTCTGTTTAATGCACTTGATTATGTTATGATATGATCTCCATTTACATTATAATGCTTATTTAATGCGTGAATGTATCCGATTATATCTGTTAAATGAATGCAAGCAAGAATAAAGGATTATCCAAAGGTAATTGTAAGTGCATGGTAGATTAGGTAATAATTAAGATAACTTAGGAAGTTTTATAGTCACGCAGTCACAGAGGTGCGTAAGTTCGTAGACCTTGGCTTACGATTGTGCAAAGATCAATTGGTACCATCGTGGAGGTACTAAAGGACGAGAGAGAAGGAACATTGATAAGCCCTCAAATCTTATCGATCTGCATGAAAGCAGGATTAGGAAGTATATATCGATATGAGGACCATCTCAGGGTGCAGAGACTTGTTTCCTACATCCCCCCATACTGCTTTGGGTGAGACTTTGATCCGCACTCCATGAGCTACTGCCAAAAGGGCCAGTAGTGTAGGGATTTTCTTAGCTGACTAACGCTAAACCTGGGTCAGGGCCCATGAAGTGAACAATCTTGCTAAATAACTTAGCCAAATTCTAGAACAATTAGAAACATTTTTTTTTGAATCTCGGTAATTTATTCCAATTTCCTATTTTAAAACAAATTACCAATCCTGAAATCTCAAAATATCAAAGTGGTTGTAGTTCATATTTTAGGACTATTAATTACCAAAGTGGTTGTAGTTTATAGTAGGAGAATCCCACTTTAAGTGGTCCCCACTTTGTTTCATCTCCATAGTTCCACTAATTCACAACAATCGTGGAGCCCAATTAAAAGATACATAAAATTTTATAAAATCTATTGGGTTCATCGGATTGCAAGGTTATAAAGTAAAAGTTTTACAAACCCTCGATCGAAAGTTTCATGCGATGCGATATGAAGTTAAACGGTGACTTTCATTTTAAGTCATTCTCATATTCGTTGTTTTGGAATCATTTGAATTTGTTTTTAGTAAATGTCTTATGTAATATTACATTAACTTATGTTATCTGTAAATTAATTTTAATATAAATAGATTAATTAATATATAATTAAATTAAAAGTAATTGTATATTAATTAGATTTGTATTAATTAATAAATAATATAATTACAATTAATTGTTATTAATTAATAAATAATACAATTACAATTAATTGTTATTAATTAATAAATAATACAATTATAAGTAATTGTTATTAATTAATTAATAATAGCAATTTAAATTAGGATTAGCATTTAATTAACAAATTTTTGATTTTTGGCCTAGGCAACATAATTTCCAGAATTGTGACAGTTTTGACTCATCAACTTTGGATACTCATAGATTGAGTTTTACTTGGCTAAATGAGGCCTAGGATGGCTCACTGGAAAGATAAAATCATGGAGAAAATTTCCCAGGAGGTTTCATTAACAGATTTGATAACTTACTCGGTCTATAATCTAGCAGAAGATCAAGCTCCAAATTTTTAATAAAACTAATTTTCATGACTTTTATTTTCTGCATTTTCATTTGGCCAAGGCTCTTCTGACTGCAAATCCATTCATTAATGATATCCTTGACCAATTAAATCATCACAGGAATCAATAGAAAACTGAGATTTTCTTTTCAATTATTTATTTAATTGAATTTGATTAGATTTGTTTTAATTCCATATTTGGCATTTTGATTTTATTTTTGCATTTTAATTTCGTTTTGATTTGTTTTTTAGGAAACAATTGAAGAGATGTGGAGAACAAGATCTCAGTCAATGGGAATACTCTAGCAATTGAATAATGAAATTTTGAGCAAATAAAAATTGATTGAGCAAATTTCTTCTTCAACAAACTTTCCTACTTTGTAAATATTATAAATAACAAATTGCAGAATGTAATAAAGGCTTCTCTCCTCTACAATTATGGAATTCTAAAAGCACTTCTGTAATAGGGATTTAGAGTTGTAGGTGGGAGGATTGAAAATCTCAAATTTGGGGATTATTGAGGATTTTTCTTGTGCATTTTAAGTTATGTGTGATGGGCAGAGTTTGCACTTCTGCAACTCTTGTTGTAACAACAAAAATTCAAGCAATGTAAAGGACTGTTGGAGACCATAGCTAGAGAAATGGATTCAATAAATTGTTATTTCTAATACTATTTTTTTAAATACTAGTTTTAATTTATCATGGAATGAATGCGTCATTTTATTCATATTTGTGCACTTTTTTCCATATGAGAAATTTTCCTCAATCATATGTTGTTATGTATCTCTGCTTTAATGGGTTGAATTCTGATCTTTGAGTAACTATTTACTCATAAATATGTATTTTAATAGTGGTTTAACAAATATTAATACGTTGTGAACTTATTCCTCATATTATTGTTTAAATTATTGATTAAAAAATCAATATCATTTAAGTGAACTTCTTCCTACATGTTGTTGGTTGATTATTTTAGTTACGAGGTCTCTATATAGAATATGTTTTGGTGCTCATAATTTCAATTAATTGAACTATTTCATTAGCTTGATATTCATTATAATCTAGACATATTTAAATCCCAATACTTTAAATCTCTTGCTCTCAGTTGGGTTAGATTTGTATCTTCCTAATTCAGATAGGATTAGGATAGCTCCTTTTGCTTGCATTATAGAATAATTTTGCAGTTAGATCAATTTCTGCATTCTTTTAAGTCCTCTTCCCGAAGAGGCAAATTTTAGTTGTGGCTTTGCTGAGCCCCAAATCTGATTAAGGATCACTTTATTGCCTAATCAGAAAGATGGTTGATCTAATGTCTCTTCTCCATTGGTGGATGAGAGTCATATTGTAAGCCATTTTGTAGATTGAGAGTAGGTAAGTCGACCTAGATGAACTAGTCAGAACGACCATTCCAAAGAGAAAAGGAGCTACTTTAAGGTCTATACTAGGTGGTTTTCCCCCATGTTGTCATAGTAATTTTCGAGGCTTCAATAGGGTCTCAAGGTCAACTTTTATCATGTCACTAGGTTTTCAGAGTAAAATTTGATCACTGGCTAGTTTGTCTAAGAATATCTCCATTCTTTTGAAATCTCACATTATGGTCGTACTTCACTCAGATAAGGAATCATAATAAAGAGGTTGTTTTAATCATATCATTCAACATCATCACCATTTCATTCATTCTAATATGTTCATTAGGTCATTAGGGTTTCAAGGTCCATCCTCATTCCATGCATAAATCCAACATTAAATGAGTTGTGATAAGAAGCTCTTTGCAAAAGTTTTTACGAATCTTGATAAGTTATTCATGGTTTCACTCTCAAGTCTCCAAAGAGGAAGTCTCACTGTTCAAAAATAAAAAAACTAAGCTCATGTTTCAATTCTCCAAAGTGGCCCAGTTTAAAAGGTGAAAATCAGGTTTTGGAAAGGTATGTGGGTCCCATTTTTATTCAAAAGAGAATCATAATTTTCATAGAAAAACCCAAAAATTTCCAAACTTGTTTCAGTTTCCTCCTAACCTCATTTCTTCATTAAGATCTCCCATCCATTAGTGAAAAAACACTGGTTTCCTAGGAAAAAATGGATAAAATTTGGTGGTGCTGCGCTTCTAGAGACTGTGTTGCGCTTCCATGAACTACACTGCGCTTGTGCCAGAGCAGCCCAAAACTCATCCAAACTCACCAAAAACTCGATTTTCAATTTACAATCCTATGTCTTTCTATTCTAAGCTTGTTCATAAGTAAGTATAATTCTTTTGTTCTCCTCTTTCCTTTGGCAAGATGAATGCAATATTCAAGTTCTCTTCATCTAGGGTTTAGGTGAAATTTTCATGCTACAAGCACTAGTGTAACTCATGGTTTGGTTAGTTTTGATATTGAAAACATGTAAATATTTCACCTTACACCTCTGTACATGTTTAAACACCCTTTTATTCACTAAATAACTTATCAATTATGAGATTGCCCCACCCTTACATAAACCCTAACTCATACCTAGCAATTTGAGCAGATTTCCTAGTAGCCATGTTTCTCAATTTCTCCTAATCAATTATTTCCCTCATTTCATTCCATTTAAACTTCATAAGTTTCTTGCAACCCCTATTCATCTCCTAAAATTCCCTTACCATAATTTAATTTCCCCAATCCCCTCATTTCATCATTTCACTCATTCCTCACCATTTTTCCATTTTTCCCTGTCATCTAGGGCTTCTGCCATAATGGAGGGAAATTCTTCACCATCAGAAAGGAGAAAACACCATAAAGGAGGAAAAATGCTCAGATATGAGCCCACCAATTGCAATGAAATAAACTCGTCACCTTTCATCAAGTAGTGTTTTGAAGATGTCAATTTTCTAGGGTTTTGTAAAAGGGTATGTGAAGTAGGTTTCCATCAACAATTAACTGATTAGATTGCCACCATATGAAAGTGGAAAGGGCCATCATAGTAGGGGTTGAGTTTACATTTTCAGTGGTTTCCATTTCACTTTCTATAGGGATACCTCATCATGGAGAATACTGGTTCAAAGGTATGAGTTTGGACCTTGAACATTACAGGAGTTTCTTGAAATCACCCTATAGAGAGACCCATACACACATCATCCCATTTAGTTAACTATTGGAGAAGTATGCACCATTAATGAAGGTTTTAATGAACCTTTTCACCTGTGAGGGAAGATTCTCTAGATTATATGGATATCAAATCATGTTTCTAATGCATGTCACAGCTCCAAAACCTCTCAACATGTGTAATTATCTATGTATAAGCCTTGTTAAAATGTCTGAGAAGCTACAATTGAAACACAAATAACACTACCCTAGTCTTTTTCATCATGACTTGATAAAGATTGTAGTTCTCCATCAGCTAGTAGAGAAGAACATGACATGGGATTTATTCATAGAAACAACTTTGCAATGGCATGAAACTACTTTTTCAGTTCATCATCAAAACATATCAACATAGCAAGTGGAGGTAGGATCATCAAGAAAGTCAACGAAGTTTCCCAACGCACCTAGACCTGAGGTGAATAAAGTGTATCAAAGAGGAAGAATGCTTATGTTTACTTCTCAGGTTGAGAAAAGGGCCAAGCCTTCTAGATTAGCAAAACATGGATAACATGTGTAGGATCAAGACTTAATTGAGCATGATTTTGAATTGGTGGACTTGGAAGCAACAAATGAGCCTTGAAACATGCAACAAATTATCAAAGAGAAGGATTCTCATATCAAAGAACTCATGGAAAATATGGCAAGAGAAAGGTTTGCTATCTCCTTCCTTCAACAAGAAAACAATCAGCTTAAGGCTGGACAACTTGTCATGCAGAAAGAGAAATTTAAGGTGTTGTAGCTAGGGGAAAAAGGAAAAGCAGTGTTGGAGCCTAGTGACCATGAGGAAAATGAAGAACAAGTCAGGAAAAAGAGGCCAAGGACCAAGGTAATTAAAAAGGCATCGAAGGAGAAAAAAGGACACAATCTACTAGATGAAGACCTAGACATGGAGGACAGAATTGCCTTGGAGATCAATGAGGATAGAGAGTATTGGCTAGATAAAGTCAATGACCACTTAGGAAATCTTCTTGCCAAATCCAATAGATATAATCCACTATTAAGGCACACAACACATCATTAGTAGACTATAAACATGATATGCAACATCAAGCTCAAGTAGTGGAAAAACAAGCCAAAGGAAAAAAATGAGAGGGATAACTTAGAGATTCTTGTTGAAGTATCCATGAGGGATTAGAATACCTATTTTTTCAGCTCATGACCAATTTTGAAGTGTTTCTTAGCATTTTTTGTTTTTTTACTATTTTGGTGCCAAATTCAGAAAATGAGCAAGTCATAGAAACATAACAGCTTGGCTTTGCGCTTTTTTCTTAGACCTCCAAATGAAAAATGGCTTTAATTTTTGGAAATATGATGGCCTCATATCAAAACCCATTTAATCAGATTTCCTAGAGAGGGCTCAAATTTTGAGAAAAAGGAGAAAAATTGGCAAAAAATCATCATTCTGCCACTCTTTTTGGTAGGCGCTGTGCCTCTGGAGACACTGTGGGATAATGAGTGTTTGAAGGTCTTCCCATAGGTCATTTTCAAAAAGCCAAGGTGTTATGGAAACTAGATAAGTAAGGCTAGTTGAATGTTCTCTCGATCTCAATTTGGACTTCAAGAAGGCACCTTAAAGTTGATGTAAATTTGGCGTTGTGCTTCTGTAAATTTCTGATTTTTTATTTTAAATTTCATGGTGTAATTTCCTAGTTCTCAGTTTGACTTGGTCAAAGTCAAAACTCATGATGTAATTACAGTTGTTTGAGGTTAGATAATGTAATCATGAATAAATAGACATGATAGGCTGTTTTTATTGTTTATTAGGCCTCATTAAGAAAAATGCAAAACAAAGTCTAAGAGAAGACTTTGTATTTGACTTTCTAACTCTCACCTGTTGGTTGAGAGAATCTTGGAAACAATTCCACCACCTAGGAATTCAAATCCTAAAGGTGGGGAAGTGGTTCAATTCAGTCTATATGTATCATTTCTCATTCATATAGAAGGGTTGGAGTTTTGTGGAGAATCTTGTACCTTATGTTCTTTTAGAACTAATACAGGAGAAGTTGCAGCTATATTTCAGGAATTCTTATTCAGTGAGTCTATGGTGTTGTTTTCCTTTCTTATTAGTTTCAAATGGATAAATTATCTCCCTTTTCATGCTTTATATTCTTCCTATGAATTTTTTTGCAGTTATATAGACATAAATCTTAGATTCTAATCTTTGTTTATCTAGAAATCATGCTTGTGTTTCTTTTCTTCTAAAACTAATGAATTCATGCTTCTACATGCTGATTATGCTTTTTTAAAACTCTCAGACCTATACTACATTGAAAACACTTTAAGTTCACCATATCATACTAATATCTAGCTCCTTTTTATACTTGTCACTGCATACTTGAATCCTTGACCTAATTGTTAAATGATCCAAAAATAAAATGTTATCATAGGTTATAAAGTTGGAATAAAATAATTATTAATTGAAGATGTTAAATTAATAATTATTATTCTAGAATCTTTAATTATTTAATGTAGACATTTAGAATTAGTATATTGTTGTAACAAGTTATGACTCTACAAATGTGTCATATCTTAAGCTCTATTTTAGGAGATTCGTTAGCAAGTTGTTTAAATAGAATTTATTGTAAGTGGACGCTTGTTATTTAATAAGTGATCCATAATTAGAGGTAGTTATGACATTTTAGCTTATAAATAGCTCATTGTAGGGGCGTTTGGTAATTCGGGTGTAAACTCTTGCAAAATCAATATGTAATTGTTTTTTTCTGATTAATAAAATTACATGTCTAAGGACACTTTTGCCATTATTGTAGTATCGGAGCTCCAGTAATGCTGCAGTGAATGTGAGGAGGAGATGCTAGCTCTACAAGTTTTTTGAAAACTCCATTGAATTGATCATCATATGATTGGTATGGAATTTGTCGAGTTTTTTTTGTTTAAAAGGAACAACAATTTTATTATTGATTTTAGATTTGTAAATTCTAAAATCATTTTTATTATAAAAAAATATGGAAAATCTGTGTGACTTTTTTGCAAAATCTATAAGGCTATTTTGATGCAATGATGTGGATTTGCATCTATTGAGTGATGGTGTCAGCATCAGCATTCAGAATTTGACAAAGAATCTTGTGCCTAGCAGATCCTCTAGTTTGCGTCATGAGACCATTTGACTTCTTCAGACTTCTTCAATTCTTGTTTTCTCACACTTGACTTAAGTCTCTTCCTAACCTTCCATTCAGAGACCAATTATCACTTGATGCTCAAGTATCATGGACACTTAATTGTCCGGTAAGTTTTGACAGCAAAGATGCCTATTTTTGGTAGCACTCACGTCTCCGTTTTGCATTCTGATCTTCCTGGAGAAGTTCTTCAATACTTGGTGTCCTATGAGCACTGACTGAGCTATAAAGCTGGGTCAACATTTCATCCTCAGCTTTCTCAACTTGACAAAGCACCATAGCTTTGGGAACATTCGCAGCATGACTATTCAGAACAGCTTCCACATAACCATGGACTTCTTGAGCCATCATTCTAAGCTCCTACTCTGGATCTACAGGCCTTCTTACCATGGTTTCAAGTGATTCGTCTGAAACACTTGAATGCATTGGTGCACCAGTGTCTGAAGATGATGGACCCTTTATTGATGCTCCCATTGAAGGCTAAATAATATTACTGATTTTACCAACCCATTCTATTTTATCTACCATGTTTTCTTTTGGCTTTTTGGTGTAACCAAGCTTGCCATTCTTCGCATTCAGGACAAACCACCATCTACTCCAGCCAGCAGATAATGTCAACAAGTGTATAGAAAAATTCGATCTTCTTAAAGTGTTTTTTTCAAGAAAGTTTAAAGTTGAATTGAAGAGTGAAGAAGCAGAGAGATAAGGAATATTTTTTAATTCTATAATTTTTTTTTGGAGAGATATGGTTAGTTTTTGAATTTTAGGAATTTATTTTTTTTGGAGTAATAAGGTCATTTGTAAATTTTTGGAGTAATAAGGAGATTTTATTTGTAATTTTTTATTTGGAGGGATAAGTGTGACATTGTAACTCAAAGAAATTTTACTTTGGGTGAGGTAACTTTTTTTTACCAAGTTTTGCAAGAGCATCATTGTAAAAGTCAAATTTTGAAAGTTACCTTGTAAATATTTGAGAAATTGACTAGAGCCAAGTGCAAAGCTTAGTCTTTTTTCTCCTGTTTCAATGACTGTACGAGGGTCAAGGCCAAGCCCCTATAGATCGTTTTTATTGCATCATGTGTTGCATGTTGTGTTTCCTATCTTAATATGTTTTTTTGAGTCTGATTCTTAGTGCGAAGCTTCAACACTACAATGTCAAAGTTGATTAATTTGTTTTCTGATTCCAACAAACTTGAAGGTATAAAATCTTATAAAACATGGCAACACCTCATTGAAAACACTCTCATTTATAATGAACTGTGGCAGGGTATATGTGATGGTGATGTTAAGCCAAATAAACCCACAAATGTAGTTGCACTAGAAAAATGGGAAGTTAAGAATACCAAAGCATTGGCTCTCATTAAATCTTCTGTCAATGATGAAATGTATGTCCATAGAGAAAATGCTACAGATGCATGGTTTTCTTTGAGAACTTTTAAAGACTTCTTTGATACTCAACTTGAATCGAAGAAAGTTGATCTACAATTAAAATTGTTGCAACAAAAATTGACTGAAGGAGGTCATGTTCTTGAATATATCTCAAGACTTAAGAATATTAGGTAGGAAATCATTAATGTTGGGTTTCCAGCAGTATATGATAGTTTTATGGTCACAATTTTAATTTCTGGACTTCCTTCTTCTGACACACATTGTTTGGAGACTCTAAAATTAACTGGAAGGTTAGAGAAACTAAAGTTTGATGAGCTTTGTGAAATGTTTACCTGACAGGATAAAACCTTTGGGAAGAAAAAGAAAGTTGGTGAAGATGTCTTTTTCACAGAGGCCATCACTAGTAAATCATTGATTGATATTTCTAGAAATAGAGGTAGAGGGAATTTCAATCAGAATCAAGCAGCACATAATGTACAAAGTGAGGTGAAAGCCAAAGCAAAGGAAACAACTTTAATAGAGGCAAGAGTTCAGGGAGGAGTAATTTTCAAGGTAGAGGAAACAATCAAGGAAGAAGCTATTTTCAAGGGCAAGGAAATAATAATCAAGGTAGAGGACAACATCAAAATATAAGTCAAAGCAGTGGCAGAGGAAAATCTTCAAGAAGAGGAAGGGACTTAAGTCAAATTGTGTGTCGAAGATGTAACAAAGTTGGACGTTATGCTGAAGGTTGTTGAACCTCTGTTAATAAAATTCCCAACTTTCATTAGCACTCAAAACAATTTGAAAATGATCAAGATGATGATAAATCAAAATATGTTTTTACTTCCTCGCCGACATTACAACTTTCATCCCATATTAGAAATGACTATGAAGATGCTTGGATCTTGGATTCAAGGGCAACTCAGCACATGACTTGTCAACATGATTTTTTTTGTAATTTTCAATATTGCCAACATAATTCCATTTTCCTTGCAGATGATACAAAACATACTCCTTATGAAAAAGGAGTAGTTAAAGTTTTTCTCCTTGGCATTGGAGAAAAAATGATTTCAAATGTATGGTATGTACCAACCTTTAAGAAGAAAATTGTTGTCTTTAGTCATGATTTGACAGGTAGGACATCAGGTAATTATGGAAGATGGCTTAGTTAAGATTAATTCAGTCAAATAGAACTTGCAAATAGTGATGACAGGTTATGAAGATGGAAAATTGTTAAGGATGAAAGGGAAAGTTATTCCAAGGCATTCTGATTTTGCAGGCGCAGTGAGTACAGGAATTTCACCTATAATATTATAGCACATAAGATATGGACATTTAAATTTTGATCGTCTTTCTCAATTGTAGAAACAAGGGATGGTTAAAGGACTTCCCACTTTCAAAAAATAAAATGCAAAATGTGAAGCTTGCATTTATGGAAAAAAAAAAAGTCGAGAAAGCTTTCCAACAAGTTCTTGGCATGCAAACAGGCGGCTACAACTAGTTCACAATGATGTTTGTGGACCATTATAGACTTCATTTGGTGGTTGCAAATATTTCTTACTATTCGTTGATGATTTCAGTAGAATGACTTGTGTTTATTTCTTAAAGCAAAAGTCAGAAGGATTTGAAAAGTTTAAAAGTTTTTGCCAACTTGTTGAAAATGAAGTCAAAGAAAAGATAGGTACTCTCAGAACAAATAATGGGGGAGAATTCACTTCAAATGAATTCAAAACTTATTGCAGTGATAATGGCATAAAGTGACATCTTATCAATGTTTATATTCCACAGAAAAATGGAGTAGTAGAAAGAAGGAATCGCACCTTGTTAGGAATGGCGAGGTCTATGTTAACTTTTAAAAGGTTAAGTCCAACATATTGGGTAGAAGTAATTCATACAACTGTCTACTTAAGAAATAGATCTCCAATTGATTCTTTAGACAGAATCACACCTTATGAAGCTTGGTTTGGTTTCAAACCTTGAGTTAAACATCTTAGAGTTTTTGGATAAGTATGTTATGCCTTAGTTCTGAAAGAAAAACGAACTAAGCTTGACTCAAGAAGTTTGAAATGCACAATGATTGGCTATTCTGATGAGAAGAAAGGGTACCATCTTTTGACCAATGGAAAATTTATTATGAGCAACGATGTAATTTTTTATGAAATAGAGAGTAAGAGTGCTAAAGAAAACAAAAGTCTTCTTCAAAAGTTAGAAACTAAAGGCATTCGAAGAAAAGGAAATACACAAAGTCAACAAAATTCACCAAATTGGTATGAACTTGATTCTCCTTCATCTGAAGATGATTCATCCAGTCCATCTACTTCAACAACACCATCTAGATCTTCTAGCAATTCGTCTGCATCTCCAAGCAGCAGTAGTTCTTCTGATAGTGATTCTCCACCTCCAGAATCTTCAACTGATTGACAAACATTAGTTTATATTAATCCTCTTTACAATGATGGTGACTTTTCAGAATCTCAAACAACTGAGCATCAACTACCAAAATGGGTAGTTCAACTTTTGAAAGATGTAAAGCTTGATGAGCAGAATAAAACTGGCACAAGAAAGTCACACAGAAGTGAAGGAAATTTTTCCTTGACAACACATGATTTTACTAAACCTTACACATACAAAGAAGCAGTAAAACATAAAGAATCGTAATAGGCTATGATTGACGAATATCGAGCAGTAATTGATAACAACACTTGGAAACTTGTTGATTGTCCTCAAAATGTTAAACCCATAGGATGCAAATGGGTTTACATAATTAAGTACAACCAAAAGGGAAAACTTGAAAAGTATAAAGCAAGACTTGTCACTAAAGGTTTTGAGTAGTAGGAAGGCATTGATTATGAGGAAACTTTTGCTCCTACAGCTAAATGGAACACAATCCAGTTAAAACTTGCATTGGCTGCTCAGAAAGGATGGAAAGTTCATCAAATGGATGTGAAGAGTTCTTTTCTCAATGGGGATTTACAGGAAGATGTCTATAAATTGAATGGCAAGAACATAAAGTCTGCAAATTGATCAAGGCTTTATATGGGTTAAAACAAGCTCCCCAAGCTTGGTATACAAAAATGGATGAATACCTTAGGAAAGTTGGCTTTTGACGAAGTGAATCTGATGATACTTTGTATGTGTGACAAGAGGGAAAATATCTAGTGATTCTTGTTATGTATGTAGATGATTTGATCGTTACTGGAAACAATGATGATCATATTTCACAGGTGAAAAAGGAGTTACATGCAAGTTTTAAGATGACAGATTTGGGATTACTTCACTACTATCTTGGAGTTGAAGTCTTCCAAAGTCCACATCATATTTTCATTTATCAGAGTAAGTATGCAACAGAGGTTCTTCAATGATTTGGAATGCAAGATTGCAAGCATGTTCTTACCCCCATGGAGAAAAACTTGAAACTTTCAAAATTTGAGGGGTTGGGGGGGGAAGGTGGACAATACTACTTACAGACAGTTGATTGGCAGCTTGATTTCTTTGACAAATACTCGTCCTGATATATCTTATGCAGTCAGTATTCTTTCACATTTTATGCAGGAACTAGGGAAAATTTTAAGAACCCCCCCAAATTTACATGTATAATAAATAGGCGAATCTCCATGGTATATAGGAAAAATCGAAGGCGATTTTATCAATAATATGATATGTATATATAATTTTTTGGCGAATCTCTCACTAGGCATGGCGAATATTTTACTCAATTATAAAATCTTGTGTTTATTGAATACACAAATGAAATAATTGCATTCCTCTAAAATATCTTTTGAAATCAAAATTACCGAAATTAGATATCGATAATCTAGTGGGTGTAGGATAAAATTTACCCGTGCCATTCACAGAAAGCATGAGAAAAAAACCTAATACTATATAAAACCAAGAAAAATTCAAATTCATCACTTCTAGGGACCTCGTAACCACCCTGCCAATACACAAGTATGTTGCTGTTCTCAATTAGAAAAATTACCCAAATTACAATCTGTTTACTCCAACATATGTTGGAAAGTTATAGAAGGATGACTAGTGCAATCAAACCATTCCTTTTAGCCTTGGATTTGTTTCAGTTTAAAACAAAGTATACAAATATACTTGTCCAATGTCCATGCTTTAACCATTCACCTTAAGATGTTTTTACAATATAATTTCATAAGTCTATTTAATATCTTCATTATCATAAAAACCAACCTATATCATCTTAACTCCACATCTACCACTCTTAGGGGGATGAAATCTATTTATCCCTCTGAGCACTTGGTAGACCCAGAATTAAGATGGATCTAAGATGATAGAATTTCCCCTTTAAATAGTCTATGCTCACATGAAAACCATGGTATTACCATGGGTTATCATTATTAAACCTGGAGCTTAGAAATTTCTATTACTAATTTATAAAAATTAATAAAATTAATAGTTGATTTTTATTTTAACCAAGCTAAAATGATTAACATACATTAAATTACAACATCCATTTTTACTCTTGATAAGATCAAATACTTTTTCACTCTATGCTAGTTTGCATATCATGATATTTGATACCTCTCACGATATTTGATACCTCTCAGGGGTTAGTAGATCCAAAGTAAATATGGATCTATGCTGGTTTAATTCCCCCATTTAAATAGACTACATTCCAGGTGAATACCATGGGTCAATACCATGTGCCATTTTGGTGAATACCATGGGTCAATACCATGTGCCATTTTTATTTTTATTAATACTAATATTAGGGTTAATAATGTTTTTTGCATGGTATTAATAACAATCTAGTCCATGGTATTTTTCCCATAGTATTTTGCCCATAGGTTTCACCTAAATATAACGCATTTTTTGAGTGTTCGTAAATATAAGGTGACTTATGAAGTAAATATAAAAAAAAAAATTATTTGTTCACCATACCTCACGTTTATTTATATTTTTATTAATTTACCATACCTCTTTTACAAATATGGTAGTTGGCCCATAGGATTCACTTAAATAAAACCTCTTTCTTGAGCCTTCATAAATAGAATGAGGGTTATGGACTAAATATAAAAAGATGTTTTATTTATTTACCATGCGTCTAGTTTATTTATATCTTTATTTATTTACCATACCTTTTGAGTAAGTATAAAAAGACATTTTATTTATTTACCATACCTCCACTTTACTTATATTTTTATTTGTTTGCACCCTTACATGTATATAAGGTAACTTATGGAGTAAATATAAAAAATGTTTTATTCATTTACCATACCTCTCATTTATTTATATTTTTATTAATTTACCATACCTCTTTTATAAATATGGTATTTGGGTGGTTGGCCCATAGGATTCACTTAAATAAAAACTATTCTTGAAAGTGGGCGAATGGATTCACTTAAATAAAACCTATTCTTGAAAATGGGCTAATGTAAGGTTGTAACTCCTAATTTCAAGGGCTAAATTTACCTTTTTTACCCTCTCCCTTAAAATAAGGTGGGCTATTTGAGGTGATTTTTAAAAATGTACTATGATACAAAATATTCGCCCACTAAAAATTTAAAACCCCTTAATTGCCCCAAAGGGCGAACATTCGCCCCTAGAATTTTCTATGGGAGGAACCACAAGATAGCCACTGGAATGTAGCCAAAAGAGTTCTTTGATATATCCAAGGAATAAAAGATTTTGGTTTTCTTTACACAAATACTAAAAACTTTGTACTTGGTGGATATTCAGATGCCTACTTTGCTGGAAGTATTGATGATTGACCATCAACATCAAGCTATTTAATGAACATGGGGTCAACAGTAGTGTCCTGGAGTTGTAAGAAACAAGCTACAATAGCCACTTATTCAGTAGAAGCAGAGTACATTTCAGCATGGGAAGCAACATGTGAAATTGTTTGGTTGCGCAGAATTTTGCATGACTTGGGAATTTCTCAGTCAGGAGCTACATCATTATTCATTGACAGCTAGTCAGCCATCAAACTTGCGAAGGACATAGTTTTTCATTCAAAGACAAAGCATGTGGACACCAAGTATCATCATATGAGATCTCTCATTGCCAAAGATGTTCTCAAGCCAGTTTATTGTCCTTCAGAAGATCAGATCTCCAGCATTTTCATGAAACTGCTTGGAAGAATAAGATTTACTATGTTCAGGGATGAACTTGGTATCTGTTGTAATGTGTATTTGGATCATGGGGGGAATGTTAGATGATCCAAGAATAAAATATTATCATAGGTTATAAAGTTGGAATAAGATCATTATTAATTTAAGATATTAAATTAATAATTATTATTCTAGAATATTTAATTATTTAATGGAGACATTTAGAATTAGTATATTGTTGTAACAAGATATGACTCTACAAATGTGTCGTATCTTAGGCTCTATTTTAGGAGATTTTTTAGCAAGTTGTTTAAATAGCATTTATTGTAAGTGGAAACTTGTTATTTAATAATTGATCCATAATTAGAGGTAGTTAGGACATTTTAGCTTATAAATAGTTCATTGCAAGAGTGTTTGGTAGTTCGGGTGTAAACTCTTGCAAAATCAATATGTAATTGTTTTTTTTCTGATTAATAAAATTAGGTGTCTAAGGACATTTTTTCCATTACTAATTACCCGCTCTAATCCCTAATCCAACAAACCAAAAACCCTAAATTCACAAATACTCAAACAATACTTGCATATCTAGCCTAAAACCTATTTGTTTTTATTTTTTCATTGACAAATCCTTAGAGAGTGCCTTCTCTGTTTCGGTAGGGCTAGCTACTGAACTTAAAGTGGTTCAAGGTTACCTATTTTGATCTCCTCATCAACATAAGAAATCGTAGGTAATAACATTTTGGCATCATTCTTGGGGAAATAATTGATAAATCATTCTTGGGAGTTATTTCAGAGCTTCCGAGAAAACTACTACTCTAGTTCATAATTTCCAGTATCTTAAGATAGGTCAATTTTACAAATTTCAACAAGTTTAAGGTTAAAATAATAATAATAATAATAATAAATAATAATAATAATAATAATAATAATTGGCCCCTAAAAGACACACGACGTCAAATCCTGACCCAAATCCACCTTTTATTGTTGAATCCAGAAAAAATACTCAGAAAAATCAAGTTACCTATATCTATAAGTGCAGTTCGAAAAATAAAAAGGACAAATTCTTTTCCTATAAGTCTATTTGCTTTTGAGCAGCTTCCTTTTGATATTCAGCTAGAATTGTCTCTTTCAAGGTCAAAATCTGAGTCTTGCATTTATGAAGTGATATATGAACCTCTTCCATTTGAATCTCATTCTTATTCTTCATAATCTCTATCTACTAGAGTTGATCATGAGTTGTGGTTGAATTTTGACAAGCTTCAAAGTCTTTCTCATGAGCTCCACATCACTACTGAAAAAAACTACATCCAATATCATCTTGAATACTTAACTATTGTTTCATCCTCTACTACACCTCCAAATACAACTACTACATCTCCAAATATCTAAACTACCTCCTCTCTTCTTCCACCACCTTCATTAGTGTCATCACTTTGCCTACACAACCCATTGTAGTACCTCCACCACCTCTAGCAATCATGGCATGATTTGCATCTCTTCTGCTACCTGCTCAGCTTGTTGCTCTACCTTAGAATTATGGTCAAAGACTCCCTCTATTTGATGGAAGCTCAAAAATCATAGCCCAACGTCATATTCATAAATTGATAGATTTTATTGATTTGGAAGAAATTGATCAAGATGATGCCAAGATGAGAATAATAGCTCAGAGTATTTTCCGACATGTGAAGAAATGGTTTCGAAATTTGGCTACTAAATCTATCAATAATTCTCAGAGATTGATAGAATTTTTCTTAGCATGTGTTATAGACATATTTGGGCACATCAACCCCAAACTTATATGTCAATGTATTAGGGCTCATCAACCCCTAAAAGAGTTGTTTCATACCCTAAAGGAACATAGTCATCTAAATACATCATTCCCCAAAAGTTCCATCTAAGAAACCATCTAAAAATTGCCTAAATTGAACCATATTGACTGCTCCACTAGCAAAGTGTGATGCATACTGAGTGGTACACTACCAAGGTGCAATGAATATTGTTTAGGCCTTCTATAGGGTGTGATGGGCAAGGATGGAAAAATGTCCGAGACATTTTGCTAAGTGGTTGCTCATGGAATCTTCGAGAAACTTCTCATGTGCCACTTGTCTCTTTGAATTCGCCCAAGGATGAATAAGGGATCTAAGAAATCTCCAATCCCTTCTCTTGTGGAACCAATTGTAACAAGTGGAATGACACTAATCAAACCCCATGGATGACTCACACCCTTGCACACATCTATAAATGGATCCCTCATCCAAGAGATCTGGAGGCTGAAATATTGTGAATTGCAAGGAAGTGCTGATATTTTG
>Ga0115851_100260_pt1 | contig 20994 bp, 24 predicted proteins | sample InSIn2gowninarea_FD_83865 | JGI IMG/M metagenome (GOLD analysis project Ga0115851, IMG submission 83865)
CTAATTGCATGATTGCTCCTAAATGTTGATAAGGAGTATGTCATGCTACAAAAAAAATTGAGCAACTATACGCTTGGCACTGGACCATTTAGGAGCAATCATGCAATTAGAGATCGAGGGAATTTCTCTTCTTTTGAGTGGTGGAACATACATGGAGGTGCTACTCCACTTCTACAAATTTTGGCATTACGGGTGCTATCACAGGTGGTAAACACTTCTTCTGCAGAGAGGTGTTGGAGCTCTTATTCTTTCATCCACAATGTTAATAGGAACAAGTTAAATTTAGACCAAGCAGCGAGCTCAGTTTATGTTCACTACAACTTGTGATTATTGTCCCATTATTGTGACAATGCAAAGACTAATAAAGACCTTAAGCTTTGGGACAAAAGTCCAGAGGAGGTAAATTTGGAGGATGGAGTATTCTTATTAGAGAAAATGGAGGATGCTCTTATCCAGGACGATGATGATCAAGTTGAGATGCCACCCCCATCCGGTCTCATGTTTCCCAGGTTCCATGCTTCAACACCAATAGCAGGGGCTTCATCTTCATCAATTCCACTGCGACAACTTCCACAGCCACCATCTTCTTAACTACCACCACGTGGTCATCAATTCCACAGCCACCATCTTCTTCACTACCACCACGTGGAGGCTCACATACGATTCGTGGTGGAAGGAGGAAAGATTAGTAGATATATTCACAGTTTACTACTTTTGTCATAGATTAGAGTTGTAGTCTTGTTGTGAATTTGAATTTTTCTGTCTCTCTTCCTAGTTCAGTGTGTACTTGGTGGTGGCCAAGTGGCCTATTTTGTAAACATTATTATTTAAGCCACCATCTTCTTAACTGCCACCACATGGTCATCAATTCCACTGCCACAATTTCCACAGCCACCATCCTCTTCACTACCACCACGTGGAGGCTCACATACGATTTGTGGTGGAAGGAGGAGAGATTAGTAGATATTCATAGTTTACTACTTTTGTCATAGATTAGACTTGTAGTCTTGTTGTGAATTTGAACTTTTCTGTCTCACTCTTCCTAGTTCAGTGTGTACTTGGTGGTGGCCAAGTGGCCTATTTTGTAAACATTATTATTCGAATTTTGGACATGAATCATGTTGACGGTGGCTCACTTGATAGATAAGTTATTTGAATGTTTTATGATTTTATCTTCTAAATGTTTTATGTTTTATGATATGCTTAAAAATTTGATGTATGTTTGTAATTACTAGATCCCAGATGGTTGATGCTCAAATAATTAATCATTGATGTACAATGGATGCAATATATATCTTGTTTATGTACAAAATATGCATGTCTTCATACCTTCTACAACTAATTTGGTATTTTGGATTTTTTTTAATATAATTGCAAAAATATAGAAAATAAATAAATAAAAAATAAAAATTGATATATATATATATATATATCAATGTGGAAAAAGTCAAAGTCAAGATTAATTCAACAAAGGTCCAAAAGTTAAAAAACTCGTTAAAGTCGGGAGTTTTTTCAAAAAGTCGGCAAAAGTAAAACAACACAAAATTATTCAACTTTTTCTTTTTAACATCTATAGTATCCACAACATCAAATAAATGCATTTCCACATAAACATGTAAAGAAAGCTAATATATAATATGTATATGAAGTCTAGTGCTACATCACATATCAAAATAGTGAATCAACTCTTGAATCTTGAGTCATGTCTGAGTCTCACTCTCAAGAGTCAAAATATCAACAAAAAATATAATAAATGTATATCATAAGTCATCTAAAAGTCATCAAGTAATCAGTCACTGAGATCCTCTTTCCCTTTTACGCGAATAGGGAATGGCTTTGCCTTTTCCTCTAGAGGAAGAAGGCCCTACCCCCGGGGATACAAATGGACTCAATCGTCCTCTAGAAGCCGATGGAAGAGGTGGCCTCTGTCCTATGTTGCTGCTACCCATCCTAGATGGTGTCACCTCCTCCTCATCATCCTCAACCATGTAACAACCCATCTATAAATATAAAGAACGCAAGCAGAATAGCAGGTATACGGTACATGCATATGATAACTAAATATGCATGTGTCGCATACACCGCACTAGTATTTTGTACTAAATTGATTATAAATGCTAAATACCATGACACTTCTTCGAACAGAGGTTCTACTCATTCATCAATATTGCTTGATGTATGGGTAGATCTTAAAAAGGACTATATAAATTATATATTCCAGATTATTGATAAAAATATATATATTAATAAATTAATAAAATAAATTTTTAGAATATATATAAGAAATTAATTAAAAGGTCCTAAGTATAAAGTTATAATGTTATATTAAAAATATATATAACAAAACATTGTGATATATATTAAAAACATAATGCGATATAATATTTACATTAAAATAATATTTTAATAAAATAGAATATGGATTCAAAACATAAATCATATACATCCTCGACCTTAAAAGAGATAAGGGATGAATACGTAGGGGAGGAGCGTGTCATCAACAGGTTGAGCGGTGGGCTGCAGATGGAAGAGCGGCCACCGCCAAACAAGAGAATAAAACCACGGGACATGGATTTGGGGAGGAGGACAAAAACCAAAGGGAAGAATTGTGAAGGAGAAGGAAATCATCCAGAGGAAGAGCTTGAGTGTTCCGAGGTTCTGGGCACGAGGGACAGTGGGCTTCTATTAATAAGCTTACTAGATTGAGCAGCCAAGTCCTGCTCAGTTTGGCTGGGTGAATACGGTCTTTTGGAAACTGAGTAGTGCAGCCGGAGGCATCTTCAACCGCAGGGGCACAGCATATTCAACCGCAGCGACACAGGTAGGTACCTCAGCAGTGCTGTTAATTTATTTTGTAAGATTTCAGGAAATTTGTTTACAGGTTCATGATATAAATCAGGAAATTGTTTACGGTCTTTACAAACTAGCTTTGCCTCCTGACCCTGATGTTGCTCCTCCTCCTCTACCTCTGCCTCTCCCTCCCCTGCAACTGCTACATCCTCTAGATCCACACCTAACCAATCTGGGATCGAGTCCATGATCGGCGTCTCAATCTCGACCCTCCATGCAGCGATGGTATCAATATTGTCCAATGAGATGGCTTCCACATCAGTAGGTGTCTGAAGTTGTCTCACCCACAATCGAAGATTGTAGTAGACATAGACCATGTCATTGAGGAATTGGGACTCCAATCTATATTAGGGTCATAGATTGTAAATTAGTACTTAGAAAATTTAAATATTAAAAATAATCAAATGAATTCAAAGAATTTAATTTGAAATTTTTTTACCTGTTGCGCTTTTTGTTGTCTATTTTGTCAAATACACTCCAGTTGCGCTCACACCCAGAGGAACTGCATGTTTGGTTGAGCACTCGAATGGCAAGCTTTTGGAGATGGGGTACTCTAGCACCATAGCTTGTCCACCAAGCATCTACAAGTTAAAAGAAAAATGAGAAACATAAAAAAACATTGAAATTCTAAACTTGAAAGTTTGAAACAAACTGAAGCTTACCTGGTATTTTGGTCGTCCTAATCTTAATAGCCATGCCAAAACCAAATGTGCCACCTCCCATCCTATAGATCTCCATTTCTTTAGAAATATCTTCACGTTCTTGCTCAGATGACACCATCCTCTCGACACAAGTGAAGAACCCATCCATCACCTCGGCATCAAATCTGAAACCACAGACATAAGAAAATGCGGGGTTGAGGTAGATACTTGTAGCATGAATGGGGCGATGGAGGGTATTGTTCCATCGCTCATCAATCACTCTCCATATGATCTGTTGTTTCTCTAACCCCTCGTCTCCCTTATCTTCATAATAAGCACGAATGGCTTCTTTGGCCCTGTCCATGGCCTCATACAAGTAGCCCATTGCGGGCTTGTCTCCATCAACCAACCGAAGAACCCTTACCAAAGGTTCTGAAATGGCACACAACTCCTCTACTCCTGCCCAAAAGCTCTGATCATATGAAACTAGTCTGCATATGCCCTCTCCCTCTGGTTTGCGACTAACAGATAATGCACGTCAATCCGCTGAAAGAAACATGCTCTTCACATCCCACATAGAATTCAACAGAGACTGAAGAGATATGAAAGTAGTGGCAAATCGTGTAATGGCAAGATGCACCAACTCTTTGTTTTTGGTGTATTTTCTCATCAAGCTAAGCACAGATACATGATTATATATAAATTTTGTTATGCTCCTAGATGATTCAACAATATCCCTCACAATAGGAATCTTACCTATATCCTCCAACATCAAGTCAATGTAATGAGCAGCACAAGGTGTCCAAAACAAGTTAGGATACCTCTCCATAAGCAACTTGCCAGCTGCAACATAATTTGCAGCGTTATCCGTTATGACTTGGATGCCTACTTCTTGAATGAAGATGTCCAACAACTCACATAATGTGTGTGCATCTTTAATGTGTGCAGATGCATCAACAGATTTCATAAACATTGTCCCCTTGGGACAACTAACCAAAAAGTTAAGAAGGGTCCTACCCTTGTGGTCAGTCCAACCATCTGACATGACTGCGCATCCAGTTTGTTCCCATGGTGCCATAAACTCCTCTAATCTAGAAGTGCAATCAATCTTTTCATCTTGAAAAAGAGGCCGTTTCAATTCTGTAAAGGTGGGGGCTTTGTACCCTAGGCCAACGACAACAACAACATCAAACATAGGCTGGTAGAATGGGTTTGTCTTGGCAATGTTGAAAGGAACATCACTCCATAGAAGACACTTACTGACCAACCTGTCAGCTTCTGCCTTTTCTTTTTTTTAATTGTTGATTTGATGGCAGGTTGTGCACCAGTTGTGGTTCTAGGAACAAAAAAAGATGAGTTAGATGAGGGGTTGGGACCTATGGGTGAGGAAGGTGATGCTGGAGAACTACTGCCACTCTCAATTCCCCCCACTCTTGAGGCCCCTACAAGTTGGAATTTTAGTGTTGCCCTAGTGTTTTTTCCTCCTCTTTATCCATCAATGATTGAATGGCCCATCAGATGATTTCTAGAGTTGTATTTGGGGAAAAGTCAACATTTTTCCCCCGGAATTTGCCCCATATGGAACTTTAATCTGTTGATACCTCCTGACATATGCTTGCCACACAACTTGCACGTCAAATACGTTCTATTGATCCCCCCAGATTCGTGTATAGTATCAGGTTCACCATATTCCCACATAGCGTCCAAAAACCTTGACATTTTGTTTTAAACTTTGAACTTGAATTTAAACCTAGGCACAAAAAAAAATTGAAACAAATTAAAAATTTCCCATCACATAAAAAGCAAACACAAATGCAATAGTTGATTTAGATTTTAAATGCCTCTTCTCAGTCACTTGAAAACACTCAGATTTAGCAAACAAGGGTTTGAATTTTTGTCATTTTATTCTTGAAAGTTGAAGTTTTGCTTCAATCTAGATTCTAAACCATGTTTCCCTTTCAAAATTCTAGGCGAAAATAAGACATAAACAAACTAATAGAAATTTAGAGAAGTATAGAAAGATTTAAGAAATCATGTGTAAAAAAAACTAAGGAGAAATTAAAATACATACCTGGCAGCAGCAATTCGGCACTTTGAATCTCCCACGATGAGCAGTGGAAAAATCTCCAAATCTCCACCACAAAACTCACAAATATTCTCCTCTAGGGCAATGGCAAACCCCTATGAATCTCTGAATGGGAGAGAAAACAACAGAAAATAAGATCATTTTCGCCTTTGCAGCCTCTTTATCCGCGGCTTGGGAAGGGAGGCCAACTTTTTGGGCCGACTCCCAATTAAATCGGGAGTATAACGATTAAATCGCGATTTTTTTCCTTTGTGAAAAAGTCACCAAAAAGTCGGGGGATTAAATCGTTTAGTTCAAAAAAAACACATTTTTAGGATTAAATCGTGATTTTTTGCAGACTTTTTCCACACTGATATAAATATATATATATAAATAAATATATATATATAGTAGATGCTTTCGAGATGCTTCGCTTCGTAGATTTTTGGAAAATGGCACTTCTGACGCTTCTCTTCCAAAAAATGTCCCCGCTTAGTTCAACATTGGAACGTTCCACAAAATCCACTACCTATCACATCAAGGATCATAGGATCTCAATAGACATGTCACAAGTCAAGACACTCTCCTACAAGCATCAATAGCCCCAACCACTTAGGAAGCATATGATGAAGTCCATTGGCCTAACATGGTTCTCGTAGGCTAAGGGAAGGAAAATTTAATAAGGGGACTTAATTCACCTAAGGAAACATTATAAAAATCTAAGGGGGTGAAAATGGGGACACTTCCTAGGCAAGTGAAAAATCACTTTAATTTTATAAATGGAAAAAATTATAAAGTGACTTTATAAAAGTTAAAAGGCTAAAATGGTGGAAAAAGCGGTCATAAGTTTATAAAAGAGAAAAGTGAAAAGACACTCCTCATTCTTTCACTTGCATTTTTGATAAAGGGGGTTCTTGGAGAGTTTTGGAAAAGAAGCTTAGGGTTTGAGAAACCCTAGCCGCCATAACTAGCTTTAGTGTTGAAAGTTGAAACTAGACACCCTATTTGGTTCAACAAAGTGAAATCATTCAGATTTCACCACTGTGTTTCAATGGAGTAAAGGATTTGCAAAAGATATTGAGGTAAAGAGTTGTTATCAGCTGATTATATCTTTTGGTAATGTGTTTTCTATATATTTTCTCTTACAGGTGACAGCCATAGCCAAATCTGGAGATTCATCTTGTTGGAAGAGTACCCATCAATAAGAACGAGTTTCCTAGTCTATTGCTAGTGGGTTTGAGTAGTAAATGGGTCCAGCTCTCTGTTCTTGAAGCTGGCTAAGTTCCTTATGCATCTGGGACAAGTTTTCTCCTAGCCAAAGCTAATCTTATTGCTGGTTGTGGGTCATCTCTTCGATTTGAAGTTTTCTGTGCACAAGATAGTGTCTTCCCCTACTGAAGTTAAGTCCCTGAGTTATACGCAAAGGCCACACTATTTATCTTATTGGAGGCAGCGATTTAGTGGGTCACTCCAGGCTTAAGAAAAGGCCGAGTTAGCAATCTCTTATGGGTCATCGAGTTGTGGTGGGTTGAGGGCCATATTCCTCTTCAAGGGCTGTGCATATTACCTCATTAAACCCATTGTTGAATTATCACCGTCTGACATTAATTTATGAACTGAAGTTTGCGGAGCTGCAATCATTATTTTATAAATAAAAGACACCAGAGTTCAAGCTACTAAAATATTCTCAGAGGCTCGAGTTTCAAAGAAAGATGAAACCATTTGGTTGGTTGTACGTGTCTCTTCGATTGAACCTATTCCTGTAGCTTCACATGGTTGTAGCAGAGAACGTAATTCTCTGAAGGTTGTACTGCTTATATGTACATACATATATTAAGGGCTGAGCATTTCATCGTAACCAAATCAGGTTCCCTTACTGTGCTTATTGTGATAAATTTCCTTTATCAGAATTAAGATGATGAATATGTATTTGCCAACGTATTAATAATGCAATTTATATCAGCATATGTGTTATTTCTGATATAAAGATGTCATTCTAGTAGCTGGTACAATCTTGTTATACATTCCTATCTTTGTATGTTGGTGTATAAGTTGAACAAACAAAAAATTTACATCTACAATAGTATGTGAACAAAGTGTTTGACAGAAATTCTGACTGAAAATTACACTAGAAACTCAGTCATTTATGGAAAATTTAGGGTATTACCAGTGGGGTATCTTACAGTGGTATCAGAGCATGTTCTTGGACAATTGTGAAGTCTAAGGGCAGTTTGTTAGTGATGTCATGACAGAGGAAAGTCCTTTCAGAGGGATAACTTACAGGAGGAAGCACACACATAGAGAACCCACTCCTATTAAAAAAGAAGAAATTCCAGATAGTGAGAGTGAAGAAACACCAGATAAAGGGAAAGGGGTAGAAGAAACACCTGAAATAGAAGAACCAGACACGGGTGACAAGGAAGAACAAGCCTTTAACAATTTTCTCAGTGCAATAAATGATTTGGCTAGGGACCAAAAGGAAATGGTGGACCTGATGAGAGGGATGACAAAAAAAGGAATTTCCACCGGAAAAGAACCAATAAATGGAGAAGGGTCTAACAGTGCAAAGGGCAATCGTGCTCATTCAGCACAGAGCCATTCACGCTCATTCAGCAAAACACCCAGACCCAACATGCCTCAGTTCTTACATGAGACACCAAAGGACCAAACAGAGCAGTCTGGTCAAGGGATTCTTTATGCAGATTATTTGGAGGAATACAGAGCATTGGGACGGGAGTTCCAGGTTGTCATGAGTTTCAATGATTTCTGGCACCTTAAATTGAAGAGCAAGCCCAAAACATTTCAGAAGGCCTTGAGGCAGAATCACAAGCTACAAAAGGCACTGGGGAAGGTGACCATCCCTTGCTTTGATGGGTCATCCAAATGCTCAGCTCGATCATGGGTACAGAAACTGAATACATATTTCCAGTTGAATCAGATGACAGAGGAGAAGGCTATCAAGCTAGCCACATTACACATGGATGGCGAGGCCCATGAGTGGTGGTACCATGGGTTGGTGACAATGGGTCACAACAGTTTTTCATATATTGAGTTCACTCAGAGGCTCATTGAGCGATTTGACAGGAAGGACCTGGAGCTCCGTTTCAGGGAGTTGGCTCAGCTCAGACAGACAAGCAATCCGGAGGCCTACATTTCAAAGTTTCAAAGATTAGCAGTTAAGATCACGGATATCTCAAAGGCTGACTTGTTGATGCTAATTATAGAGGGGTTGTCGGAGCCTCTACGTTGATGGGTCAAAGGCTTCAAACCCACTACACTACGTGCAACAATTAACAAGACCAGGGATATGCAGGATGCTGCTTCTAAAAACAAATTCACTCCAAAACCCTCTTTCCCTCAGAAGAGTAAAGAGGTCAAGCCCTTTCAAAAGGAACCAGGAAACCAAAGATGGATGAGGAGACCTGGAAGGAGTTAAGAAAGAAGAAGCTTTGTTTTAGTTGTCAGTAGACGTGGGCACCAGGGCACAGGTGTGCAGGGAAGGATAAAGTGGGCAAGGCTCACTATATTGAGGTGTACTCTAAGTTGCATGAAACGGGGAAATGTGTACAAGTTTTTGAAACGGGCACGGATACGAAACGTGACCCCCCCCCCCCCCCAAATTTTGGAAACGGGGAAACGCAATATATATATATATATATATATATATATTAGGACATTTAAGAAATATGTGCAATCATAAAGCATATATGATACATTCTAATTTATTACATTATGATTAAATTGTCAATTGTCAATGCATAAACTATAAGTCTCTAAATTTACATCACATTTGCTCATGAATGATCACATAATGAAAATAGCAATATCCAAAATCAACCATGAGAAATTTCGAATTTCTTGTCTCGTGCTTGATTGGGAGTCTCCTCCTACATAGTTGAACGACCTTAGTTCTCTTGATTAAATACAAGTTCCATACCCTAGTATCCTACGTGCTCTTGATTATTGGGAGTCTCCCCTACATAGAGGGCTTGGTTCTCTTGATTAAATACAAGTTCCATACCCTAGTACATGACAAAATCCAATGGAAACATTGCAATCCCTCCAATCCTGAAATCCTGAAAAATAGATAAGTCTGATGGATTTTTAGTGAGATCTAAAATTCTACTTTCTCCATATGAAATCCAATCAGAGGGCAAAACCACTCTCAAACACCCTTAGTCATTTCATGGTAATGTTAAAAATTTAAGTAAATGGATGAAAATGAAAAATAAAGGAGAATGTCACTTTTACTTTAAGAATTTAACATTACCATGAATTGCATATCAACACTAGGGCCATAGGCTTGAACATTAGGCTGCCCCACTCAAAAAATCCTCTTTTTTGTAACTTGAAAGGCATCCAGAAGATATTTTAGTTGCCCAATAAAAAATTAGAAGTGAAAAAATCTTTAAAAAAATACAAGAAAAAGTCAAATTAGAAGAGGAAACTCCATTGTACGGCCTGGAAATGCATTTCCGGCCGTACTGGCCACTTTTCCTCCTCGAGAAACGGGCCAATACAGCCAGAAACGCGTTTACAGGCCATACGGTACGAGTTTCCTCGTTTCCGGTCGAAAACGGACCCTTCTCCAACGTTTCCTGCAACTTAGGGTGTACTCTAAGAGTGACGGCGATGATGGAGATGAGGAGCCAGTGCAAGGACAAATACATCAAACAATTAGGGGTGAGACTTCACATGCAAAGGGCAAAGCCCCTATCATTGCATCGATGTTAGGATTTCCTAGGTATCATACTTTCAAAGTCAGAGAGGTTCTGGCAAGACACAAGGTGATGGTATTGATCGATAGTGGAGCTTCCCGCAATTTCATAGATGCGGCCATGGTAGAATGAAGAGGGATTCCTACGAAGGAGTTTGATGATTTTGTGGTTACAATACCTGGTAACCATCAGATGCACTGCAATAGATACATCCCAAAGTCGCAGTTAACTATCGGGAACTACACAGTGACTGAGGACTTCTTCGTGGTGGACATGTCGGACACCAATGTGGGGTTAGGATGTCAGTGGCTCTACTATAGCGAGAAGTATACCACGATCAGCGGAACATGGAGATGGAATTCAAAGATCCAATAGATGGCAAAAGGGTGGTTTTCACCAAGGTTAGTCTCATCCAACAGCATGGAAGCAATATTAAGGCAGGGCGATATCAAATGGGTGGTTGAGTGCCTTATTACAGACAACCCACAATTGGACCAACTGTGACAGCATCCCGACGACATTTAGGTATTGCTTGATAAACATCAAAAGGTTTTTTCTGACATTCCTCCAAGTAGGCCACCAGACAAGTGATTTGATCATGTTATAGAATTGGAGGAGGGTGTTCATGCAATTATTACCAATCCTTATCGACATCCCAAAGATCTACAAAGATGAGATAGAGAAGGCCATTAAGGAGTTGTTAAGGTTAGGTCATATTCGACCTAGCTCCAACCCATTCGCTTCTCCGGTAGTGATGGCTAAGCAAGATGACACCTTGGGGATGTGCATAGACTAGTGGGCTCTAAACAAGAGGACAGTCAAGAACCATTATCCTATCCCCAAGATAGACAAGTTGATGGACGAACTGAGGGGCCAAATATTTTTCAAAGATTGATCTTCATTTAAGCTACCATCAGATTCAGGTTCGGGAGCAAGACATCCCAAAGACAGCGTTCAAGTGCCACTATGGGCACTACGAGTTCTTGGTTATGCCATTTGGGCTAGCCAATGCCCCCACGACTTTCCAGTCATGCATGAACCATGTGTTCAATAAACAATTGCGAAATACTTGTTGGTCTTCTTTGATGATATATTGGCCTATAGCAAGACTTGGGAGGACCATTTGATGCACTTGGACGAGGTTTGGGGGATTCTGGAGGAACAAGAGCTATATGCAAAGGAGTCCAAGTGTGAGTTTGGCATGACAGAGATGCTCTACTTAGGGCATGTGATTGGGCATAATGGCGTTTAGGTCCACCAGGAGAAAATTCAAGTAATCATTGAGTGGCCCACCCCAAAGAACATAACAAGAGCTTCCTTGGCCTCTACACCTACTAGAGGAAGTTTGTTTAGGGGTTTTCACAGTTAGCAGCACCTCTAACAGACCTCACCAAGAAGGGAGCCTTCGGCTAGTCAGAGAAGGCATAGGAAGAATTTGAGAAGATGAAGGAGTTAATGAGTATGTGCCTTGTGCTTGCACTACCAGAGTTCACCCATCCATTTGTGCTGGAACGCGACACTTCAGGGTTGGGGATACGAGCAGTTTTTATGCAGGATCATTGCCCCATAGCATTTGAGAGCCGCAAACTCAGAAATTATAAGCAACGCTATTCAATCTATGAAAAAGAGATGTTGGCCATCATGCATGCATTGGCCAAACTCACGCAATATCTAGTGGGGAACATGTTTAATGTAAAGACAGATCATTACAACTTGAGGTTCCTCATGGAACAAAAGGAACTAAGTGAGAGGCAACAAAAGTGGATTAGTAAATTGCAGGGCTATGACTTTGAGATAGAGTATGTCAAAGGCAAAAACAATATAGTGGCCAATGCCCTTTCAAGGATGCCACCCATTCTCTCACTTATGGAGATGGTAAATGATTGGAAGTCATTGTTGCTTGTGGAGTATTCAATGAATAAATTTGCCTGTGAAATTCAGGATGGGTTGATTCATGATGACAGGTACCGAATTGTGGATGATATCATTTACTACAAAAACCGGATCTATCTGGTGCCAGAATCACAACTCAAGGAGAAAATTATGCAGGCATCTCACAGCTCACTCTTAGCGGGGCATCCGAGGTACATAAAGACCTACATGAAAATTAGGGAGAGGTTCACTTGGAAGGGCCTCAAGATGGATGTGTTGAGGTTCGTGAAGCAATGCAACACTTGCCAACAGAACACACTCATCTAGCAAGCTTACTGCAGCTAGTCCCTATTCCGGAGCAGAAGTGGGAGAGCATTTCCATGGAATTTCTCATTGAGCTACCTCTGGTGCAGGGCAAAGACTGTATATGTGGTAGTAGATCAGCTCACAAAATTCGCTCATTTCTTTGCCATACCATCAAAATACTCAACAGCACAAGTGGTCAAGTTGTTCTTCAAGGAAGTCTTCAAGTTACATGGGTTGCCGAAGACCATCATCAATGACAGGGATAGTAGATTCATGGGTGGCTTCTAGCAAGAGCTATTCAAACTTGTGGGGATCGAGTTGACACCAAGCACGAGCGACCACCCATGGACTGATGGACAGACAGAGATAGTCAACAAATGGCTGGAGGGCTATCTTTGGAATTATGTAAACTGCCGGCAAAAGGCATGGGTAAAGTGGTTGCAGCTGGGGGAGCATTGCTACAACACCACTTTCCACATGTCCATCGGCATGACACCCTTCAAAGTGTTATATGGGTATGACGCCCCAACATTTGCAGATAGAATATTTAGGGATAGTTAGGCACCTAGCCGCCATAGCTAGCTTCAGTGTTGAAACTAGACACCCTAGTTGGTTCAAGAAAGTGAGATCACTCAGATTTCACCACTGTGTTTCAATGAAGTAAAGCATTTGCAGAAGATATTGAAGTAAAGAGATCTTATCAGCTGATTTTATCTTCTGGTAATGTGTTTTCTATATATTTTCTCTTACAGGTGACAGCCATAACCAAACCTAGAGATTCATCTCGTTGGAAGAGTACCCATCAAGAAGAACGAGTTTCCTAGTCTATTGCTGGAGGGTTTGAGTAGTAAATGGGTCCAGCTCTCTGTTCTTGAAGCTGGCTGAGTTCCTTATGCATCTGGGACGAGTTTTCTCCTAGCCAAATTTAATCTTATTGCTCGTCGTGGGTCATCTCTCCAACTGGAATTTTTCTGTGCACAAGACAGCGTCTTCCCCTGCTGAAGTTAAGTTCCTGAGTTATATGCAGAAGCCACACTATTTATCTGATTGGATGCAGCAATTTAGTGGGTCACTCCAGGCTTAAGAAAAGGCCAAGTTAACAATCTCTTATGGGTCATTGAGCTGTGGTGGGTTAAGGACCATATTCCCCTTCAAGGGCTGTGTGTATTACCTCATTTAACCCATTGCTGAAGTATCCCCGTCACACATTAATTTCTGAACTGAAGTTTGAGGAGCTACCATCATTATTTTATATATTTAAAAGACATCAGAGGTCAAGCTACTAAAATATTCTCAGAGGCTCGAGTTTCAGAGGAAGATGAAACCATTTGGTTGGCTGTACATGTGTCTCTTCAATTGAACCTATTCCTTTAGCTTCACATGGTTGTAGCAAAGGACGTAATTCTCTGAAGGCTGTACTGCTGATATATATATATATATATATATATACATACATATATATATATACACACATACACACACTAAGGGCTGAGCATTTCATCGTGACCAAATCAGGTTCCCTTACTGTGATAAATTTCCTTTATCAGAATTAAGATGATGAATATGTATTTGCCATCATATTAATAATGCAATTTATACCAGCATATCTGTGTTATTTCTGAGTTAAAGATGTCATTCTAGTAGGCTGGTTACAATCTGGTTATACATTCTTATCTTTGTATGCTGGTGTATAAGTTGAACAAACAAAAAAATTACATCTACAGCAGTGTCTGAACAAAGTGTTTGACAGAAACTCTCACTGAAAATTACACTAGAAACTCAGTCATTTATTGGAAAATTTGGGGTGTTACAGTTTTACCAGTGGGGTATCTTACATGAGCACTCCATGAGATCCATTGTCTATTTCATTAAGCACCAACATAAGAGTAAATAGGCATGTAAAATAGAGAGCACTCTTCCATAGAATCCTGTCTCATCATTCCACAACAACAATGCAAGAAGCAACACCATGAAGCACTGGCACCACAAGTAAGCTGATCCAAAGTATAAAGTCTAAAGATAACCAATACATCATATCATCACCAACTATCAACACCAAGGAATACGTCACTGCCATCCATCACATATGAGTCTGTGACCATGAAAAAAGCAATATGACCCAAGACACCTAATCCAATCATCATGGTGAAGTAAGAATATCATCATTATGCTGAACCAAAATGCACATCCTCCAGCAAAAGTAAAAGGTTAGTATCACTAGTTAATCAGCATCCCTGCAAATTACCCCTGAAATATGTCAAGTTATGAAAAATCACACAATTACCACTTATGCCAATATGAGGGGTACGAGGGGCATTTCAAAAAGTAGGAGATGTCAAAGAAAGGTAGAGCTTTCTTCTTGAGAAAATTATCATTTTCAATAAAGATGGAGGAATATGAGCCTCTTCAAGATCATTTATTGATAATGAAAAGAAAAATTAGAGATCAGTTGAAAGCAATTGATGGAACCATTGAAGAAAAAGATATGGCAATAATTTTAGCAAAAAGCCCTCTACCTTTGTATGAAAATTTAGTTGAAACCTTGAACATAACTTCTGGGAATGTTGATCTGACAATTGAGAGAGTGAGTAATAAGCTTTTATAGAAGGATAGGTGTAAGAAGCGTTATAGTTGCAGCAGTGCAAATGGAGATCGGTAGCCTTAAGAGCACAGCTCAAGGAAAAAGGCAAACATGAAGATGGCAACAAGAGCGCTAATTCATATACTCAAGAACCTGTGAAATGTATTAAGTGTTTTTAATGTGGCAAGTTGGGATATAGAGCCAAGCTTTTCAAACTATGGTTTTGAGATCAAAAAACACAACCAAAGCCATTCTTCTAAAGATCAATCTGGGAACAAACAAGCCAATGTAGCTGAATGTAATCATCTTATGTGTTTATAACTAACATAAAAGAGTGATTGCGATCACAAAATATCCATACATTGATTCAAGTGTATCAAGACATTTTACTAATTATAAAGACTGGTATATTGATTTTATTGAGGACATACCAACATTGAATCTATGGTCTTAAGTGGCGGAGAAGAATATAGGGTTGAAGGCAAGGTAAGTGTGGAATTTCAAATGAAAGGTAAGAGGTTGCTATTTAGGGATGTCTACTGTGTCCCTGATTTGCATAAAAATTACTCTCTGTTAATTGGATTACGAAGCATAGCCCACATTTAAATGTTGTCTTTAGTAATAATAGTTGTTTTATTGTCGGCAAAAGTAGCAGAAAGATGATTTGAATAGGTGTGGACGAACAAGGTTTTCTTCCACTTGTGGTTGGTAAATAGAAATTGATGATTACATGAGAGAACCTAGGGAAACCAGAAGGAAAGCTGCAGATTTAATTTTATGCTTGTGCAAGTTGAATGCGCAGCCTGTCTTTTCACATTAAAGCCTTGTGCAAACTGTTAATATTGATAGTCGAAGGAAGCTTTAGTTAAAAAAAATACCAAAAATTTAAAAACAGATATTCGACAACATAAGACTATGATACAAGTCAAAAATATTCTTAAATAGTAGATTTGAAAGAACCTACCATGCAGGATATGGGAGTGAAAAACTGCTGAGGTGGTTATCCGCATTATAAAAATATACAACTTAATTTGCCGAAATGTGATGGTTTGAATGTTAAACCACTAAGTGGATATTTTTCTTGGCGAACCAGTGCCACGTGGGTGTAGCTTTGGATGGGCAGTGACCAGAAACTAAATAAAGGACGTCTCACCATTTTTGGTAGAGAACGTGAGGGCAAGGCTCTACGTCCTCGGCGATCTCTCCTCCCAAACAGAAATTTCCGTGCAGTCTCCAAGTCCCTGGGAGCAAGGAAACGTAGGCGACGTGTCCCCAGGGAGACAACTCCCTTGAAAAGTTGCCTTGCCGTTAAATTTCCGCTAAATTTATTTAACACAGTAGAAAGTAGCCCCAATTCAGCCAAATTCTTTTGAGACAAGTCCCTTGAAAAATTGCCTTGCCGTTAAATTTCCGCTAAATTTATTTAACACAGTAGAAAGTAGCCCCAATTCAGGCAAATTCTTTTGAGACAAGTCCCTTGAAAAATTGCCTTGCCGCTAAATTTCCGCTAAATTTATTTAATACAGTAGAAAGTAGCCCCAATTCAGGCAAATTATTTCATACTTCTTATGTACAACCGTGGAAGTCTACTGAGGCCACAAATTTGCTTAGAGTTATTTTTTTTGGAATGGGGGCAAATTTTTTTTTTAAATCTGTTTATAGGAGTAGGAATAGGAGTGGGAGTGTTTGAATTGTTTTTTACTGTGGATATGGATTCAGCATTATTGAAAACTCTTTGAACACCTAAATTACCTACATTTTCTAAAACTTCGAACTAAATTTTTGCGAAAAATCATACAGGAATTTCCACTATGTATGGCCTGGGTAGACTACTCTGTTTTGGAAATGGAGAAACTCGTTCACTGTAAGGTGACCTGACTAAAAATATTTACACTCGGTCATTTTCAAAACTGAGTGAATCTTCCCATTAACAAAATCAATAACGGAAGTCTGAAGGTAATTGAATTTCAGCAGAAAATCACCATGAGTGAGCAAGTTCCAGGAATTTCATCAAAAATGGAAATTATGCCCAAAAGGATAAGGGGGAGCAGAGGTGGCAGGTACATGAATGAAAAGTTGCTCGTTATAGGCAAAACAATGAATGAAGGAAAGGTCTAGGAATCCGATAACTTACAGCTTTATCGGGGTCCCATGAGCCAACAAGAGGCGCAGAGCCATAGACATGAGGAATAAGGTCTCTATTGATCTTGGAGAACTCCATCTTGAGTGAGACATAGAGTTGCCCCCCTGCATTTTCAAGCCCTTCTTCTTCTCCTGCGTTTTCAAGGCAGTTATCTGAGGCCTTTGACCCACCAGCACCCATGGTAGGACTAGGTGATTCAAATCCCTTCTTTTCTCTGACAATTGAATTGGTCTAGGCTGCCTTCTGTTATATACAGACTAAAAAGACTTTCATATAAACAAAAAAAAGATGAAGGAATTTTCGTCGTGATGAAGATAAGATCAGGCAATAGTCAGCATTACAGGAAATCCGTTTGATGTAGGGTGAGTTTGTTGATTACGGTCGTAGTCAGTCTTTTGTGGCCTTCCGCTGCTGCGCATCCTACGATCATGCCGTAAGCAGGCACTTGTGGTCTTCCTCTACTGCGCATTATATAATTAGCCTTCCCCTTATATATATGCACACTAGATAAGGTAATGATGTAGAGATTGGGTGGTAGTTTACGAGGCTATTCTACGGACAAATTGTTTTTTCATCTGAGATTGGGTGGTAGTTTACCAGGCTATTCTGTGAATAAACTGTTTTTTCATATGAGATTGGGTGGTAGTTTACTAGGCTATTTTATGGTAGTTTATTAGGCTATTCTATGGACTAATTGTTTTTTCATATGTTTGATGTATTTGACTTTTTTTTGTGATCGACAAACCCCTCACTAAATAGATTATCCCAAGAGCTAGCTACAAGCATATTTGCATAATTTTTTTTGTTGTCTTTGAAGGTCTCACATTCTAAAATGAAATGTTTTTTTGTTTCCACTTTTCCGGAAGAACAAAAAATTCATATGCTATGTTCCCATCCTCTCTTTGTATATGGTGAGCGGACCCATCTTTTGACCCACTCTCGGAATAAGCATCTCAATCTCTTATAGTTGAGCGGAATACATTTTTATATTAAAATATAATATTAAGGGTGATTTTTTTATTTTTCATTATATGGTTTCAAAATAAAAGTCAAAATAGTTTTAATTATATTTTTTTGTTGGTTGATATACAAACAAGAGTTATCATTATGGGATGATGTGTTACCCTCCTCACCTAAGTTGGCTTTTAGACATGTTATTGAGTTGGCTTTTATTCTATGAAGAATCTAGGATTTACCATAGGTATCATTCTCAAAATGAGAGAAAGTGTGTGGGGTTTTCCTATAGATACATTATTTGGAAAAATTAGGCAAAGAGGGAGAGAGAGAGAGAGACAACCCCAAACCTATAAGACAAATATAGTCATGAAAAGTAAACAAAGCCTTAATACAAAAAAAGCATAAACATATCCAGACTTTAGAGGTATTATATCTACTTACCTAAAAAATGTGTTTAGAATTTCTCCAGGAGATCTCATCTTAGTAAAATGCAAAATTGCATCTCAAGGACACTCTCTAAGGGTCAAGTCATATTGATTCGGCATTATTTGAAACCGTGGGTTTAAAATTTTCCTAATCTTAAGCCATTAATTGCTTGGTCAATCCAAATCCTATAGAGCCTATCATTGATATGCATGGTTTTGTTTTTAGTGCTAACTCCCAACTCTCAAATCCATTTGTTTGTGCTTTCATAATTCTACTTCACAAGTTTGCCTAGCATTTCCATTTTCAAGTCGACTAGGTTTTGTAGAACAAGCATCGCTTAGTGCATCTTCATGTGCATCTATTCCACGACATCTACAATGGCCTCCTTGTTCCCTCGTATCAAGCGTTGACTCCCAATCTAGAGCTAACGGCCCCTACATCACTTCATTTTCCTCCTTTAATTGTTCAAATATAGTCATCAATAAATTATGTTTTTTACCCCTCACATGGATTTGATTTTCTACCTCAACAAATCCCATTGTACTCAAAGTTTGAGCAAGATAATGAAACTATTCAAGGAAAATAACCACTCTCATGCACAAAGCCTAGGGCTCCACCCCAATAGGACTAGGAAAATAGTTGAGACACAATGTAGATATGTGGGGTGGTGGGATGTATTGTACCTTAAAGATATTCTTGACTATATTTTTGGTAAATATGCTTTTGTTCCTAAAATAAATTCTTGTGTGACCCTCTACCCCTAAGGTTGACTTAGGCAGAGTAGGGAGAGTAGGCGAACATAAGTTAGCCTAAGGGGCTTGCTGGGTACAACACACCCTAAAAAAACTATTTTTGGGGTACCATTTTAATATTTTTAGTGTAATACTAATGTCATGTAGTTTAAGAAATCCCACCTTCATAGACTTCATACATTTTATTTAGCTATTTTGCACATTGCTTTGTCTTAGCAAAAAAACCAAAAAAATCCTAAGATCAATAAAATTCTCAAAATGTAATATTCCATGGAAAAAAACAAAAAAAACATATATAACAAGGAAAAACACACACAGAGGACTATTTTGCAATTCATTGATGCCTATTAGGAGTTTGGGCAAAAGTATTAAAGTAGTAGTTTTTCTCCAGGCATTGACACCAAAATACATTTTTAGGAATCGTCGATAAGTATGTTGGGGATTGACCAAAAATTGTCCATGGGTTAGTTTTTCCTATAGCATCGATAAGTTATCGAGGGTGTGTCCAAAGGTGCATCATAAGGAGTTCCCCTCGAGATGTTAATTATTAGAGGTCTACATTTTTGTCAAGCGTCGAAAGTTTTTTGGATGTCCAAGTTTTTTTCCTGAACACCAATAGATAGAGATCGAGGGCTTTGCATAGGGTTGATAGTCGAGGGTCACATCTTTTTTCCAAGCGTCAATAGGCTTTTGGAGGTCTTTGATGAATGTTGATAGTCTTTAAGAGGTTTAAATATTTTGTCAAGCGCAAATAAAATCTCTAGTAATTCATCATTTCTTTTGAACATCGATAAAACTTAAAGGTCCATAAAAGGGTTTGGTTATGTTCAATTTCTCATTAGGTCTTGATAAGCAAAGAGAAGTGCACTTATCACTTTCAAAGGTGTCCTAAAAGTTACCAAGATGAAGATTTTCTTAGTGTCGATAATCAATCAGGGTTTACAAAGAAGTATCGATGAAATCATTTTCTCCAAGAATATCCTAGGATATTCTCATTGGGGTTTTGCTAAAAGGAGTCAAAATAATGATTTTTAAGGGTTCCAATGCACTTTGCCACTGAGTGATGAAAGCAAAGTGAAGTGCATCGATGATGAAGTTCCAAAATGGATAAAAATTACCTTTTTCCTGCCACTGGAAAAGGAAGCTTATTTTAATGTGAATTTATATAATCAACCATAATGATCAATATTTTACTCCTCTAACCACTTAGATTTGGACCTTTGTCCCTTAAATTCAAAATCATATGGTTGATTTGTTCACTTTGCTTTGTTTTCTAAATGATCAGTGTTTATGGTTGGTTGTGCTCTAAAATTGTTGTGTCACTTAGCATATCAACTATGAGTATAATTTGCATTTGTGCTATGGTTTCATATCTTCTTATCTTTGATGTGCATCTTAATCAAGTTCAATTACGCTAATATCGAGTATTTATAGGTTTCAATAACTCCATATCATCATCGATCAATTCAATTAAATTATGTGCAGGGTATCACTGGAATGGAAAGTTTTCATGCTAATTGTGTTGTTGGATGGTCTTATTATTAGTGCAATGCTACCAAGGGGAACCTTCATTCCCAAAGCACCAAAAAGAAGAGGGAACAAGATAGGGGAATCATCTAGTTTGGTGTCAATGGAAAGTTTGGAACCAATAAAAAGCATAAAACTAGTAGTCCTATTACCCTC
>Ga0115851_100230_pt1 | contig 20959 bp, 8 predicted proteins | sample InSIn2gowninarea_FD_83865 | JGI IMG/M metagenome (GOLD analysis project Ga0115851, IMG submission 83865)
TGTGTCCTCTTGTCTTCTGTGATCTATGTTTATGTTCTATCTGCAATTTACTTTAATGCTGATGTGATTGCTAATTTGGAAAAGATATTGAGGTAACTGTGAAAATTGAAATAAATTGCTCTAAGCATAGAACATACCTAAAATTAACACGAACTGTAAGAAGAAACCCTAGCTTCTTGATGATGTTATGGACGAGGTTGATTGAATCCAAAAAGGTTGAGATCAAGAGGGAGTTGACACATTCTCAAGAGATAAGTACTTTTTGATTGTTTCTATTGTTGTCTCATTATTAGTCTCTTGTCTTTGTATAGTTTGCTTGGTTGTATTCCTTGCTTAGTTGTTCTTACATGGCCTCCTAGAGAGGTTTGCAGGTACATAATGAAGGTTGCCAAGGTTCTGGCAGTAGAAATAAGTAATGGAAGAACAATGCCTGCGACAAGAGGACTTGTGTTCAGAGATATTGGATCAGTTAAAATCTGAACTTAGAAAGAGCTCACAGATCAACCAGATTGAAGTATGCCTTGATGACTTTCAAACAATGAATGGATGGCAATCTCAGAGAAGTACTATTACCTCAGAGGGAGAAGAAACATATTGTTAGGTAAACTTCTGTTAAGAGGTTATTATCCTTATGATACCTGTTATTATGGATGTAGAAATTGTCTTCTTGGTGTATGTAAGAGCTACCTCAAGCCTATGGGGTTTACGAAGAAGTCTTATGCCTATAATCGAAAGAAAGCTTTGTACAAACTTCTCATAGAGTGTATAAGATGGATCCTATATGATTTGTTTTCTGACGAAAGCAAGAAATCTCATGTGTCATAGGTAGTTGCAGTGATTGGAAGATTTGCTCTAGAGGAAGAAGTTTCAGCTTCAAAGGGAGTTGACCTTTGGATTTGTAACAAAGAATTATGATGTGTTTAGATAGCATCAATAACAGAGGGATCTAATCGGATTAGTTTCAGAAAGAACACTCTGTTAAGGTAACCATAAATAAAGCTGTGGTGATGGATCCATGAGGCAAGCAGATTAGTGTATAGTTGAGCCAAGATGCGAGGCTTATTTGGTGTTGAAGTACTATCTTGGTACAATTGTTCATGGCACAATTATTTATTGTTGGAAATACTGGGGGGATGAATTTGTATTTCTTTCAATTGTTATTTATGCTAGTTAATATTTGTAATGTCCCCAATTAAATTAATTTTGTTAAGAAGAATTCCCATTTTTGCAATTTGGGTGTTGGGAATGTTTTGGCATGTAAGCTTCTGAAAAGTTGGTTGAGGGAGTCCCCACATAATTTTTGGAGAAATGGAGGCCACCAACATTATAGAAAAAGAAAATTAAATTGGTAGTGGGGATGTGGGGGCCACCCAAAGGGGGAATTAGAACCCCTTAGTTAAATCGAGCTAGGGAGAAGTGAGAGAAAGTTCGAATTGATGGAGCCCACAAGGAGAGAGAAGGGGAAGCAAAGATAAATAGAAGGAAGAGGCACCATTTTCGGGGCTTTGACAAATTGAATTTCTGATTTAGAGTACTCTTGAGCTACTTAGCGAAGACTACCAGTGCTGCTTAGCACAAGGAGATTTTTGGGCAGAAATCTCAGCGCTTTCTTCGGTGGACTTAGAGTGCCACCCTAGGAGAGAATTTTAGAGCTTATTGGAGAGGAGATTGCAGGAAATTGTGGGTTATTTCCAACGATATTTTAGCCAGTTCGAACTTCTAGGAGGACGTAGTGGCAGAAATTGATTTGCTTGGTTGAGATGTCTTCAAGGGAAAATTCAGCTGGAGAATTTAGGAGAAAGTCCCTTGATATTGGACCAAATTTCGTGGAGAGTTTCAGGGATAGATATTACTGCTCCGGTGAGAACCAAATTCAGCATTTGTAGGGCTTGTGCAGTCTTTTGTTGGGCAGAATTTCGTGGAGCTGTTGCTAGTTGAGTTGGGCAAGGTTGAGGAAGGGATTTCCCTCTTACCTTCCAATAGTAATTTGCAAAAGATTCTAGAGCCATTTGAGGGTGGAAACAGGGCCAAATTTGCAACAATAGCTTGAGGGGGACACAAAACTAGTAGAGGAGGGCTTAGCACCAAGTTTGGGTAATTCCAGGAACACATGTTGTTGACTTGATGAAGTTATCTTTAATATTCCGAGTGTTTGATGATAGGTTTCTGCCAAAAGCATACAGTTAGGGGGAGCTTATGTTGATTAGGCTTTCTTGAAGAATTTATTCATGAATGGATCCTTATGAAATCCTTGATGAGCTATAATGATAATAATTCTTTGATAAGATCATTTCTCAGGAACACTCCATTGAAAAACATGATCTCCTAACTATCCAATGGACTACTGTTGAAGATGTTTTCCATTTGATCACTAAGCAGAAATTGGAGCAACAGAGAAGGCCATCTAATGCTAACAAGGCAAATAACTATGTTGCTGTTATTACAGATGTTAAATGTCTCGACTCAGGGATTTGATGTGAGAACAGGTAAATTATGGACACAAATAAAGACAACCTTCAAACGAACAGATACATTTGGGAATGGAGCTTGAAGCAAGAGCAGATGGCAGCATCTAACAAAACTAAAGCATTGCAAAAAGATGCCAATCAGTAAAAAAAATTTAAAAGACAGTCGCAGATTGGATATGAAAATCTGCTAGTGGAGATAACTTGCAGAGATTTTTTACGAGAACACAAGGAAAATATGGCTCATCAAAAGGACTATAGAAAGGAGAATGTTGTGTAGTTGAATATAGCTTAGTAACTTAAGGAGAAGCACAAAGATACAAAGGAACTTGGATATGAAGAAAGAAAGCAATTTCAGTGGCATCTTCTCTTGATTCAGACTATAAAGAATCCTTAATTTTGACTGTGAAGACAACAAAATTCGGATTGCAGAAGCATAAAAACTTGGACTTGAACATTTGGTGTATGGCTATTTGGAGTCTATTTGGAAGCATTGTTAAGCATTGTTGAAGCCATGATAAAGTAGATTTTGAGACATAAAGAAGGGATAATGTGCTAGCTGATGATGAGGCAGCAATCCTTCTATCTTGAGTAAAAAGAAGAGCACCACGACAGGGGGAGTAACATACACATGAACATCTACTATTCATAAAGAACAGAAGCAGTTTGATAGGGGGAGTCCTTGAGCACCCCGTTTGCCATTGATGTCAAAGGGGGAGAGAATGTTGAAAGGAAAAGAATATTGCCATCAATGAAAAAGGAGGAGATTGTTAATCTAGGTTGTCATTGATGTCAATATGGCAGTGTTTGTGATGGCAAATTCTTGTGACATGTGAGGTTGCCCATTGATGCTCATTGATCATGATACTGCTCATGGAGGATCCAAGGAATGAATACAAGACATAATAGAAACAGTGGAATCAGGGAGGAAAGATATCAGAAGCCATCATAGAAGTGCTATTGGAAGGAGAGCTATAGGAGTAGTGTATCAGAAGTTATAGGAGTGAAGAGAAGCCATAGGAGCGATAAGCCAAGACAAAGCAGATCTATCACATATGCCAAGAGTAAGAACAATATTAGAGGAAGGAATAAACCATGGAAACCTTTTAAAAGTTCACAGTGCATAAACCGGAGGAGTTAACATATCATATCAGCGGGTTCTATTATATGCCACCGCACAAAACCCCCGGTTGCAATTTGATATGCGGATCTGACTGCTCCAATAGAATAGATTGTTATGTTATATTGCGTCTGCCTCATCAAAACTTTCATATCACAAGTCTTAACGGGATGTCACGTTAAAACACTGATTGCGATATGTACTGCGGACCCGATGGTTCCATTATAATACACCTTAATACTATATCGCATTCGTCGTGTGAAATTTCATATTGCAGGTCATAAATGTCACAGTAAAATCTCCGATTGCGATATAATATTGCAGACCCGCTGCACCACTATAACATGACTTTATACAATATCGCATCCACAGTATCGCTGGTTTCTAAGGGATGTCAAACCGCCGATTGCGATAAGGTTGTGGACTAGATGGGTTTATTAAACAACTGCTTAAGATCATATCGCATCCGCTCCGTCGGTAGTAGTGGAATCATTATGCTATGTGCAAACCTCCGAACACTGTGATTGCGGGATTAAAGGAATAACTCCAATTTTCATGAATGTTGCGATTGCGATTAATGTGGGACCTCCATGTGGGTATATGGCTTTGGATGAATATTAAAAAAAAGGGCCTCTCTGATAAAAATTTTTAATGTGCAAACTCATAAGTCGGCCTCTCCTCCCAATGAATGTGTCTTTTGGTTATCGACAAAACTCATATATATACAAGTTGAAACACTTATCTTTAGGTAACGGATTTTGTGCATCTAACACAAAGAAGAAGTAACAGTTCACAACTCGTGAACTTGAAGAAACAAAGAAAGCCGAAGTTCGAGCGGGAAGGAAGGAAGCCGGAGGTCTAGCAGGAAAGAAGGAAGCCGAAGGTCGAGAAATTTTGTTGATTGGGTTAATCTTTGAAAGGCTCGGACCTGTGATGAATTAGAAGAAGTACGGACGTCAACCTGAAGAACACTTTTTTTGTGAAAATTTGTTTGACCTCGAACCAACGAAGTAAGATTTCATCAGTCATCAGTTGAAGGGAGCAGTAGACAACACCGACGTTGAAGTATTTGTGAGTTTGTTCCTTGGAAGTAAGATATCGCGACAATCACTCCTAAAGCAGTTACTACGACAATAAGAACAGAGGCTTGAAAACAGAGAATTGCTTTTGTGCATACATTGAGGCTTAGCGCAAATATCTTGTTGGAAAGCTTCAACAAATCTTGAAAAGATTATTGGAGATCATGATGCATATTTGAAATCATCATGAGGTAACTTTGCATACGCTGTTTGGGCAATATGAAGAGTTGTGAAGACTCCTTCATATGAAGAAAGGTTGTCATTGATGTAGCAGTGACGCTATAGATAGACAGAATTCAGTGAAGAAGATTTTGGGAGTAGAGAATTACTACCAAACATATGTAGACAATATATAGCAGAGTCGGAGCCCTTGTGGTTGGTGCCTCAGAATTGGAAGGATTGGTGTCCTTGGAGTTGGTGCTCCTAAATCCAAGGTTGGTGCCTTGACAAGATAGGGGTGGAGCCCTTGGGGTTGGTGCCTCAGAATTGGAAGGATCAGTGTCCTTGGAGTTGGTGCTCCTAAACTCAAGGTTGGTGCCTTGACAAGACAGGGTTGGTGCCCTAGAGGTTGGAGCCTCACAAAAGACCAAGTTGGTGCTTGGCAAGAGGTTGAAGCCTGTGAGATTGAAGATCGGTGTCTTCATCAAGGGTTGGAGCCCTATATATATTGTACTTGATTTATTGTAAAGATTATATTAATAAAAGCATTTATTCCTATTGTTCATTTTGTGTTCTAAATATAAATGATTTAACTAGAAAAAATAAAAATTGAAAAGAAATACTAATTCACCCCCCCCGCCCCCAGTATTTCCAACAGATGAACCATGTGGCGGTCATTTTGCAGGGAAAAGAACAACATACAATGTCTTGAATCTGGGCTATTATTGGCCATCAATATTCAGAGACTCAAAGACTTATGTTAAAAAGTGTGATAGCTGCGAAATGATAGGAAAACTTGTAGTTTCTGATGAAATGCCATTAAAACCACAAGTGCTTATAGAGCCATTTGAACAATGGACTCTTGACTTTGTGGGTCCTATCAATCCACCATCTAATGGTAAGAAGTACATCTTAGTATGTACTGACTACATAACAAAATGGGCGGAGGCAAAAGCAATGACCAAGGCAACATAAATTGCATTAGTATCTTTTCTTTTTGAAGAGATATTTGTAAGATTTGGGGTTCCATGGCAGATTGTCACAGACCAAGGAGCATAGTTCACCTCTAAGCTTGTTCGAGACATTACAGAGAAATACAAAATCAAGCATAGGAAATCAACTCCATATCACCCTCAGGCAAATGGACAAGTGAATCAACAAACAAAGTAGTTGAAAACATCATGACAAAGATAGTGAATATGCATAGGAAGGATTGGTCAGAGAAACTGAATGAAGCACTATGGGCTTATAGGATAACATGAAAAAATTCTATTGGATTTAGCCCCTATCAATTTGTTTATGGAAAATAAGTTCTGTTGCCAATTGAATTCGAGATCCATTCATAAAAACTCTGCGTAGAATTGGGACCAGACTTTTCAGAAGCACAACAACAAAGAATAATGCAACACAATGAATTAGATGAGATTAGAAAACAAGTTGTAGAACATCCATCATTGGTGCAGCAACAAAGAAAAATATGGCATGACAAATTTATCAAGAAGATTTTTTTTCATACAGGGGACTGGGCACTTCTTTATGATTCAAAATATAAAGATTTCAAAGCAAAATTTACTACTCATTGGCAAGGCCCATATGAAATAGAAGAAATCTTTGATAACGGATTAGTGAAAATTAAAACAATAGATGAATCTGCAACATCATGCTTAGTTAATGGACATAGATTAAAAGTCTACAACAAACCAATCAATAAGGAAGATTTTCTGAAAAAGCTCTCAGTAGAGCGAGACATGCAAGTTTTGGAAAAGCATAGTCATATGCCTTCCTTAACTATATATATATATATATATATATATATATAAATATATATATATATAAAATAAAAAATAAAATAAAGATTTGACTGTGAAAACCAGATATCTGGCACTCAAATCTGAATTCATATTTGAAAACCAAATTATTGGCGAGTATGAATTCTTTGCTTTTCTTTTCAGTTCAAATTTCATTTCAGCATTTTATTCTAAGACTTGAGGACAAGTCTGCAAAAAAGCAAGGGGGGAAGGTAAAACACAAGTAGTATTTATACTCTTGTTTATTGTTACCTTCAAAACTTGTATACACTTCAGAGGGACTTGAGCATCAAGAAAAATATGTGAGTAGGGACTTGAAAGAAACATCAAGCAAATACTTCAGAGGGACCTGAGCATCAAAAAAAATATGTCAGTAGGGACCTGAAAGATCAAATACTTCGGAGGGACCTGATTATCAACTACTTCAAAGAATTATTCTATCTCAACAAGATGTCATTTGTGCAAAAGACTCATCTCAAAAGCACTAAAAACTCCATTATTTTAGAAAGATCACTAGGCAACAGAGGACTATTTTATCTTAAAGGAAAAGCTACTTCAAAGGATTACTCCATCTCAAAATGAGCTCCAACACAACAAAGATGAAACCTTCCAAGATCAAGCTACAATCAAGAAAATGTTCTATGAGTTAAATTATTTTTATATTTTAAATGCTTCAATTTTTGAATTAATACTTATAATTAAAGACCAAGTTGACCTTGATATTCCCTTCTATTTATACTAAAATACCCTTCTAGACCTCCATTTCCTTTCATAAAATTCTTCCATTATGCTGCCATTTTTCTCAAAATCCACTCTTGTATAGATCTTTTACACCCCCATTGTTTTTTTAAATTTAAGTCAAAATCAGAGGGTAAACCTCCCTTCACTTCCAACAAAGGCAACATAATAAGATTAACAAGGGCAGATGTGAGCAATAAGAGTAAGTATGGGCAAGTGTTTCCTGCAAAATAAGACAAGAAAAGGGTCAAATCTTAAACTTAGTTGAAAGGCAGCATTGGAAAAGTTTATTGTAACACGCTATACTTAACAAACAAAGCAATGACTAAGAAGTATGAGTTTGTAAACCTCTTCTTTTTCTTGTTTTTTAAATGACCTTAAACATGGTCATTTCAAAAACTTTAGACTATATGGAAACGAGAATAAGGGAATGAATTTGAAGGAAGTAGTATCATGAATTGATTTCATGAATACAGAACCTTGTTCTATGAACAAACAATCTATTTTCTCAATAAAAAAGGATAACATAAGCCTACTAGGTGTAATGATGAAATCAAGGTATTGAGTATAAAATCGTTATAGAGACAACATAAAACATTGAAGCATGAAAAGGTGAACTTGCTAAGGCAATGAAGGTCTGTACTCTGTCCAAACAAAATGATTAATGCATACCCGTCTAAAAAGCATAAGTGGAAGAGATCATGAAAACAAAACACAGAGGTAAGAGCCTGATTTGAAATGATTAAGCAACCAAAGGACAAATCATTCTCATGCAACGATCATCAAGAGGAAAGGAGGAGAAACACGGCCACAGGAACAACACTCCATCAAATTCCAAACGCAACTATGGATATGGCACAATGAGAACGAAGGAGGGGAGAATTTAAAAGAAAAAAACCAGAAGGAACTACGACTGCAAGTAAAATTAGCAATGTAGTACGAGATTTTGGGAAGACAGAGGTTACACTAGCTGTGCGCACAGGTAAGCAATCCCACAAAAATCTCGTGAATGAATCATCACAGGGAGTTCCACATATGAATCTCGAGTTCTAATGCTCTTATAAAACGTGTCAACAGAAACTCAACTTTGGCAACCACGTGGAGGAAATATAGGTAAGAACTCGACTTTGTTTCTAGTCTGGCAAATAAATGGGTAATTGACAGAGTAGGACTCATGGAAAGAAATTTCTATAGCATAGATTTGACAATTGCATGGAGGAAATATTGGAAATAACTTAGATTTTGTTTCTAGTTTGGTAAAAGTGAGTAATTAACAGTCAGTAAGACTCGTAGAAAGAGCCGAGAGTTAAGGAAATGTTGCGAGAACATTAGCTTTGAAAAACCCTGTGTCAATGTTGTAATTTCTAAGTCTAACTGTTAGAAACCCTTCATGTACTTCCTGATTTATTTCTACCTACTTGTTCTGATTAATTAACAAGTTATTTACCATGTAAATACTGAAAATAAATACAAGTACATGCTCAACACATTACAGATCATCAACTGAAGGAAACAAAACAAGCACACAAGTGACACCGTTGTCTTTGGACCAATGTCCCCGAAAAAACCCAATGCGGGAAAACCGGTGTAGCTATCTGAATACAATTTGGGTGCCAGAACCGGCTCACCCAATAGAGAATAATCTTGACAGTAGTACCTCTCTACTCGGAAGCAGATATTCCGGCTGAAACCCTGGATAAACACTCTGACAGCTCCTAGCTCTAATCTGCCCCACGAAAACCCCCGTGTTAGCCCAATAACCCCTGCGTCAGCCTCTAGAGCCTCTGCATCACCCACGCTGGCTCTCTGGGGCACTACGCAGCTCCTGGCTGCCTCTGCATGGGCCCTAGCTAGCTCTGCATGGCCTCTAGCTAGCTCGGTGTCCCTCTCTCCCGACTTCTGTGCTGATTCTCCCAGTACCCTCTCTGCCTCTCTGCTTCTGTATTCACTGCCCCTCGCTGCTGATCACTGATTCTATCTCTCTTAGCAAACCCCGCTCTAGAGAATAGAATGACTGATCACTTTGGTGTGTTTTCCAAGTGACCCTCAAGCCTCCTCTTAAACTTTTCTCGTTGACAATTCAACGACCGAGATTAAGTCCCTAATCAACGACTAAGATTAACTTTGGTTTGATCCATGACTTTTGGACCCTTCTAACACAGTTTTATATTAATTCACTTTAATATTTTATTTTCCTTAAGTTTAGACTTAGGGACTCCATTAAAGATATTAATTATTTTAATATCTCCCAAACTGTTTAGAATCTGCCCAAACCATTTTTGGGTATTGGAGATCTCATGTGCTTTAGCCTATCTACCAATTTTCATGGCTAGAGCACATCCGATGCTACCCCAAATCAACACTCCCTCTGCGACGACTGTGCTCTAGTAATACTCCTCAGTGAGCATCAACCTGATCATCTGGCATCGGTCCTTGTGCTGATGCTAGGCCTGCTGCCCAACATCCTCTACACCGTTGCATCCTGTACTGCTACCCATGGCCTTGCCACTGCCACTGCTGCATTTGTACTATAGCTCCCTCTGCATCCATGCTGTTGCCCATGGCCTTGCCATTGCCACTGCTGCATCTGCACTGCAACCCCTCTCATCATGCTGCATCGTGTTGCCCATAGCACTGCCACTGCTAACTGCTACATTGCAACTCAGTTATTGAGAAGTAAGTAACTGATCTCCCAACTGTGACATCTCTGTCATGCTAGAAACACTCCTGATGCTGAAGCTCCCTTTGTCACTGACAAGTGCTCCCTTTCTGACCTCTGCGTTGCTGCAACAACTCTGTGCATCTCGCACTGCTGCCTCATGCTCTCCTGGGACTCCTGCACTGTAGCTGCATCTGTCGCTCCATCTGCATCCGTCTCTACCTCACATCCGCTAGTCTTGCTACTCCTCTCCGGGGCTCCCGTAGGAAGGTATAATCCAAGAGGTTGGGTACCTCGAGGATCTTGCCCCTCATCGCCTGTAGTTCATTTGACTATAGCTCGATGTCTCCCCTCTTCCGCTCAAGTGGTGTGTGAGCACTTATGGCATAGTCATCATCTGTTTCCAATTCCTTCTACTGCCCTTGCTGGCGCACCCTTGGTCTCGGAAGCCTCTCCCTTGCTCTTCTTCCTCGGACACTGGCTGGCATAGTGACCCAATTCCCCACATTTGAAGCATTTGACCTTGGAGAGGTCCTTCTTCTTTCGTTTCTTCTGCTTTCCCTCAGATGTTAGGGCAACATCTTCCTCTTCCTCCTTCTTGATTCTGATCCCCTTGCCGCTGCTTCCCGCCTTGCTTAGCCTTCTGATCTCTTCTTGGCGAAGAGCCGCCCATGTTTCCTCCCAATATGGAAGGGTCGCCCTGCCCAATATACTCTGGACAAACACCTCCCAGTCTTCTGAGACTGCGTTTAGGGCTGTTCTCACCATTAATTCTTGATCCGGCGTGGCTCCTATGGAAGTCGACTGATCTCGAATTTCCTTCAATCGATCGAGGAAGGGGTCGATCTGTTTTCCCTTCTGCATCTGGTATGACTGCAACTGATTTTCTAGTAGCATCTGCCTCTGCACGGAAGTATGCTGATACAACTTCTTTAGGGCTTCCCACATCTCATTTGCCGTATTCTTCTAGACCCCGTCAAGGATGATGCTCTTGGCCCTCGCCATTGCATCCTTGTACTAATTGTTATCAGCTGGGTCAACTGGGACTGCTATTGTCCTCAAGGCGAATTGCTTGAGACGGTTCCTGTCTAGAATGGATAAGATTCTGGCCTTCCAGACTACGAAGTTTGAGGCTCCGTCTAGTCTGTCCTGGTCTCTTACCCCGTTCACTGCCATCTCGCTCCAACTCTACTTCCTTTCTGGAAGTTCTCGGTGTGACTCCATTTGAGCCTTGATTTCCCTCCTGGAAACCCCTCTGCCAATGTCGAGATTCCCCCACTCCGATCTTTACTGATCCAGATTTCTTGGCTAGAAATCCTCGATAACAACTCCCTCCTCCTTGATCTTTCCCTGTTAGGTACTGTTCTGACTATAGTATCCCACCATCTTCACTCTGTAACTTACCCACAGCCTCCTAAGCCCCAGCAAACTAAATGTTAGAGCTTCTAGGCTTTGCGCAATCCCGACACCAACAAAATTCGCACCTCTTGGCGACAGGCGTCAATCCTTCCTGACTGAGAAAGATGACCGGGCGCTGCGTAGGTCGAGTTTGCTCCCCTCTGCCACTGCATTGATGATGCAGGCATTACGTCACCCCACACCTCGCTGCTTCTCTGCTAGGAACAACTTCTGTCACTTGGGACAACTATTTTCTGCTGCTGTTGCTCTGCTCGGTTGATGTCCTTAGTTCTCCTGTGATCTGCAACCACCCTATGATACCATGTTGTAATTTCTAAGTCTAACTGTTAGAAACCCTTCATGTACTTTCTAATTTATTTCTTCCTGCTTGTTCTGATTAATTAACAAGTTATTTACCCTGTAAATACTGAAAATAAATACAAGTACATGCTCAACACATTACAGATCATCAACTGAAGGAAATAAAACAAGCACACAAGTGACACTGTTGTTTTTGGACCAATGTCCCCGGAAAAACCCAATGCGGGAAAACCGATGCAACTAACTGAGGGTTTTATTATTATGCAGTTTTTGAATACAATCTGGGTGGCAAAACCATCTCACCAAACAGAGAATAATCTCGACAGTAGTACCTCTATACTCAGAAGCAGATATTCCAGCTGAAACCCCGGATAAACACTCTGGTAGCTCCCAGCGCCAATCTGCCCCACGAAAACCATTGCGTCAGCCCAATAACCCCTACGTTAGCCCAATAACTCCTGCGTCAGCCTCTAGAGGCATTGCGTCAACCTCTAGAGCCTCTGCGTCACCCACGCTGGCTCTCTGAGGCACTGCGTAGCTCCTGGCTTCCTCTGCTTGGGCCCTAGCTGGCTCTACGTGGCCTCTAGCTGGCTCTGTGTCCCTCTCTCCCGGCTTTCGTGCTGATTCTCTCGGTACCCTCTTTGCCTCTCTGCTTCTATATTCACTGATCCTCGCTGCTGATCACTGATTCTATCTCTCTTAGCGAACCCCGCTCTAGAGAATAGAATGATTGATCACTCTGGTGTGTTCTCCAAGTGACCCTCAGGTCTCCTCTTATACTTTTCTCATCGACAATTCAACAGCGGAGATTAAGTCCCTAATCAATGACTAAGATTAACTCTGGCTTGATCCATGACTTTTGGACATTGATAGGATTTGGTCAACGTTTCGAACCAACTATTGTGGTTCATCCTCAAGATTAGGTCTTGAGGATGAACCACATTAGTTGGTTCGAAACATTGATCAAATCCTATCAATATGATTAATCCGAAAGACTTTCTTCTACATTATGGATCACAAAAGTCTTAGATCTAACAGTTTTATGTTAATTCACATTAATATTTTATTTTCCCTAAACTTAGGGACTCCATTAAAAATATTAATTATTTTAATATCTCCCAAACTGTTTAGAATCTGCCCAAACCATTCTAGGTATTGGAGATTTCATGTGCTTTAACCTCTCCACCAATTTTCGTGGCTAGAGCACATCCGATGCTACCCCAAATCAACAGTGAATTCATTATATTTTGTCTCTGATGTCAAACTTACGGGAGCCTTAAGAAAACACAGAAGGATACAGGGCATTGTTTTGACCTCAGCGCCAACTTCACCACGGTATCACACGAAATTGGTATGTACAAGGCATCGTTTCTTTTATTCTTCTGAGAATTCAACAATGTTACATGTTTTCTTTGAAATTTTGCATAAAATTTCATTTTTGAAAACCCATAAATTGAAAGTGTTTTCTAAACATAACACAGAGCCTCTTCAATGGAAAGAAGAACTGAACCTATAGGCTTTCAAATAGAAAATTGGACACTAGACAGTATCACGAAACTCCATGAGTCCGATTTTCTTGAGTTAGTGGGTAAATTTAGAGGGCATAACACTGAACTCACAGAATCATTTGTAGCCAATTTTTATTAAGGAAAAACAGTCATAGGAGGTTTGACTATTCCAGTAAATGAAGAATACATAGCCTAGGTCACAGGATTACCACAGACAAGGGAAAAATATTATAGGGGACAACACTTCAAGTGTAAGGAATGGAACTACTTTTTACAGAAGTCTAGAAAAGGGACAGTTAGTTGGAAAATTGGAGTTATAAGAGATTGGTTTCAAGATCCCTGGAAGGAACTCATCTTGGTCATTCAAAAGTGTCTTACCTGTGATGGAAGATACAATATGGTGCACATGTACCATGTTAAAATTCTCCAGCATATCCAAGGGGAAAATAAAATTAATCTACCCTACTTCTTTACAATGAGCCTCTTGAAAATGATTGAGGGACTTAATCAAAAGAAAGATAGAAAGGAAACAAGCTATTATCATCAAGGGCTGATAAGAATGATGGTTGAACATCAACTGGCAAAAAAAACATAGGAGACATGGGCAGACTTCATTAAGAGAAATAGCTTCACAGAAAATCAAGAAGAAGAAGAACAAGAAAATACCTAAACAAGTTTTTCAAAGGAGATAATGAACACTTCTTCATATCCAAGAACAAGGTCAAGGCAAAAGCTCCAATTAGAAAACAGTGAGAAGAATAAACCTTTTCACCTCACTAGGAGAGTGCTATGCCTTCTAGCCCCTTTAATAGGCTTTATGGACATATGGATGGCTCAACTTGGGTGAATGCTTGGTCTTGTCTAAAGTGCTGGCATGGGAGGTTGTTATCTTGGTCGACTTTTGGTTGCACAAAATGGGGGCGTTGGTTGCTCGATTAGGGGAGGTACATGTTACCGCTCAAACTAGCAGGGGACCTAAAGGGGATCCCTAAAAGGGAAATGTAAGGACCAGATTCCAATTATTAGAGCCTCAATCTATTATACACTAACAGCCTTATTTTCCCGCTGGTTTAAAAGTTAAAATTAAAGAACTTGTTGGTTTTCTCACATAGCTTTAAACATTTATCTTATCATTTATCATAAGCAACATAAGTTAAGGTGAGCATTCCATTGATATTAACTTGACAAGAGTAGTCCATGGAAAATACCTGTTCCGGCGGTTGATGATGATACCTTTGTCTTATAGCTCCAGCAGAACGCTCCTTCTGACCGACCCAACCAGATTTGCCTCCCAGCCAACTAGGAAACAAATTCCTAGCCCAGGAAACCTCCACAAGTTCCCTAGCCCTCCGTGCCCAAGTCCAACCAGATGTAGTGTGTCCTCAAGAAGAATGTGCAAAACCAAATAATGATACTTTCCTCCTCTCAAACCCAAGAAACCTCCACAGGTTTCCAAGGTCTCCCAAAATCAAGACAAGGCCAAACAATCACAACCAACCCCCACAATCTTAAGCAAGACTCCCAAAAAAAACCCCCTTTTCTCCCTTCCCCCTTCCCTTTTTATACCCTCTTTCTTCAACCACCTCTCATTAATGTTATTAACTTCTCATCCATCCTTAATTGTCTTCTCTTCTCCCAAGTAAGCTAGGAGTACATTTGGAATTGTGACATGAATATAAAATTGAGAATTCAATGGGAAAGGATCATGTATTCTCCCAAGTAAATCTGAAAAGTACATTTGGGAATGTGAAGTGTAATTACATGGAGAGGACCATGTCTTCTCCTTAGTAAATGTGAGGGTACATTGGGGAATGTGAAATGAATAAATATATATTGATGATAAGATGGAGAGGACTATGTCTTCTCCCAATTAAATGTGAGGGTACATTGGGGAATGTGAGATGTAATTACATGGAAAGGACCATGTCTTCTCCTTAGTAATTGTGAGGGTACATTGGGGAATGTGAAATGAATACATATATTTTGAAATGATGGAAGGAGACCATATCCTACATAATATTCAATTTGAGAAGGTAAGTGGGGAATTTGAATAATGGAAATCATAAATTTATATTAGAACAATATTTCTCAATGTTTTCAGATAATGTAAATATTAACAAATGATTTGTAGGATAAGATTTAAGTGGGGCATTACATACACCCCTCCTTCAGAAAACTTCGTCCCGAAGTTAGAATGAAAAGATACAAGGAGTTTGAAAGCATAGCAAACCAGAGAGAGTTATAGCATTAAAATTCGATAAGTCAGACAATGACATTACTTCCCATCAAGAGTCTCCAACTGATCTTTATCTTCCTATCCACCCTGGCCTACTTCCGTTCCCGCCCTATCCGTCCTCTGCTGCCTTATCAGTGGCAAAGGCCATACTGACCACTAATAAAACCGACATGGTGGGAGCGTCGAATGCCTCGACCGAACTTTCCCCAGCGGGCATCTGGCAATCGTCATCACACGTCTAGGGGGAGCGTTCAGCTGTCCTCCCCACGATTCCAGGTTTCGGAGGATACACGGTGGGAAACACCTCCACCCCTCCTTCAAAGCACAGACCACACTACAGAGCTGGTTGGACTTGTCATCGAATAATCCAGTCAGGTCGTCTTGCCACCTGTCATTTGCATTTTACTCATGTCATAAGAGTGCATATCAAGTAGATACCAAATGTAATAGAACAATGTACATCGTACCTTTCCTCATTGGTCATCTCGACCTTCCCCAATGGAATAGTAGATCTTGGTTATCATATGGTTCTTTCCAACCTGTAGTTTAGTTCTCATCCATGCATATATACAACCACAAAATAGATATAGATACATGATCTTAAACATCATGTTTATAAAGCCCAGTGTCCACATGTCAATTTTTGTTGTTCATACTGGAAATAAATCTTACATCAGATAAATCATAATTTCACTAAGTCATTGATTAGATAAATCATATCTATATAAGCCTATACGATGCAACAATAACTTTGACAAGTCATGCACTAGATAAATTGTAACCAAGTAAGTCATACATTTGGTCATACATCCAACATGTCCATCATCAATACCAAATCCATCAATCGATTTTCACGTGTCCAACCAATGTATATAATGTTCATAAATAACATGGAACTGCAAAATAGAACCTTAACGTAGGTGGCTATCTATGTTAAAATGGGCATCATAAACGCTCATGTGACATCCTTGTGGAACCCTTTAATAACAATTAGAGTTGAAATAGATTTAACTGTCCGTCATGGAAAATAGCATTTGAACCCGGATATGCTATAAGGTGGTACCAAAACCAAAATAATGGCAAGCAACGGATTCATGCACTATCACTTTCCACTAGAAGGTGCTAGTATAAGTTTCATGCATATAATTTCTTTAATACCTTAGTGAATATAAAAGTCCCACTCTTCCAATTTGTTGGTTTTTCATCTTCCAAACCAATTAGTTAATCTTGAAAATAAAAGACTCAAAACTTTAGAAATTGCTAAATGTTCCCAAATGTCAGCCAGAATAACCAAAAGTTTGTGCATACGCACCAGCAGTAACTGGAATTTATTTCAAAAATGCTAACTTACTATTGATTATTGCAGTCTAACTGATCTCAAAACACATGCGTTCTTTCCTTAAAATGCATTTTCCTTAAAATTTTTTTTTTTTTACCTTGAATACAATTGCCAGTAACATCAAAAAAAATACTAACAGGCAGTGATAGCAGAAATTTAATAAATCAAATATATAAATCTCACTGTGCACAAAAGCAATACTGCCAATAATATTCAGTAGTTGATCTCAAATTGTACTGTCTGCCTTGGTTTTCTATATTGAAAGAAGATAATTTGTCAAATAAAAGCAGTGTAAGATTCACAATCCTCATTATAATGGGTTCTTAGAGGTAGCGATATGGTACCCAGAAAACTAATGGCTCGTTACTACTTACCTATCTGTATATCCTACCAACCCCAGCAAAAACGATCATAATGAAGAGAAACAGAACAGTTTTAAAAAGCTGCTTTTGAAAAACACAAACCAAGGAAGACAAGCACATAAAAAGCGTGGTTGAAGTGGATGAAGCACCCAGTGGAGGAATGCAGAGTGACTCCTCAAGCACGACTTGCAAAAACACATAGGAAAATTCTGAAGAATTCCTTTGAAATTGCGTGGACTGAGTTCTTAAACAAATTAAAACTCATTTACCTATCTCTAGGAACAGACCTAGTAATCTGTGGTATTAAAATCTTGACAGCAGACCATTGAATATTAGTTCTTTACTTATAATAATAGCTGGTCTCCTTTAAAACACTCGTTCAAAATGTGTTACTAATTTAAAAGTGTTTCTGCTCTGTGTAAGCTATCTCATTTAAGCATTGTTCCTAACTTTCTAAGAAAACAAAAGAGCGTCATTGGCATCTAGGCCTTGGCCCTCTGTATTTTTGTAACATCACTTAGGGCGGTCTCTGTTTATTGCTTAACATACTATCATCATGCAAGGATTCAAATGATAGTCCAGATCCACTTTATGAGGTATTATTTGGGGTTGTTTAGCTCCAAGTGAAAAATGTAATTTCTTTACAGCAAAGTACTAGAAACCTGTTTTTTTTTACAACTGTGCTACGTGTCTTGGAATTTTGGACTGCCAATTTTCAAAATTTGACATCTGTATATTTATGATTTATAGCACATCCTCCTCTGTCATCCTTATAAAAATATTGGGCGCACAGAGTCACATTAGAAGTACTGGAAGCGTTAACCCGAATCATGAAGTTCACTTTCATCTCAAATTTGTTTTTGCGATTTTCAGGTGTTGAATAATTTGAATCTCATTTAGTCTAGAAGTAGCATAAAGTCAAAGGAAAGTTCCTAATTCCTTTGCTTCGCTACAGAATACTCTTTCAAGGCAATTGGTTCGCTACAACAACGGGCACTCTTGATAAGGATAGTCTCCCCGTTTGCGTGATCGAGCTACTATGGAGGCTGATAGTCAATTATCCCAAGTATTCTTATCCTTAGATGAACACCTTCCCTCCCTACGGATAAGAGGGATCAAACTCTTCTTTTTTTTTTTAAGTATGATTTTTATTCAATTTTAAATCCATTAAAAGGGGCTTCGAGCTTCCCGAGAGTTTTGAGGGAACAATAAATGAGTTCCCAAAGCTTATCTAGAAACCCCATCTGATAGCATACAATTCTATGAAATTGAATCCAGCAGGGTGACTGCTTTCTTTATATTTCATAAATCGATACTTATGTATCCAATTGGCCTAATTGCGAGAATTTCCAAGGCCTGATCTACGAACATTCAATATATTTTATGGGTTTTGCATTTTCTGCTTTGTTTCTGTAGGAGCCGAGCTGGAGAATGTGGGTCAATTCTCTAATTGCTGTATTGACTATAAGCAAAGAGGAAAAAGTACTGCCTAAATGCTAATATCAACTCCATATCAGGGAAGAAGATGCAATGATCTGGGTACTAAATTTGCATTTAAATCAATTGCGTAGGTGCAGATTTTTCCCTAAAAAAAATAATATTAGACAGCAAAGCTTCGTCGGTATTTTCAGTATAAATATTCATATAGTTATGAAAATTGCTGCAATTCTTGCCACTACCCCAAAAGAAATTTAACTCCTGTCTACCATTCTCAAATATTAAGCAAATGTGAAGGAGTGGGACATACCATAACACAGAGACAAAGGAGAAGCGTGGTCTGCAACGAAATTGAAGCTTCCCACCGCAATATTGACGCGAAATTGTTTGAACAACAGAGTGTATGTTTCTCTGGTTGTAGGAAGGGAGAAGCACTTGGAATTCAAAGAAAATTGTTCTAAGTTGTTAGAACAAATGAGAGACAATGGGAGCCGTCATTCAAAGGTTTTCAGCACCACAGAAGATTTATAACTTTCTTTAGGATTATCAGGGATGATCATTGTCTTTGTCTGAGCATGTGAGTTTATGCTTTATCCTTCCCATGTATCTGTAGGGTACACAATTCCTAGCATCTTATCAGAACCACATGACAATGATCTGAAATTGGTAACCTCACACTGCCTGCAAAAACAGTGAAGAAGGAACACTTCCTTACACAGTATTGCTAGTGTACAAATCCCAATATGTAAAACAGTTCCTCGTGAATCAGCGATGGCTCCAATGGCTTGGGTCCTTAAGAAACAATGATCCATGATGGATGAATTCAAGCTTAAAGATCATCCGCATTCTTATCCTATTTTGATGAGAAAAGAGGTATTAAGGTTATTGAAGCTGCTGTCTTGGAGCTGCCATCTTCTCTTATGAAACGGTAAGCTGGAAATTGTACACATCTACCTGATGGGAAAAAAGGAAGTCGTAATTTAAACTAGACTTCATTGAGAATCCACGCGTGTAAAAGTCATTCTATATCCGTGCATGTATAAGTGTCCTAGAAAATGCTGCTGATCCTGAATTAATAATGGCAAATATGACTTCCACACAACTTGCTGCTTTTGCAACTTATCAATCTAAACGAGAGGCAGCTAAGCAGGCATCCTTAGAAAAACATATTCAAAAGGCTTTGGCTGATGCTGATTTGGACTCAAGGAAAGCAATTCCATTAATGAGATTAAGCATAACTTGCTTGACCCGTAAGGGCATGAATAAAATCAATTGTAAAAGGGGTAATAAAGGTATATTAAAGCGTGAAGTTTTGGTTACAATTTGACAACCAACAGAAAGGCAGGTTAATGAACTTAAAGGAGGGCCATCTATTTTGCATAATGCCTTGTTCCTATTAGTTGGAAAATCAGGCGATAATTACAGTCATGATTTAATTCAATTTAGTAATATAATTATGCTAGTTAAATAAAATAAAATTTATTATTATGATAAAAGGTGCTTCTTTGCCCAATAAATTCTTATCCTTGTATTGAATGTAAATATAATATCGGTGGATGTTTGAAAGGGATAGATTTGAGGATCATCTAGTCCAACTGTCAACTGCTCATGTCAAAAACTGGATTTAGAAGGGGCCTGATATTTTAATGCCCATTTACCTAATTTCCTCTATAAATGGTGCCCAATAGCTTGTAAAAAGGCTACTAAATATGATGATTATGTAACTTTTCATATTGTTTATATCATTCACTGTCTTTGTGCATAGGTAACTTTTATGAGACCAGTGCTCTTCCACTCTTTACGAGACCAGTGCTGTATGGCTTGATTGAATATATCGTAGAAAAGTGCATGCAAGGGCGGGCCTCCCAATTTGACCATAGCAACTGTTAAACCGTAAGGATCATGGGCCTTGGTTAGATGTCTAATGCCCGCCTCTATATCTTCTTGAGAAAGCGATATTGGAATCAATTAACTCGTCTGACCCTTTCCTAATAAAGACCCCCTTTTTTTTTACACACAATTTGTTTCCCTTCATTTATCAAATGTGTTTCCTAATGTAGACTGGATTTTTTTTTGAGTTGATTTGCATTCTTAATTGCACCATCCACTACTAGGTGTACCAACCATTATTACGAGGTTTCATACTGGCCTCTCTCTCTTTCCATTTTGAAAGTATATCTCCTTTCCCTGTATAAAAATCTGGCTAAAATTCCACTCCTTTCCTGGAAAAAGATAGGCCATATAACATTCTTAATTGCCTCTTTTACCCATTTGGTAATGGCACCTAATTTTTGGTAGTTCAGTCTTTGTACAGTTTTTTTTTTTTTTTT
>Ga0115851_100261_pt1 | contig 20929 bp, 14 predicted proteins | sample InSIn2gowninarea_FD_83865 | JGI IMG/M metagenome (GOLD analysis project Ga0115851, IMG submission 83865)
CAACTTGCTTCCCCTTATTCTTCTCATCATCTCCTTACTTCTTCCTCAAACACTTAATCGAATAATGACCATACTCTTCATAGTTAAAACACTTAATCTTACTTAAGTCCTCCTTTTTCTTGCCCTTCATTCTCATTGCAAAAGACACATTGTCGTTAGAAGCCTTCTTGTTCGGATGGAGATCCTCATCTAGCAATTCTTCCTGAATGAAGTCATCCCACAACCTGTTCCATTTTTGCATCTTGTCCCTAGCAACAATCCCTTTTATAAACAACTTCCACTTTGGAGTAAACCCCTTCAAAGCAATTTTCACCATCTTAGAATCTAAAATAGTCTCACTAATGGTAGTAAGCTCATCTTGAACCTAAGACAACCTTGTCAAATGTGAAGTAATGCCTTGACCTTATATCATCTTGGTGGCCTTCAACTTATCCTATAACACCAACAATTGGTTCTCATTCTTATTCTGGAAGAAATCCTGAAGATTTTTCCATATCTCATGGGCACTGCTTTTCCCGAAAAATGAGGTATTAGAGGATCCTTGACACCATCTAGGATGATAAATTCCACCTTCGTATCCAACTCTATGTACACTTCCAACTCCTTAGGTTCAATTGGCTTCTTGATCTTTTTCTCGGTAAAGTCAAAGATCTTTTTCAACATTAGAACCAACTTGATCCTTTCCTTCCATGGATTATAGTTGGACAGCCCTTCCAACTTGTCCTCATACCACAGACTGACTGGTAACTTCGACATTGTTATAAGCCCTTCAACAATGATGTGATTGACTTCCTCTTAAGTTATACTTTGTTGTGCACACTCTGATTCAATGGCCGTTCAAACTAGATCTAATACCATGTTGTTTTTCCATGGTATTGGAATCTAGGTTAGGGTCTTAGAATCACTAACACTACCAATCCAATATACCACAACAAACTACTTTGCACAACAAAATAAGATACAACAATAAATCAACATGTGCACAAATATAGACAACATTTTACAATTTTCAACAACTGACTCTGTTATATTAAAAAAATGTCATACAACTATCTAGGGCTCTCGTACTAGGGATAATGACCCTCATATATCCATTGATACAATAATACATACTAGGGTTTATTGTCAACAACTATGACAACCAAACTTGCCTGAGAAGGATACATTGATCATCTAGTTGATGTAGTCAACTTCTCAACTGCTTTGATTGTAGCATGAACACAATTGCTAGTCCTTCTGCTCCCAATCTGCAACTCTACCTCTATCAATTGTCCTACTCCTTTAGGTCACTGATATCATCTTACAAATCTACACTCCAGATTATCATTCGTTCATCAATGCATCAACACATAGGGTCTTCTATTAAGTTGTTCACAACTTTGTTTGTAAACAACTCTCAACTGCCCACTACTTCTCCTTAGCTCCTTTGGGACTTCTTCCCTCTAATGCCCTCCTCTGCTACTCCAGTGAAGACAAAATTTGGGCTGGAGGGATGCCACCTATAAGAACAAGATGTCCTTCTCCAACAATGAACTTGGGCTTACTCACTTAATTGTCCTTTGTCCTTCAAGGTGTCAACACTAGAGCCTCCAACCTTCATCTTCCTTATAACTCTCAATGTCCTTCTTGAAAACTAATCTAGGGCTACTTTGAGCACCTAATTGTTTTCCTCCAACTACCTTAAGATTCCCAACCATAATATTTGTCAAAACCAGACTATATTCACTAGAAACAATCATCACAAGAAGAAATATATCATACCTTATTCACCAACGTCCTGCTATCCCTCTTGTACTCTACTGTTGTGTAATTTATGAGTATAGTTAGGGTTGCTCCAGTCCTCGAAAAATATAGACTAAAACCTGTGCTCTCCTTCCCCACACCTTCGTTGTCCCTTCTAGTGAATGCTACCTAGAGTTTGGACCCTTCTAGGAATCTTGACCCTCTTAAACGAACCAGTCATCAACCTGCATCCAACTCAGGAAACCTGCAACCCAAATTGAGATAGAAAACAACTCTTCCTCCTTGACCTCAACCCTGCTCCTGATACAATCGACCCTCAAAAAAATCTTGAAAAAACACCAATCGAGTTCATTTTCTTCTTCGCTAAGGATACTTCACGTTTATGGCTAAATCAATGAGAAATCTCAATGTGATGTGTTGCACATGGATGTGCCTTCTAGCCTCAACAAGCCTTCTATTTATATGTTTCACCTTGGGCTCTAACACACTCCTTGAGGGCACACTTATAAGCTAGACGACTTGTCTTTTGTGCCACCAACTGATCTAGGTGGATGTTGGTTTCCACCTGCTTGTTCCACTTGGACCCCCACCACTGTGTCTTTCAATTTTTCAGTTTAGTTAATTGTAGCACATTTTACTATTTTTGGCAGTTTTTCTGGTCCTGAACTTCCATAGCCATTTTGAGGCCCTAAAAAACATTTTTTTGGGAAAATTGAGGTTTCCATTCAAAAGTTGTAGTCCTCAGATAGATCTTTCTAGCGAGGTATTGTGCGCGTCAAACATAGATCATATGCCAAATTTACAACCCTTGGAAGTTGATATACCAGTTTACCTAGACGAGGCCAATAGTTTTGGAGCTTCATCTCCTAGGGTTAGGTTTTGGGATCTTTAGGGTTTTCCATTGTTTCTCAATAATAAATAAGCCTTTGATCCTCATTATAACACAATCTAGAGGCATGTAGCTGCCACGTCTCTTTTCAAAGATAAGCTACCATCGCTCGAGCTAGTTTATTTCCATTCTATTTGTAATCATATTTCAGTATTTGATATTTAATGAAATGTAGTGTTATTTCTGCTGCATCTATGTATTTATGGTTATACTATAATTTCTTGTGTTCTTGTTGAAGTTCAGGTCAATGGTATCAGAGCAGTCTTCTCTTTCTCTGTTTTTCTTTTCATTTCCTCAATGAGGTTGGGATATAAGGAGTTAGGGCACAAACTGGTCAAACCTTTGCAACACCAGCCTTGCAAATCCCTATGGCCTCCCATGGAGGAAGAGAAGAAAGAAAAGGGAGAAAGAGATCCTTTCAAAATCTTACTCGAAGAAGCCCTCATGCGATAGAGGAACGTGATGATGGACAACTTTGCTCAGATCCTTCAACAAATACCCAAAGGCGACGTATCTCCTTCCAACAGTTAATTTGGAAGCACCACACCCTTTAAGGTACAAGTTAACTTTGACATCCCCATATTTGAAGGTCATATAGATGCAGAAGTCGTAGAGAAATGGTTAAATATGTTAGAAGGATATTTTTCTCTTCATGATTTTTCCATCGGGGGAACTATTACTTTTGCACTTCACAAAGTTGCCCCCCATGTCAAGGACTAGTGGGAAACCTATTGTGAGAAGAAGGATGAAAGTACACCCTCACTATTTTTAGCCATACCCGCTTGGAATTCATTCTAGGATGCCATCAAGGAGCAGTAATACCTTGTCGGGAGATATGAGGATAAATATATAAAGTGGACCATGCTGTGGCAGGGAAGGGATCAAGACTTGCCAAATTTTACAAATGTTTTTCATACCCGTTGCACAAAGTTGGGTATCAAGGATTCTAAGTGACATTTGGTACTTAAGTATCATGATTGTTTACACGGGTACATCCAGGAGAGGATGGATTTCCTGGAAATCTCCTCGCTTGGCACGATGTACCAATACGCTATCAAGATTGAGAAGAAGATTAAACAGAAGAAGTGAGACTTTGGATTTGCAAATCCGAAGCAAGGGAAAGGCGCCCCCAAACCGTAGAGTAACGGACAAAGCCAGGGTTGGGTGACCCAGGATAACCCGTCGAAGTTGTAAGAAAATAATAACACAATGAAGACAAAGAAGGACACAAGAAAATGGTGTGAATTCCATAAGATATCCACTCAAAACACAAGTGAGTGTTGCGCCAAGCAGTCATTGGTGGCCAAGTTGAAGTCTTCTGAATCAGACGCATGTCCCAGCTTTGAGTCAGAACCTAACAAGGGGAATGAAAAAGGGAATAAAATCATTGATGCATATCCTAGTGCCACCATGGCGACCACCAAGATCCAGAAGAATGATCCTGAAGATCCAGAGGAGGGGAACACCTCTTCCACTCATAGATGTGGGTGAAGGGTTCTCCGCTGTAGTTCATTGTCGACAGTGGGAGCCAAAATAACCTCATTTCAACAGAGGTCGTGAAGCGACTGGGCCTAACGACTACAACACATCCACAACCATACAACATCAGTTGGCTTCACCAAGGACGAGATATCCGTGTCAGCCAGCAGTGTCACCTTCCCTACAACATCAATCCCTTCACAGATGAGGTACTGTGTGATGTTTCTCCTCCTGATGTTGGTGATGTATTATTAGGAAAAACATACTTGTGGAAGCAACATGTTGTATGAGTATAGACCTCTATTTGTTATTTTTTCTTTGGGTAATAAGTTATACAGGATACTGGAGGTGGCCTCGCCTACCACCATCTCTTTGATCTATGTTAAACAATGCAGTAAGATCATCTCCCAGACTAGGATTCTTTTTCTTTATAATTCTCTCTCAAAGTAAGGGGAAGTTCGTAGCCAAACCCAAGGCCCTTGGAAGGGTTCCTCCACACAGCAAAAGCAGGTGGATACAATTGTGGAAGAATACAGGGACATTTTCTCCTCACCCACAGGGTTACCCTTGCACTGTCAGGTCAAGCATTCAATCGATTTGACTCCTGGAGCATGTCTACCCAATAGAATGATATATCCCCGCTCCATTATGGAAAATGAAGAGATCAAGTGGAACATCCAGGAAGTGCTGCAAAAAGGGCACATCTGACCAATTTCCTCACCTTGTGGGAGACTGATTGTACTTGTACAGAAGAAGGATGGGACCTTGAGGTTCTGCATTGATTATAGGGCACTAAACAAAATCATTGTCAAGAATAGGTATCCAATCCCACAGGTTGATGACCTCCTGGACCAACTCAAAGGGGACAAGTATTTTAGCAAGATCGATATGAAGTTTGGTTATCACAAAGTTCCGATAGAGCCCACAAATGTATGGAAGTTTGAATTCCAAGGAAGGAATCCAAGGAATTCCTTTTTGAATGGCCCTTCGGGTTAACAAATGCCCCTACTATTTTTATGAGGCTAATGGATGACATCTTATGACCCTTCACCAATTCGTTCATGGTTGCTTATCTAGATGACATCCTCATCTTCAACAAGAGTTGGGAAGAACACCTGCAACACATTCGAAAGGTCCTTTAAACCCTTTGGTAGCTCAAATTGTGTGCCAACTTGGAGGAATTCTCCTTTTGGCATGAGCCTGGTCCAATATGTGGGTTACATTACAGATGAGCATGGCATGCATGTGGATTTGACTAAGATCCAAGTCATTCGGGATTGGCCAGTCCCGACCACTCTAACAGAGCTTCGTAGCTTTTTGGGCCTTCCAAATTTTTATTGGAGGTTCGTGTTGGGATTTTCCCATATCACTTGGCGTTTGAGTTAGATTACTAAGGGCATGTTGAAAGAAAATTTTTCCTGGTCCAATTCCCAATAGAAGGCGTTCATTGAGTTGAAGCACCGCCTCGGCTCTGCATCGGTACTCACACTCCCAGACCCGCAACAATCATTTGAAATTGAGACATACGCCTCCGACTATGCTATTGGTGCAATCCTCACCCAGAAAAGGCATCCAGTGGCCTATCATAGTGAGACACTTTCCAATACAATTCAGAGGTACACCACCTATGATAAAGAGATGTATTCCATCGTTCAGGCTTGCCGAAAATGGAAACATTACATTATGGGGAAGGAGACGGTCATCGACACTGACCATCGACCTCTTTAGTTTATACAGACACAAGGGAAGTTGCAGAATGATCGCAATCAGAAGTGGTCTACATATCTGCGACAATTCCACTTGCACATTAAATACAAAAGGGGCAGCACCAATCATGTTGCAGACTAACTCAACTGGCCCCCAGTTGCAACATTGACTACTGTTCTCAACTCTTGTGGCCACGAGACCTTTGGATGGCCACAACTATATAAAAATGATCCAGAGTTCACCTCCACATACCAGATGCTAGTAGATGGAAAGAAAGTTCATGATTTCCACCTCGAGGACTCATGATTATGCTACCTGGGCCACCTTTGTGTTCCTTCAAGTGAGTGTGCCAAGATGATTTTGGAGGCGCACTACAATCGGGCCGCAGGACACTTTGGTGTGGAGAAAACTATGTTTGTACTACAAAAGTACTTTTATTAGCCAAAACTCTGACTAGATGTTGGGAAAAATATCCGATCTTGCACTGCATGCACCATTGCTAAGCCAACCATCAAGAAGAAAGGCTTGTACACTCCTCTGCCTCCTCCTAGCTAGCCATGGGAATCCATCTCCATGGACTATATGTATGGCCTCCCTTCTACCAAGCATGTTAATGACTGTGTATTTTTTGTCGTGGAATTTTTTTCTAAGACGGTTATCTTAGAGGCCTGCAAGAAGTGTATCACAGTAGAGGACACTGTCAAACTCTTCTTTTAATGAGTGTGGATACATTTTTGTATCCCATAGACCATTATATCAGATTGGGATAGCAGGTTCCTATGCACATTCTAGTCAAACCTCTGGACACTATTGGACACCAAGCTCACCAAGTCTATTGCCTTCCATCCCCAGACTGATGGCCATACGAAGGTCGTCAATGGGATGATAGTACACATACTTTTTACGTACAACTCCAAGCATCCACGAAATTGGGATGAGATTCTTCCCTATGTGCAACATAATTGTAACAGATCTCTGCATAGCTTGACAGGTCGCAGACCCTTTCAAGTGGGTTTAGAATTTCAACCATTGTGTCTGATTGATGTTGTCATGCCTCATGTGACTGTATAGACATAATCCAAACATGTATTGTCTGACGCCGATAAAGCAGCTAGATTTATTAAATGCATCCAACACATCCGCCAACATGTTCATGACATCTTGGAGAATTCAAATGCCAAGTACAAGAAGCGACATGATCAACATCGGGTGCCACACAAGTTTCAGGTGGGTGACAAAGTTTGGTTTCATTTTCAGAAAGAACGCCTTACCAAAGCCCATTGGAAGCTCAAACCACTCTGATATGGTGCTTACACTGTTACCAAGGTTGTGGGAGACAATGCATTTGAGCTTAGAATTTCCCCATTCCTTTGCATTTACCCAATGTTCAATGTGGACTACCTTCGACCATACTTCCCTCCATTACTAAACACATAAGACATTGCAAAATAGCTCACACCAACAGAGTTAAACCCATATTGCATGGAGCATGCCACAACTGATTGGATTATGGACACACAGATCAAGAACACTCACCAGTAGAAGATCCAACTATATCGGGTTGTCAAAGCTGGCTAACTCCTGCACCAAGGCAAGTGGCTCACCAGGGACCAAGTTCAGTGGAAGTTTCCCCATCTCACGGAGGTACTCAACGTAATGGGAACCATTGCTTCCTAAGGGGGGAGGAATGATCTAGGTGGATGTTGGTGGCCACCCGCCTATTCCACTTGGACCCCCACCACTGTCTCTTTCAGTTTTTCAGTTTCCTTAGTTGTAGTGCACTTTACTATTTTTGGCAATTTTTCAGGTCGTGAACTTCCAGAGATGTTTTGAGGCCCTAAACAATGTTTTTTGGGAAAATTGGGAAAAACATGAAGTCACAACTATTTTTTCCATTCGAAAGTTGTAGTCCTTGGATAGATATTTCTAACGAGGTATTGTGTGCATCAAACGGAGATCGTATGCCAAATTACAACCCCGGGAAGTTGATATACCAATTTACCCAAACGGGGCCCATAGTTTTGGCGCTTCATCTCCTAGGGATAGGTTTTTGGATTTTTAGGCTTTCCATTGTTTCTAATAATAAATAGGCCTTCGAGCCTCATGGTAACACAATTAAGAGGCATGTCGCTGCCACATCTCTTCTTAGAGATAAGCTACCATCGCCCGAGCTAGTTAATTTCCATTATGTTTGTAAGCATATTTTAGTATTTGATATTTAATGAAATGAAGTGTTATTTCTACTGCATCTCTGCATTTATGGTTATATATGTAATTTCTTATGTTCTTGTTTAAGGTCGGATCAGTGGTGTCTGAGCGATCTGCTCTTTCTTTTTTTTTCTTTGCATGTCCCTAACGAGGTCTAGATGTAAGGAGTTAGGACTCGAACTGGTCGAACCTTTGTAAGACCAACCTCACAAATCTAGACGGCCTCCCATCTCAGAAGAGAAGAAAGATGAGGGAGCAGGAGATCCTTTCAAAATCTTGCTTGAAGAAGCCCTTAAGTGATAGAGGAATGTGATGATGGATAAATTTTCCTAGATCCTTGAGTGGCTACCCAAAGGTGACACATCTCCTTTTAGCAGCTTCTTGTAGAAATTCTCACTGTAGATCACCTGATAATGCAATGTAACTAAAGCAAAATACTTGATCTACTTCTACTATCAAACTTGCGGAAGCTTAATTGATTTGAGCAAGATCAAACATAACACATATAATAGATAAGAAGAATCAATCACACATGAAACACAGAAGAATACTCTGGGGAAAGACTTAGTTAAAAACCCTGCTATCTGTATTATCATACAAGGTGGAAATACATCAAGATTAGACAAAGCTTTAGCTCTCACAGCTAGCCAGCTCTCAGTAAAATCCTCCTGGATGCTCATAGGCAAACAAGGCTTCTCAAAACCTTATCCTCTACCCTCTAAGCCTCCTATTTCCTTGCACTATTTCTCCTGGGTGATCCTACTGTTACCAAGTGTAACACTGATCACTCACATTAATCTCACACCCTAAAAACTGCGTAATCCTTAAGGAACCTTATTCCTTCTGCATGGATGAGTTTCCTTTCTAGGAAAATTACTCCAACCGATAGTACAATGTCCCTGTCTTTAATCTCAACTAGGTCTTTCTTTGAATAGACATGCATGAGTTATTTATGAGAGAATCCTCAGTTATCTGGAGTACACTAGTTGCATGTATGCATGCATTAACTGACTAAACTCACAATTAGTTTCTCAAATTGTTTGGAACTAATTTAACTGGACTTAACTCAGTACACTGAACTAACTAATTACAACTCAAATACAACTCATCCTTATCTCCTTAATCAAGGGATAACTTCCTCAATCAAAGGGATAACTGTTGCATGACTTCACAAAGACTTCATGTTTGAATTTCTCCAACTAATTAACTCAAGATGAATTAATTAATTATTTTTCAAATAGCTAGTGAGACTAAATTCAAATTTTAATTCTCAATTTTAATTCAAGGACAAATTTAAATTGGAATATCCTGAAATGCTATCTTTATCAATGCTATTTTTAGCATTTCTTGTTGTTATTTTCAACACTTCTCTGGAAGCACCACACCCTTTAAGGTACAATTTAACTTTTACATCCCCATATTTGATGATCAGATAGATGCAGATGTCATAGATAAATGGTTAAATATGTTAGAAGGATATTTTTTTGTTCATGATTTTTCCAGCCGGGAAAAGATTACTTTTGCAATTCTCAAAGCCGCCCCCCACATCAAGGATTGGTGGGAAACCTACTATGAGAAGAAGGACAAAAGTACACCCTCACTATTTTTAGCCACAACCACATGGAATTCATTCTGGGACGCCATCAAGGATTAGTACTACCTTGTCAGAAGCTATGAGGATAAATACATAAAGTGGACCACACTGCCACAGGGAAGGGACCAAGACATGACAGAGTTTACCAATGTTTTTCATACCCTTCGCACAATGTTTGGTATCAAGGATTCTAAGCCACATTTGGTACTCAAGTACTGTGACTATTTGCACAAGTACATCAAGGACAAGATGGAGTTCCTGGACATTTCCTTGCTCGGCACGACGTATCGATACATTGTCAAGATTGAGCAGAATTTTAAACAGAAGAAGTGAGAAGTTGGATATGTGAATCCGAAGCATGGGAAAGGTGCCCCCAAACTGTAGAGCAAAGGAAAAATACAAGGTGGGGCAACCCAAGACAACCCGCCAAATATATAAGCAAAGAACAACACAACGAAAACAAAGAAGGAAACGGGAAAGGGGTGTGAATTCCATAAGAGCTCCATTCACAACACAAGTGAGTTTCGAACCAAGCAGTCACTGGTGGTCGAGCTGAAGGCTTCTGAATCAGACACATGTTATGACATTGAGTCAGAACCCAATAATGGGATTGAAAAAGGGAAGTAGATCATTGATGAAGAGCCCAGTTCCACCGTGGCCACCACCAAGATACAAAATAATGAGCTTGAAGATCAAGAGGAGGGGGAACACCTCTTCCACTCACAAATGCAGGTGAAGGGTTCTCCGCTTCAGTTCATTGTCGACAGTGGGAGCTAAAAGAACCTCATTTCAATAGAGGTCATGAGTGGATGGGCCTATTGACTACACCACATCTGTATTCGTACACCATCGGGTGGCTTCACCAAGGAAGAGATCTCTGCGTCATGCATTAGTGTCAGCTTCCCTACAACATCAAGCCCTTAACAAATGAGGTACTGTGTGATGTTTCTCCTCTTGAAGTTTGTGATGTATTATTAAGAAAACTATACTTGTGGAAGTGACATGCTGTGTATGAGTCTAAAACTCACTCTATTATTATTTATTTGGGTCATAATTTATATAGGATACTAGAGGTGGCCCCACCTACCCCCATATTTTTTATCTTTCCTAAGCAATGCAGTAAGATCATCTCCCAGACTCGGATTTTTTTTGTGTGTTTTTTTTTTGATTCACTCTCAAAGTAAGGGGAAGATCGTAGCCACATCCATGGCCCCTAGGAAGGGTTCCTACACATAGCAGAAGCAGGTGGATACAGTCGTGGAAGAATACAGGGACACCTTCTCCTCACCCACAGGGGTACCCTTGATCTGGATGACATCCTCATCTTCAGAAAGAGTTGGGAAGAACACTTAAAACACATTCGACACAAACCCTTCAGCAACACAAACTATGTGCCAACTTGGATAAATGCACCTTTGGCATGATCCAGGTCCAATATCTAGGTTGCATCATAAATGAGAATGGCATGCATGTGGATCCGACTAAGATTAATGTCATTCAAGATTGTCTAGCCTTGACCACTCTAACAGAGCTTCACAACTTTTTGGGCCTTGCAAATTGTTATCGGAGGTTCGTGTTGGGATTCTCCCATGTCACTTGGCCTTTGAGTCAACTTAATAAGGGTATGAAGAAAACAAAGTTTCCTTGGTCTGAGTCCCAACAGAAGGCATTCGTTGAGTTGAGGCACCACATCTACTCTGTACTGGTACTCACATTGCCAAACCTGCAACAACCATTTGAAATTGAGACAGACGCCTCTGACTATGCTATTGGTATAGTCTTCACCCAACATAGGAATCCAGTGGCCTATCATAGTGAGACACTTTTCGATACAATTTGGAAGTATGCCACCTATGATAAAGAGATCTATTCCATCGTGCAAGCTTGCCGACAATGGAAGCATTACATTATGGGGAAGGAGATGGTCATCCACACTGAACACTGACCTCTTCAGTTTAGACAAACATAAGGAAATTTGTAGAACGATCACCATCAGAAGTGGTTTACATATCTGAAACAATTCCACTTGAACATTAAATATAAAAAGGGCAACACCAATCATGTTACGGACTGCCTCAGTCAACCCCCAATTGCAACACTAACTACTATTCTCAACTCTTGTGGCCACGAGACCTCTGGATTGTGCAACTATACAAAAATGATCCAGAGTTTGCCCCCACATACCAAATGATAGTAGATGGAAAGAAAGTTCCGGATTTCCACCTCCATGACACATTATTATGCTACTTGGGCCACCTTTGTGTTCCTTCAAGTGAGCATGCCAAGCTGATTTGGGAGGTGCACTAAAATTGGGTCACATGAAATTTTGGTGTGGAAAAAAATGTGGCTATACTACAAAGGTACTTTTATTGGCCAAAACTCTAACTAGATGTGGGGAAATATATCAGATCTTGCACTGCCTACACTATCCCTAAGTCAGCCATCAAGAAGCAAGGCTTATACACTCCTTTTGCTACTACTAGCCAGCTGTGGGAATCCATCTCCATGGACTATATGTCTGGCCTCCCTTCTACCAAGCATGGTAATGACTGTGTATTTGTGGTCGTGGACAGATTTTCTAAGATGGCTATGTTGGTGGCCTGCAAAAAGAGTATCACAATAGAGGACACTATCAAACTCTTCTTTGAATGAGTGTGGGTACATTTTAGGATCCCCCAGACCATTATATCATACCGGGATAGTAGGTTCCTAAGCACATTCTGGTCAAGCCTCTGGACACTATTGGACACCAAGCTCACCAAGTCGACTGCCTTCCATCCCCAACCTGATGGTTAGACGGAGGTCGTCAATAGGATGATAGTACACATACTTCACATGTACAACTCTAACATCCATGAACCTGGGATGAGAGTCTTCCCTATGTGTTGACAAGGTTAATCCTCTCTATGGACAGAGACGATCCCTCTATCCCAATGAGTGGGTCTATCAACTGAAGTGACAATCAACTAGACATCTTCCTAGATTATAATTGAAAAGTAGAACAAGAGAGATGACCTACCCTGCTTTAATGCTATCCCGATTTCCTTTGTTGAGATCCTCAAACCACTTGTGTCACGAACTTGTTCCTGTTTCTTTAAGTGCTTATGTACCTGTACAAGTGATCAAAATACAACAAATCATGCCAAAAACCAATAGAAAATCCAATAATAACCTAATTAGCTGATCAAGGAATGCCAAGCTAATACATACATGAACATATATATTTTGGGAAGATGAACCAACAACTGTATATTATTTAAAGAATAAAGGAAAGCTTACAACCATAGCCTTGATTTTGAAAGGCTCTCCTTGAGTGGTAATCCAAGTCCAAGCTAAGAAAATATCCAAACACTCCTTCTCCAAGTCTAATGAATAGCCTCTAAGCATAAGCTCAAAATATGGGTGCAAATGGACATAGACCAACCATTTGGGAATGGGAGAGGAGGAATTTATAGGTCGGGAGAAGGAGTTACGACTCCTCCAAAGATAGGATTAGGCCCACAACTCAAGGAGGTAGCTCATAGGGATGAGACCAAGAGATCAAATTAGGAGGATTCGACCTCATCTATCCGAAACCACCTCCAGCTCGCTGCTCTGGAAGCTTCTAGATCACAAAGCTTCTCATCCTCTTTGGGAAAACTTCCTTTTTGAGACCATTGTAGGTATGAAAGGGAACATAGTGATTCCATCGTTGGCCTAACATGGTGAAACAGGCGATCATCACAGTTTTGAGCTTCATAAGGGAGATGACCCTCATTTTAGGGTTTTAAGAGTTATTTCTTTAGGGAAAGCTCCAGAGATTTTCCAAGCAAATTTAAAGGAGGGATCTGAGCTGTATACATGGATGAGTATATTGTATAATGATCATGTTTCAGGCACTTCAGGGTATGTCACAGGAAAGTGCAAGAGGCGTGACAAAATACTGCATAAAATTATGTGCAACACAATTATAACATATCTCTCCATATCTCGACTGGTCGCTGTCCCTTTCAAGTGGGTCTAGGATTTCAACCATTGTGTCTGATTGATGTTCCCATGCCTCATGCGACTACATAGACATAATCTACACATGTATTGTCTGAGGTTGATAAAGTGACCAGATTTATTGAGCGCATCTAACACATCCGCTAGTACGTTCATGACATCTTGGAGAATTCAAATGCCAAGTACAAGCAGTGACATGATCAACATCGAGTGCCACAAAAGCGTTAGGTGGGTGATAAAGTTTGGTTCCATTTGTAGAAATAATTCCTTACCGGAGATCATCAGAAGCTCAGACCACTCTGATATGGTCCTTACACCATTACCAAGGTTGCGGGAGACAATTCTTTTGAGCTCAACATTCCCCCATTCCTTGACCTGCACCTAGAGTTCAATGTGGATCGCCTTTGACCATACTTCCCACCATTACTGGACACATCAAAAATTGCAGAAAAATCACACCAAAAAATTTAAACCCAGACTAATGGAGCAGGCCACAACTAATCGAATTATGGACACACAAATCAAGAACACTCGCCAATAGAAGATCCAAGTATATCGGGTTGTCAAAGCTGGCCAACTCTTGCACCAAAGTAAGTGGCTCACTCGGGACCAAGTTCAACAGAAGTTTTCCCATCTCATGGAAGCACTCAAAATGATGGGGACCATTGCTTCCTAAGGGGGGAGGACTGATCCAGGTGGATGTTGGTGGCCACCCGCCTGTTCCACTTGGACCCCCATCACTGTCTCTTTCATTTTTTCAGTTTCCTTAATTGTAGCACAATTTACTATTTTTAGCAGTTTTTCGGGCCTTGAATTACTAGAGCCGTTTTGAGGCCCTAAACGGTGTTTTTTGGGGAAAATCAGAGCAAAAATGAGTCTTCAATTTATGTTTACCATTCAAAAGTTTTATTCCTCAGATATATATTTCTAACGAGGTATTGTGCATGTCAAATAGATATCGTATGCCAAAGTTATGACCCCAGGAAGTTGAAATACCAATTTACCCAAACAGGGCCCATAGTTTTGGCACTTCATCTCCTAGGGTTAGGCTTTTGGATGTTTAGTGTTTTCCATTGTTTTTCAATAATAAATAGGCCTTCGAGCCTCATTGTAACACAAGTCAGAGGCATGTAGCCTCCACATCTCTTCTTAGAGATAAGCTAGCGTTGATCAAGCTATTTTATTTCCATTATGTTTGTAAGCATATTTCAGTATTTGATATTTAATGAAATGAAGTGTTATTTCTGCTACATCTATGTATTTATGGTTATATCTATAGCTTCTTGTTTTCTTTTTTAAATTCGGATGACCAGCCCTCTTGGAAACAAATGAAAATTATTATCCCAATTTATACAAGGCATCTCTTGGTCCTTCAAGTGGCCCCTTGCTCCTCTAAGGGTTCCCTATATTATACTAGTGCCAAGGGTCCAAATATCCTGGTGGTTCCACACCCATTAGATTTGGTGCAAAGCCCACATGCTTGGGTTCTTAACCCACAAAGCCATTTGTGGTGCCAATTCCTCCAAAACCTCGAACCCTAGGGCTTGGAGTACCTTCCAAGTCACTGATCTCAACATGGCCCTCTCTATTTTAATTGCTAGTATGTATTTAATTGTATGGCTCCTATATCGATCGTATTCTCCTGTATTATCTTGGAAAGGGGTTTTGAGTGGTGTTTTTTGTCTATTTTTATTGCTTGTCTAGTGGTGTTTATGTGGTTGCATTTATTTGGATATTCCCTCCTTAGATCGTGGGGGTTTAGTGCTCCTTTTACCAACTCTATTTAGCCTTTTCCCCTCTAGTATTGACTTGGCCCTAATGATCCTGATAGTCCTTCTTCTATGATGGCTTGTGGGAGAAAATGAGATTTCAGGTTGACTTGTCATAGTCAAGTTTCTTTTCAGGGTTCTTTGTTGCTTGTTCAGTTTAGCATATGGTCTCATCTCTATTTGGAATATACATCGAGACAACATATGTAGAGCTATAGAGGGAAATGTGGAGACAACCAATAAAGAAAGTTGTCCAAAGGTCAAGAAGAAACATCAATCTATCATTCTATGACCCCCACTAACATCTGGGAGGAAATCTATCAACTGGAATCCAATATTGCTGGTGAGCATGAGGATTTCTTAGATGTAGAAATTATGGTAGAGGTTTCAAATTGGATTCCTAACCCTGGAAACACCAGTGGAAGAAGGAACCAATACATGCACTCTGTTATGTTGTATTGGTAGCTTAAGACCTTATTAGGGAACATCCTCAAGGAAAAAATGGAAGAGAGAAATGAAATTGTCTCCTTTATGAACGATAGTTGTAGAGTGCAGTAGAACCAAAGATATAACATTGAGAAGATGGACACCCTCTTGAAATATTTGGAGATTCATCTCCAATGTGAATCCAAACCCTCTATGCCAATTGCAGTGATTTCTCAATGCTCTGCTCGGTGACATCGTCAAACTCTGATTCATGTAAGTAAATGGTTCATTTTTTTTTAAGAGTTTGTTCATGCTATGGCACTGTTGTGCTTGGTTGTAGATGTTTTCTTGATGATACTGTGTGAATTTTTCTATTAGCCAATAAAATTGGTTTCCCTAGTAGTGGATTGAGGTTTGATGATTTTTTATACTAGACTTATCAATGATGTAATTTTATTTTAGAAGGAAATGAAAATTTCAACTTGAAATTAAAATAAGAATTATTATGTACATCAATGATTATATCACATTGTCACATTGTAAGGTACATCTCGATGGAGTTGTGTCAAATTGCTATGTTTTTGGGCAAGAAATATCACAATGCAACATTCATAAAAGGATATGTTAATTTTGATATTCCTCAAGGGTTATGTAGCATTACGACGTTTGATTTGGTTGACTTATGTCAAATCTCTATGTTCCTGATTGCTTATGTCACAATGAAATGTTACTTAAGGGATATGTTAGATTGTAACTTTCCTCCATTGTTACTTTATAATGCGATGTTTATCTTTAACCATGGTTTACTATGGTGATGTTGCATTGTGACGTTCATCTTGGTTGACTTATGTCGAATTAAGGGTTATGTAATATTTGATGTTCCTCATGGGTTATGATTTATTGAGATGTTCCTCAATGATTATTTCCCACTTTGGTGTTCATGAATGTTGACTCATGTCGAATTACTATGTTCCTAAACAATTATGTCACATGCGACAACATTCATTAAGGATTTTGTCACATGCAACGTTCCTTCATGGTAATGTTTTAGTGTAATGTTCTTGAATGGTCATGATGCATTGTGATATTCCTTTCGGTTGTCATATATGAAATTATTGTGTTCCTAAATTGTTATGTTGCATTATGAGGTACATCTTGGTGTCTTGTTGTCAAATTGCAGTGTTTTTGAAGGGATGTGTTGCATTGTGACATTTAAGAAAGGATATGTTGGATTGTGATGTTTCTTAATGATTATGTAACATTGTGACATTCATCATAGTTATTTCATATTAAATTGCAATGTTCGAGAATGTTTATGTCAAGTGCTATGAGGCATGATGATATCCATCAAGGGCTATGTCACATTATGAGGTACATATTAGTGAATTTTGTTAAAATTTATAGTGATTTTGAAGGGATATATCACATATTGATGTTCATGAAAAGAAACGTTGGATTTCAATGTTCCTTAATCGTTATGTAGCATTTTGATAATCATCTTGGTTGAATTATGTCAAATTGCAATGTTTGTGAATGGTTAACCATAATCATTAAGGTTAGAAATGGTTGATTATGGTTGGCCATGTTGATTATGTTAAACCATTGTTTATTATGGTAATGTTGCATTGTTGTGTTCATCTTGGTTGATTGATGCCGACTTGCAATGTCTGTTAAGGGTTATGTCACATGTGGCATTCCTCAAGGTTTATGTTAGCAATAAAATGGTTGACTTCAATGTTGTGTCACATTGTGACATTCCAAGAGTCACAATAGAAGATGTTATGTCAAAGGTTGACATAGTATTGCCTTTAATATTATCACATATTTTGACACTTGAGTAGTAATATTTTGACAAATTTTTTGATAGAATGTTATAAACATGATCACATTTTAAGAGCAATAAAATAGGAGGTTCACTTTCACAATATGGTAGGTTGTGAAATTTCAAACCAATAATGTGGTTGACTTGAATGTTATTACACAATGTGACATTCTAAGAGAAACAATATAATATGTTGTGTTTAAGGTTGACATAAAGTTTCCTTTTTGTCATCACATATTATAATAATTCAATGGTAATAAGTTAAGAGGTTTAGTTTAAATTTTATATCATATTTAGCCATTTAGAAAGTTATAAATGTGGTTGAATTGAATAAAATATGATATTGTCACAGTTGAAGAGTAACTCAATACGTATACTTAAAGTACCATTATAATAATTTGGTTTTATACCCCTCCCCCACTTGAGGGGATCTCACTTGGAAATCCAGTGAAAATGTAAAGTAAATGTGAGTAAAAGTCCCATGTTCAATTCCTTGGTTACTTACATGTAGCCGCATGCTAGGGGCCAACATGGTTCATTTAGGAGTTGTAGTGGTATCAGTCAGAATCAACCCCACATCATGCAAGTATGAGTCTCACCTAGTGGTTGATTCCTCTAAACATGTGTGTGTGTGTGATTTAAATATTAGGAAGGGGATATCCTTATCTCTTGCAGCCACTCTAACTTGTGTTCCACCATCTTCGCTCTATCGTCTTATTCCTTCTCCATGAATTTCAGTCATCAATTCACCGTCTCATAAATTCCCATCAATATTTTGAAGAGTCACTTTGCCAACTTCTTCCAAAGAGCCAAGTCATTCATCGAGTCTGGGCCCTCCATGCAAGCGAATTTCCAAAATCTATGTTGATGACTCAAGCTCAATGAAGCTATAGCAAGACCAAAGTCGATACCGCTAAGCTTATATAGCAGGGACATATCCCATTGGTGTAATCTCTCCCTAAAAATGAGCACTAACTCTGGACTCCAGAGTTTCCTTGAGATAAATTCTCCTGTCATCCTGTTAGTCCTCGCGTAGTCAGTTCACATGATGAATTGAATGCATTAAGACAAAACATTCTTTAGTGAGTCCCTCAACCTTGTGTTAAGGTTCTACACCATATTTAAAACATGTTACCTTCCAAGAGGAGGCGTCCAGATGTATATTATCTCCTGCATGTGGTGCCAAACGTTTGTTGTACCCCTGAGAGATAAGTATCCTCTTTCTTCCTTCGGCCACACTAGATGGACTTCCACTTTGCCATTCTAATTAAATTCTGTTGGTATTAGAACACTCTGGTTCAATCAAATCTGACTTGTGAATCTTGTTATTTACTAATCTTGTGATCACCGGATTGGGGCCTGGATCCTCCCTCCGTCTTCAAATTTGATTATGCCTTGCTCTAGTTGGGAATTCACGTTAGCAACTTTGTTGCATCATAGTTTAAATGACAAAGAATATGAAAATAGGATATATATCATCAAATTGTGAGGATAAGAGGGTTATCTGTGACGCAATTGGAGGAAGTTTTGTATAATCTCCGACTAGTGCCAACAAAATTTTCCTTATCACCACCATTGGATATCCCAGAACAATTAAATTTTCTATTTTGTTTCCCCTAGCTACATCCAAACCTTTCCATAAGGCCCAATATTTTGCTTGACCATTTGTTGTGATTCCTAGTCCTCAAGCATAACTATATTCCTTTTGTTCATCGAGGTTATAAATCACCCCTCCCGCTCCATCCACCCCTAAATAAGAAAAATATTTTAACCATAAGAAATAAAAATAAAAAAGCATATTTTTCACAAATTATGAGCCAAAATATCAAATGAAATCGAGTATGAATATAAGATTTTAACATCATCCTTTTTTTGGGTGTGGAGCCTGATTATCTTCTATATTCAAAGGTTTCAGTCGGATGTATACCCCAGGAAGACTGTACCTGTTAGGCCCCTACACTATTAGTGTAACCCCTTATTGTTATTAGTACAAACCCCTTATTATATTGATGTACCCATGTAGTGCCCATATTGTTACTATTGTGCCCCATAAGAAGCCCACTATTGTTATTATTGTGCCCTTACATTATTATTGTTATGTCGGCTTTGATTATGTTATGACCCCTTAGACTCCTATATATAGAAAGGAGGTCTTTTCATTTGTATCATCCAAGAATTGTTCATTTATGTAATGTAAAGGAGGTTTCCCCCTCGAAGAGGTTGAATTCTAAGGCGTGGATCTATCTTTTCTATCTTTTCTTGAGCTGGTTTCATAACATTTGGTATCAAAGCTTTGGATTCTAGGGTTTCGCTGCTCCAAACAGGTCATCGTGGCATTTTCGCTATAACTTTTTTCTGTGACGTTTCAGAAGTCACAAAAAAAACCCATTTGAGAAGAAATCGCGCTAAACCTTGGGTCCGAATTTTAGAGCTTTTCGTGCGATATTTGTGGAGATATGATCTGAGCAATTTGGTCTTTTTGCAGACTCTTGAATTACATTCAAAACAGGTGACCTAGGGAAAATCGTCATAACTTTCTCTCTGGGGATCAAATTGAAATTTCGTAAGAAGGTACAAAAAGAGGATAAACTGTAGTTTCTTGTATATCTTTTTCAGAACTAAATATCGAAAATTTTACACGTGGCACTTCATAAAAGTTCGCTCTTCTAGAAAGGTCTATAATCAGGTCATCTTGGGAGATTGTGCATAACTCTTTCTTGGAGAATCCAATTTGGATCAAACTGGTGGCATTGGAAAGAGGACACAGAGGGCTAATACAGGTAGCAATTTCAGAACATAAATATCTGCAATTACAGAGTTACAATCGTTTCAAAATCGAGGTCCTAAAATAAAGAAAAAGCAAGATGAGGAAGTTTGATGGCAAGGATCCGGTAAATTGGATACTTCAGATGGAGAAATATTTTGATCTACATGGTGTACCACTGTTACAAAAGGCATGTATTGCATCTTCATATTTAGAACCAAATCAATTTTTATGGTATAAAGGGCTTTGTTCTTGTAAACAACTTGTTACGTGGTCAATTCTCACGGAGGAAATGATAGCACATTATGAGGATACAAAGAGCAACACCTTCTTTAGAGCAACACCACAACAATTGGAAAGAGTAAAAGGGCTTTGTGACATATTGGAAAGTAAAATTATGGCAACAAGGAAGTCTACCCCTCACAACTATAAAGATGGAAGTGTTGTTTCTCCTAGCCTTCCACAACCTACAAGGGTTACACCACAACAATTGGAAGAAAAAAGAGAAAAAGGGCTTTGTTACAATTGTGATAGCAAATGCACT
>Ga0115851_100262_pt1 | contig 20929 bp, 6 predicted proteins | sample InSIn2gowninarea_FD_83865 | JGI IMG/M metagenome (GOLD analysis project Ga0115851, IMG submission 83865)
AATGTATTATGGAAGTAGCTATGTGTGACTCTCATCATGTTTTCACTTGTAAATGAATGAACAATGCATCTATGTCCTAATGGATGAAACTTTAGATAATGTGCGAAGGCTTCAATGCTTGTTAGCGATTCTCGGATGAGTATGAGACCCCTATGCTTAGATTTGTCATTTACACCTATATATTACATATTTGTGATATGATTGACGAAATTCTTGTCATGGCTAGTAGGGGTCCAATCAAGGGCTTGTTTAAGTAATTGTATTTGTATTGTCATTTCTTTGTTATCTTTTTGTTCTAGAGGTTTCATTGAATTTTGGGTAGTGACCTAGATTTTGGGCCTGAAAAAATAGCTCAAGTCCTGGGGACGTTGGCACAACATAGATAAAAATAGTCGGTAGATGATGGCATGCCATGAATTGGGAGTGCCCAGAGCCTTTTGGACATTGTCATGCCCATATAATGGGAGCGTTTGGGGGTTAAGTGGTCTAAAATCTTAGTGGGACCTAGTGAATAGTTACAAAAAATGTTGGGATGTTTCCTAGGAGTCCTATTGTTGATGTGGAAGGTATGTATGGTGTGTGTCCATCGGTTTCCCTTTCTTAATGTGACTTAGGAGGATGAATCATATCATAGTAACTTCTCGTCAAATTTTTACCTAGGTTCGCTGATTACCTAGGTAGACTTGGGAGGAGGGTGTTACAATGAACTTGGAGGATTAGGTTTGACAACCAATATTAGAGCTTGTAGCAGTGCTCAGGTCAATTTCTTCTATTTTAGTTTTATTTGTACTATGTTTTAAGCCCATTTTATATGAACAGGTTTTGGAACTGAATATAACTATTACTTTGAACAGGCCTTGGAAGATAATATTAAGGAAAAAATATCATATTTTTTCCATGTTCCCGTAAGTCATACTTGTACAGTTTCAAAAGGGATCATTGAAATGTCTTTAGATTCCATGAATGTCATTGGATATGCAAGACTTGATTTTGTCGTACTATTGTAGGCTGAAAACATTCTCACTATATACAATGTTTCAAACATTTGGCATGTCCCCCTTCTATTAAGGGAAAAAAGAGCTCTATAATGTGGATTATGCAATCGAGCTTGGCTATAGTGCTTATTCAATTGGCACTACTACTGATCTTGTTGTGCATTTGGTTATCCAAAGGATTTTATTTTTTCCCCTGAAGTGTTATCAAAGAAGGGATATGATGGGGACAAGTGTTGTATGTTTTCCTATGTTCCCTTAGTTTTTCTTTCATTTCAATTCTTGATCGACTTGTGTTTAGTATTTTATGTCATCATCAATTTTTCTAATAACATGGAATGTGTTTGTGTAGTTCTTTGTCTATTTTGTAAGTCATTTAATAAGTTTGGAAACTGCTTCCTTTTTGTTACATTGGTGGTTTGGTTCGCCCCCTTCCTTTTCTTCCTTTTGTAAACTTCTAAATGCAATCCTTTCTTTATTTTGTAAACTTCTAAATGAAATCCTTTCCATTTTTTTGAATGTCTCCCTTCATTATTGGCCTAGGCTTTTATATACAATAATCAAGTGACAATATTGAATTTGAAAGAAGTTTCCACAATAATAAGATGTTAATCTTCAAGTTATTGATACTATTTAGAGCCTTTTCTATAATGACAAAAGCGTAGCTACGAATCTCTGCATATGTTTGTTGGTGGATCCAACAATCTAATGTCATCCACATCTTAAGCACTGTAATTGTAATAAGTTTTTATTCTCTGCTTTCTAGAAACAAAACTTCTAGAAAGACTTTTGGCATATTTTTCTTGCACTACATGATATAAACACATTTATGGAACCATCAACCACTACGAATTCTTATGCTTAGTAATTTGACTAATGTTATAGGATCACTAGATGATTATGTTTAAGAAATTATGCGTCACATTTTTTCCACATTTGCTTTGCAAGGGAGAAAACAACCAGTCGATGGGTGAGTAGCTTAGGGACTAACACTCTATTTTGGGGTAGGGCCACCTTCAAAGGATTTAGAAGACTAACCCTAAGGGAGACGAAAAGAGATGACTTTGGGACATTGTTTATACCTTTTCTACTATATCATTTAGTTGAAGAAGACGCTCCTTTGGAAAATTAATATGAAAAACATTTTTGATAGATATTTGGTAGAGAATTTTGTATGGTTAATACCGTATTTTCTTGGAAATACCAAGAATGTGGAACATTCAAGAATCCAAATATATAGGTAGATTTAGTGGAGAGTGGAAAAATCAATTTAACCTTGTTTATGAAAGATGCAATCCCAAATCAATAAGTATTTTCTTCATTTACATTAAACTTATCAATTTTTAAGAATAAATTTATATCAATTGTTGCAGATCAATTTAACCTTGTTTCCAAAAGATGTAATCCCAAATAAGTAAGTTTGGTCTTGGTTTACATTGAGCTTATCGATTTTTAAGAAAAAAATTATATCAATTGTTGTGGTTTCCTACCTAGTGGAATAAATGAAATACCCTCAAAGTATTTAAGTGTGTCATGGTGTTTTCAACCTTCATTTGTCTGAGATTTTGTGCAGGGTGGGCTTGCACATAGTAAGTTCAAGTTTGATAAGAAATCACATGAGCTATTGATTCTCATTTTAAAATTTTTAGGCTTTATATCTCTTGACATGGTCAGTTATGACATGCATTGCGATAATTATTTTTTTCCTTTTGAAACTATAGGAACACGTTCAACCAACAAGTAGTTGAAACAACCCCTATACCAATACCCATAACAAGATGTTCTGTATACCAAGTAGTTTGTTCACATAAGAGCGTGTGCTCGTCTACCAGCAGTTTGAAAAAAAATAGTTGAAACAACCACTATACCAACACGCATGGCAAGATGTTCTATATACCAATTAGTTTGTTCACATAAGAGCGTGTGCTAGTTTACAAGTAATTTGAAAAATGTTTGGTGTGCTGGATGACATTGACTTAGACATTAGTTGTAGACCCCATTTTTTTTCAATCGACATTCGCACGAACTTCTTGTTTCACAAATCCCCTTCTTTCATATTTAGTACGATTCACAAAATCCATGGACTTTTTAGCGTCTTTAAATTTTAATGATCTGATCAAGGAAAGTAGATTCATTCTGATGGCTATCGAGTCTAAATTTATGTAATGTATTATATAATAATGATGCTGCCTTAAATAACTTGGATTTAAAAATAAGAATGCCCATTTAATATTCGGCACTGTGAATCTTCGATTCAGTCTCCTTTTAAATGTTCTCTCTATAGAAACAAATCAATACTTTTAACATTTTAATTCCCAACGAATTGTCGGGGCCACAAAGTGCAATCAACGCTGCATAAATTTGATGAAATTAACGAAGTCGAATAATTAATTTTTATTATACTGATTTCGATCATAATCCAGATTTTATAATCCCTCAAATGGAAATAGCAGATGGTTTATGCATTTAAATATACACACTACTCTGTGGAGTAGTCTTGATTATTAGTTCTTAATATGTATTAAGAAACATACGTCCATGAAATAAAAAATACATAATTAATTGATAAAGTGACGCACTCCAATTATCCCGGTCTCCATCGAGCTAACGAAACTTCAATAGTTTTGAATATCAATTGAACATCGTAAAATGCAGAGGCCAAATGACAAATTGCAGAATAAAGTAAATCTGAAGCACTTTCTGGAAAAAAGTCATGGCCATGAGTACAAAAGATATCAATATCTTGATTTTATGGGGTCTATTATGGTTTATTGTTTTTTAGATAAAGTTTTTGGGATTCTAAATGCATAATAGACGATGTTAATGGAAAGAGCAACATTCAACAAATTTCATTACAAGGGTGGCTGAGTCGTAAGAAATGTATATGGAGTTGCTTTCAGAATTCTTCTATTGGGCACATAACAAAACAATGGATGAATTATCGGAAAAGGCACTACAGGACACAGAAGAAGCATGCACTTCATGATAAAAATAGGAATTAAGGAGACAGAAGTAGAAATTCTAAAAGTGCCGAAATAGTTCATAGAAGCGAGATAAAAAATGAAGAATCTCATAGCAGATATGTTTATATTATATTTATATCCTTTATTTATTTATTTTGTAACTAATTTTGTATAGAAATCATACAAAAGGGAGTCTATTAGATATGAGATCTTCAGAAATGAGAAGGATCTGATCCACTTTTCAAATTCTATGTATAATGCAAATATGGAGGAAGTACCAAAACACTGTATCCTTTTTATTGCTGCACAAATGAACGCTGTGTATATCCCAGGTTTATGAGAACAATCTGTCTTTCATAAATATGAACTGTTTTATTCCAGACAATTTCACGGTTGGAAAAACCAAAAAAAATATCAATATCCCCAATATTTTATTTACGAAACTCCTCAAAGATATACCCTTTTGGGATTCATGCCTCTATCTCGAACTGATGTTAGTTGAGTTGGGAATACAAGATAAGGGCTCTTGAATCTATGCCTATCCTTTTCGCTTTCTTATTTTTTTCCTCACTTGTTGAGGTTCTGTCCAGACAACGTTAATATTTAATCATTTGAGATTTGGAAATGTAATTAATCTTGGATACCTGGATTTGTAAAAATTCTTCATGTGAAAATGCGTCAGTATGTCTGTATTTTAGCGAGCTTAGTTTTGGGTCTGTCAAGAAAGTCATTTAAGAGTATGGAATCAAATTCTTATTGAGGTACCAGCAACAACCACGATCATTACTGGCCCTCGAGGGATTAGTATGGTTCATGAGTCTTCATCTCTGTCCGAGCCTCCCTTGGCTGCTTGTAATTTTACTGAAGTCATTAATCACAGGAGTCTTTCATGCAAGACACAATTTGGATCTCTAGAGGCCAAGATTCATGACAGTTGCATGGGAAAGGTTCTGTGAAAGGTGAAGGCAATAAATTTTTGAAGGTTTGGGTTGTCGAAGGGGTAACAAATGCTACCGCTTTGCCAGCTTCGACCACGCAACCTCCCCGTTGTCAAGTTGAAGGATGCAACGTAGTGTTGAAAAATGCATTCCAAAGCCTCCAAAGTCATTTTCCTCGGAATCGAACACAGTTTTTATCAGCAATGCAGTAGGTACCTAGTCAGGAGAGGATTCCACCATCATTTTTCTATGATCCATACATACTCGTATAATTTAATAACCGAAATGAGTAATTGTGTGTTTATGTTGTGTGTTTCTGAACTTATCTAGATTGCCGATTCCGAAAATATTGGGTAATCAGATGAACATGAGATTCCCAAAATATTTAGTAATCAGATGAATATGAGCTGAACGCGCCCATATCAGTTAATATTTGAAAAATCAGCATTCAAGTCAAAAATATGATGCTGTGCCAACAGTGCAGCAGCTACCTAGCCGAGAGGAGATTGCGCCTTCATTTTTTTATGATTCATGCATACTCGTATAATTTTATAACCCAAATGTGTAGTTGTGTGTTTATGTTAATGTTGTGGGTGCCTAGATTCCATGCCATGTCATAATTTGACGAAGCAAAGAGGTGTTACGGAAGGAGGATGGCGGGGCTCAATGAACTGTGGTGGTAGAATTCATTAGATTCATTGGCTAAGGATGGCGGGGCACAATGAACTGTGGTGGTAGAATTCATCAGATTCATTGGCTAACTCTGGTGGGAAAGCTAATTTCGATATACATAAATTTAAGCTTCTTGCTAATATAAGGTGGGGATGGAAATACATTCAAATGGTTCATCAGTTGACAAACTTGAACTACTTGAAGGTTTTAGTTTTAGTTTTCTCAGGGATTTAACTTCATTTTAAACTTTCTAATTCAAATTATTAGACTGCAAAAACCTACCTGGTTTATTCTTCACCTATGCACTTTTATGATAATTTATAAATTTCTCCATCAAGCTACAAGTTAGGTTCATGAGCTGAAAACCATGAATTTTTTGAATATTTCCAATCTAGTTTTGTGAGGGACTTGACTTTCACTTTTATGATAATTTATAAATTTCTCCATCAAGCTACAAGTTAGGTTCATGAGCTGAAAACCATGAATTTTTTGAATATTTCAAATCTAGTTTTGTGAGGGACTTGACTTTTAGTCACAAGTTCCAAATTATTAGAGGGGAAAAACCTACATTGTTTATTTTTTGATATACATGATTGTGATAATTTATAAATTTTTCTATTCTAAGTATAGGTTCAAGTAAAACACAAGTTCAAAGTACAGATTCATGAGTTAATAACCGATTGAAAAAATTAGTTTTAGTTCTGTGAGTAACTTGAATTAGTCATAAGCTTAGTTTCTCATGATTAGAGTTCAACACCTTTCATTGTTTAATTTTCGGGTCTGCATTTTCATGATAATTTATAAATTTCTCCGTGATGTCATAACATTATGTTTTGATTATTTTTCCCATATATTTGGTCTTATAACACCTGGAAATTTTGAAGTGTTAAGATGAGTTGTATATTGTTTTAATTTATTTTTGGTTTATATATAAATATAAACTAAATTCATTTTAATCTGAGAGTTTTATTAAATTCATTTTCAATTTAATATTTTTAAATCTTGAGAGATTGAACTTGAGTTAAAATGGATTTATTTAGTTTTGCACAGTTTTATAATTATTGAAATCTTGAGAGATTGAATGTGAGTTAAAATGGATATATTTAGTTTGGACACACTTTTATTTACTTGATAGCTTTTCTTTTATTTGAAGAAGAGTTAATTTATGATTTTATTATATATGATTTATAAATATTTTTAAAAAGATCTATCTTAATTTAATATTTATGAAGTGTCTAGAGAGATTAAATTTACTATTGAGTATAAAATTTAATGAAAAATTTACATTTCCACAAGTTTGCTCTTTATGTACACTTGGTAGATTCAAAATTAAAATGTTTCTTTATAATACTATATTTTTATTATATTTCAATAAATGGAAATCATTATTAAAACATTTTAAGTACGCTTACTCTCTCATTATTTTAATTTTGGTGTGTTTTTAGGTATAGTTTTTAGTCATTTCGAATCTAGAAAAGATTTATTGGAATTATAGGTTTAAGTTGTGTATTCTACACAATCCAGGTGCTCTCTAAAAAGAGATTAGTACCTCAAAAGATTTGATCTCTCTTGGTTCTTCATAACCCTCTTGAAATAAAATTCAATCCTATTAAAATCAATAAAAATAATTATTAATAAACATTTTAACTATAGTTCTTACTCTCTCATTACTCATTTTGGTCCCTTTTTAGGTATAGTTTTTAGCCTTTTGAAATATAGAAAATATTTATTGGAATTGGAAGTTTAAGTTGTGCATTCTATACAAGCCAATTGTCACGAAGGTTTTCAAGGCATTGAATCCATTTATGCATTCAAAAATGCAATTTAAATAATGAATTTCTTTATATTGCACTCTATAATAGATTCACAACTCAAGAGATTTGATCTCTATCACTTCTTGATAGCCCACTGGAAATAAAACTCAATCATAGTATAAATTAAAAGGCTACAAACGTTTTTTCTATCACTAGGATTATGTTTTCAAAAGCACTTTGCATACTTCAATCATAGTCCTTTGTTTAGCATTAGAGACATTAAACAGTTCTATGATTCCTTAAGAATCACTTTCGTTCTTCAACCCTTAATTCCTAACTTTTGTAGGGTAATCCACACTTTACAATTAAAAGATAAAGTTCAATTAGGAAGACAGTAAAACGTTAAAGGTTTGTTGGTAACACTACTTATGTTTAGAAGAGACTCCGAATATAATACATTGTTTTCATTAAATGCATCCAATAATTGTGTAATTCTTTAAAAAGCACTTATTGTTATTCAACCTTTAGTGCCTAACCTCCATAGGGAATCCACATTTTTGCAATGAAGGACATATGAAAGTTCAACAACTAAAATGATAGTGAATTAAAATATTGATTTGTAGAACATTAATACAAATACAAATATGTCTAATTAGCTAACCTAACTAAGAAATAAATGAATTTGCAACACAAACCAAGTAGAGAGCCCTACCTACTAATTTGTGCTATAAAATAAAACTATAGTATAAGTACTTTATTAAGAAATAAAACATAGAATAACATCATTTATATTAAAAAGGGAATACATAAATTCACATTATAATTACGCTGTAAGTGCGTTCCCTCTTAAAAAGACATCCTTAAATGCCACCTTGCACCATTCTCCATCATAAGATCTGTTGTTAAACGATTAAAGCATTTTTAGCCATCAAATGATTTCATAACTGTTTCTCTAACTTGATGGAAGATCTACCCTCACGAACTGTCTCGCAGTTAATTAATGGGCATGGTATATACTTGCTATGAAACTACCATAACTATTTCTATGTTATGCTGTTCGAACTTGATGGAAGATCTGCCCTCACGAACTGTCTCGCAGTTAATTAACGAGCATGGTATATACTTGCTATGAAACTACCTTAACTGTTTCTACGTTATGCTCGAGTTCTACAAGCAGGGGTTTTGACTGGTTTCCAAAGGTTGCTATAGTTATTATGTTTAGTGCCATTATGTCTTATAATCATTGTTCATGTACTAAAATTCGAAAATTCGAAGTCCCTATGGTTGCTTACGGATGGGAACCCAGATGCTGTGGAGTTTCGAACCAACGACCGATGATCTAAAATTCTCTCGGTACCCTCCTCTCTTCAACGAAAATCTTCTTTGGACCTAACTCTTCAGTATAAGTTTCTAATTCGAGTGAATTGACAGAAATATCTTCAACGTCTTGTGATTTCACCTTAATTTCTGCTACATCGAAGTCTAATGGATTTTTCTTCTTCTTGGCGGGTTGCTGCTTACTGCATATTGTTTTTCGAAGAGATGAAACAATTACAGGATTCAATTCTTGATCTCGAGAAACTGAAACGATCTTTACGAACTCCTCCAAATTGGCGCTGATAATGCGATTGGGGAAATCTTTACATCTTAGTTTGAGGAAGGGATAGGCCTAGAATACTTTTTCCTTTTTCTGTTTTATGCGCCTTTTTAACTTGGAATACAAAGATTCCAACAACATCGTTCTGTTGGTCTTTGTTCCCATGGCGGAGCCAAAGCAACTACAGCTACACTTGGTGCATGCAGCCACTGGTACTGTATACTTAGTGTATATGTTACTCAAAGAACTGAAAATGTAAGTTTATGTAGATATCTCCCACATTATATCAGATATGAACCAGGAATCTCAGATTTAGGGATGTGGTTTTATTTTGGTATTCGTTCCAATATTAATTCCATATATAACTGTATTTACCCGACGGTCAATATACAATTCCGCATTCTACTGGATCTATACAATTTCTTATTTTTGCTTTATGTTTCTATTTTCTATATATATAATTTCACATTTCTGCTTCTGCTTGAGGTTTCTGTATATATATTTTCGCATTTTGCTTTGTATTTTGTATATATAATTTAGCATTTCTGCTTTAGGTTTCTGTATATTTTGAAATTTTCTTCCACTTTAATTTGCTTTTTAGATTTTAGTATGAAGGTGCGGCTTTTTAACTTGGAATAATAATTTCTAATTTTTGCTTTATGTTTCTGTTTTCTGTATATATAATTTCACGTTTCTGATTTAGGTTTTTGTATTGATAATTTGGCATTTCCGCTTGAGGTTTCTGTATATATATTTTCGCATTTTGCTTTGGGTTTTCTATATATAATTTAGCATTTCTGCTTTAGGTTTCTGTATATTTTGGAATTTTCTTCCACTTTCATTTGCTTTTTATATTTTTATGGCCAAAGTGATATTATGCTTTGGGTTTTCTATATATAATTTAGCATTTTTGCTTTAAGTTTCTGTATATTTTAGAATTTTCTTCCACTTTCATTTGCTTTTTATATTTTTATGGTCAAAGTGATTAATATGAAGGTGCACCTTTTTAACTTGGAATACAAAGATTCCGACAACACCGTTTTGTTGGCCTTTCTTCCCATGGGGGAGCCGAAGCAACTACAGCTACACTTGGTGCATGCAGCCGTTGGTGTTGTATACTTAATGTGTATATGTTACTCAAGGAACCAAAAATATACGTTTATGTAGATATCTCTCTTGAACCAAAAATATACGTTTATGTAGATATCTCCCACATTATCTCAGATATGCAGACCAGGAATCTCAGATTTAGGAATGTGATTTTATTTTGGTATTCGTTCCAATATTAATTCCATATATAACTGTATTTACCCCACGGTCAATATACAATTTCGATAATTTCTTATTTTTGCTTTATGTTTTTGTTTTCTGTATATATTATTTCACATTTCTGCTTTCGGTTTTTGTATTTATAATTTTACATTTCTTCCTGAGGTTTCTGTATATAAATTTTTTCATTTTGTTTTGGGCTTTCTATATATAATTTAGCATTTCTACTTTAGGTTTCTCTATATTTTAGATTTTTCTTTCGCTTTCATTTGCTTTTTAGATTGTTATGGCCAAAGTGATTAATATGAAGGTGCGCCTTTTTAACTTGGAATACAAAGATTCTGACAACACCATTCTGTTGGCCTTTGTTCCCATGGCGGAGCCGAAGCAACTACAGCTACACTTTGATGCATGCAGCCGTTGTTACTGTATACTTACTGTGTATATGTTACTCAAGGAACCGTTAATGTAGATGTCTCCCATATTATCTCAGATATGCACACTAGGAATATCAGATTTAGAAATGTGGTCTTATTTTGGTATTCGTTCCAATATTAATTTCATATATAACTATATTTACCCCAGGGTCAATATACAATTTCGCATTCAATGGATCTATATAATTTCTTATTTTTGCTTTATGTTTTTTTTCTATATATATAATTTCACATTTCTGCTTTAAGTTTCTGTATTCATAATTTTGCATTTCTGTTTGAGGTTTATATATATATATTCACATTTTACTCTATATAATTTAGCATTTCTTCTTTAGGTTTCTATATATTTTGTATTTTTCTTCCGCTTTCATTTGCCTTTCAGATTTTTATGGCCAAATTGATTAATATGAAGGTATACGCTCGCTTTCTCCGGTACACATATGTATGTTTTTTACAATTATGTGTTCGCGATTGGGGAGGATAAATATGAACTGTGGAGGATAAGTATGAATGAATGCACTAGCAACTCTAATCCCATGCTACTTGTGTCATTTTGAAATAAAAAACCTATCATACCTTAAGTTAAGGAGAAAAAAATTATCTATATATAATATTTGGAAAAGACATATTTAAATTATTGTATTTTGTCTCACAATCACTTAAACTTATCATGGTTAATATGTTTATATTATGAGTTTAAAAAATATTTAATAATAATAATACGGTGAATAAAAAAACCATTGAAATATTTTTAAATATATTGATTAGAAATATAAGTAGATTGATGGCAGTTATGTATTAAATATTGACAGAAATAAAAATCTCTATCATACCTTAAATTATATAGATATTTATGAAAAAAATATTTAAATTATTTTATTTTTTCTCTATATAAATTTGATATAGAATTATGTTATTTATAACTCATGGTAAATTTATTTATTTATTTTTAATATGTTAAAGTCAGTTGAATTACACATCATGTAATATCACTAATATTATTTTTACATGTCATTTGTCAATTCTATAACAATATAAAAAATCACAATCACTTAAACTTATTATTATTCATATGTTTATATTAAGGGTTTAAAAAGTATTTAATAATAATCATATTGGGAAACAAAACAAACACATTGCAAATGTTTTTAAAAATATTGACTACCAATATAAGTAGAATGATTCATCTCATTCTTGCTATGGACTATACATATCTTGATTATGACTTCAAGTACATATTTTGATTATGAAGTCAATCTAGGTTAATATGCTTATATTAGGTGTTTAAAAAATATTTAATATTCCAATTTTGGCTAATACAACAATAGTTTAAAGAATGTTTTTTCAAGTCATAAAACCACAAAGGATCATAAAACGCTCTTCGTACAATTAACTCCTTTGTCTTAGCCAAGATGGATAACTTTTCCAAAGTTAACTCCCTTGTCTTAGCCAAGATGGATCTCCATTAGGCATGGTGTAGGGTCATAACTTTTCCAAAGAATCTTGATTGAACAATGTGAAGCAAGAATTGAAAATTATTTGCTTAAAGAATTGGGAAAAATCTTTGAATAAACTTTATATGTCGCAAACCAATCCAAATTCCCAAGAGATTTTAAGAAGCACAAGAAAAGGAAAATTCAATCACCTGAAGAGAAAGTGGTAAAACACTGTAAGATTTTGATAAGTGAGATAGTTCAATATTGAAAAGAGCATATTTTTTATCAAATATTTCCTATTTGAACTTGAAATAGCGTCTTTGATAATTGAGAGGCAATCTATGCTGGAAATGCTATAGAATCTGTAAATTTGCAATTATGTAAGTGATTTCTCTTTATTTACTAGATTTGAATATATTCAGTGATCTTCTGTCGTGATTTTTCTTCCTATTTGAACTTGAAATAGCATCTTTGAAGATTGAGAGGCAATCTATGCTGGAAATGTTATAGAATCTGTAAATTTGGCATTATGTAAGTGATTTCTCTTTATTTACTAGATTTGAATATATTCAGTGATCTTCTGTTTGCAAGGGCAATTTCTAGTTATAAACACATTCAACAAAATGGATCCACATATGTTTAATGGCAGAAGTGTCCTCAGACACATAATTTTATTAATAAAAAAAAACAATTACATAATATGATTTTGCAAGAGTTTACACCCGAACCACACAAACACTCTTGCAATGAACTATTTATAAGCTCCATGTCCTAACTACCTCTAATTATGGATCACTTATTAAATAACGAGTGTCATTTTACAATAAATGCTATAAAAACCAACTAGCTAACAAATCTCCTAAAATAGAGCCTAAGATAGGACACATTTGGAGAGTCATATCTAGTTACAATAATATGCTAATTCTAAAATTCTCCATTAAATAATTAAACATTCTAGAATAATAACTATTAATTTAATATTTTAAATTAATAATTATTTTATTCTAATTTTATAACCTATGATAAAATTGTATTTTTGGATCATCTAACATTCCCCCCTATGATCCAAAGATACATTACAACAAATACCAAGTTCATCCCTGAACTTAGTAAATTTTATTCTGCCAAGCGGTTTCGTGAAAATGTCGGAGATCTGATCTTCGGAAGGACAATAAACTGGCTTGAGGACATCTTTGGCAATGAGAGATCTGATATGATGATACTTGGTGTCCACATGCTTTGTTTTTGAATGAAAAACTGGGTTCTTGGCAAGTTTGATGACTGACTGGCTGTCAATGAACAATGATGTAGCTTCTGCCTGAGAAATGACCAAGTCCTGCAAAATTCGGCGCAACCAAACAATTTCACATGCTGCTTCCCATGCTGAAATGTACTCTGCTTCTGCTGAAGAAGTGGCCACTGTAGCTTGCTTCTTACAACTCCAAGATATTGCCGCTGACCCCATGTTCATTAAATAACCTGAAGTTGATGCTCGATCATCAATACTCCCAGCAAAGTCGGCATCGGAATATCCACCAAGTACAAAATTTTTAGTCTTTGTATAAAGAAGACCAAAATCTTTTGTTCCTTGGATATATCTAAGAACTCTTTTGGCTGCATTCCAGTGTCTGTCTAGTGGTTCCTGCATAAAACGTGAAAGAATACTGACTGCATAAGATAGATCAGGACGAGTATTTGTTAAGTAAATCAAGCTGCCAATCAACTGTCTGTAAGTCGTACTGTCCACCTTTTCCCCCCCTTCAAATTTTGAAAGTTTCAAGTTTTGCTCCATGGGGGTGAGAACGGGCTTGCAATCCTGCATGCCAAATCGCTGAAGAACCTCTGCTGCATATTTACTTTGAGAAATGAAAATATGATGTGGACGTTGGAAGACTTCAACTCCAAGATAGTAGTGAAGTAATCCCAAATCTGTCATCTTAAAACCTGCTTGTAACTCCTTTTTGACCTGTGCAATATGATCATCATGGTTGCCTGTAATAATCAAATCATCTACATACATAACAAGAATGACCAGATGTTTTCCCTGTTGTCGCACATACAAAGTATCATCAGATTCACTTCGTTGAAAACCAACTTTCTTAAGGTAGTCATCCATCTTTGCATACCAAGCTCGGGGAGCTTGTTTTAATCCATATAAAGCCTTAATCAATTTGCAGACTTTATGTTCTTGTCCTTCAATTTCAAAACCTGGCGGTTGGGTCATATATACTTCCTCCTGTAAATCTCCGTTTAGAAAAGCACTTTTCACATCCATTTGATGAACTTTCCATCCTTTCTGAGCGGCCAATGCAAGTGTTAATCGGATGGTGTTCCACTTAGCTGTAGGAGCAAAAGTTTCCTCATAATCAATGCCTTCCTGCTGCACAAAACCTTTTGCGACAAGTCGTGCTTTATACTTGTCAAGTTCACCCTTTTGATTATACTTAATTCTGTAAACCCATTTGCACCCTATGGGTTTAACATTTGCTGGGCAATCAACAAGTTTCCAAGTGTTGTTATCAATTACTGCTTTATATTCTTCAACCATAGCCTGCTGCCATTCTTTATGTTTTACTGCTTCTTTGTATGTGGAAGGTTCAGTAAAATCATTTGCTATTAAGGCAAAATTGCCTTCACTTCTATGTGCCCTTCTGGTGCCTGTTTTATTCTGTTCATCAGGCCTTACATCTTTCAAAAGTTGAACTGCCCATTTTGGAAGTTGGTGCTCACTTGTTTGTGCTTCTGTAAAGTATCCTTCATTGTAAAGAGGATTAATATACACTGATGTTCGTCGTTCAGGTGAAGAATGTGGAGAATCACTGTCAGAAGAACTGCTGCTGCTTGGAGATGCAGATGAACTGCTAGAAGACCCAGATGATGTTGTTGATGTAGATGGACTGGATGACTCATCTTCAGAGGAAGGAAAATCAAGTTCATACCAATTTGGTGAAGTTGGTGCACTTTGCATTTTTCCATTTCTTTTACTTCCCTTAGTTTCTAACTTGTGAAGAAGATTTTCAATTTCTTCAGCACTCTTACTCTCAGTTTCATCAAAAATAACATCCCTGCTCACAATGAATTTACCATTGGTCAAAAGACGATATCCTTTCTTCTCATCATAATAGCCAATCATTGTGCATTTTAAACTTCGTGAGTCAAGCTTAGTTCGTTTTTCTTTCGGAACTAAGGCATAACACACTGACCCAAAAACTCTAAGATGTTTAACTCGAGGTTTGAAACCAAACCAAGCTTCATAAGGTGTGATTCCGTCTAAAGAAGCAGTTGGAGATCTGTTTCTTAAGTAGACAGCTGTATGTATTGCTTCCGCCCAATATGTTGGACTTAACCTCTTGAAGGTTAACATGGATTGTGCCATTCCTAACAAAGTGCGATTCATTCTTTCGACTACTCCATTTTGCTGTGGAGTGTAAACATTAGTAAAATGTCGTCTTATGCCATTTTCACTGCAATAATTTTTGAATTCATTTGAAGTGAATTCTCCCCCATTATCTGTCCTAAGAGTACCTATCTTTTCTTTGACTTCATTTTCAACAAGTTGGCGAAAAATTTTAAACTTATCAAATGCTTCTGACTTGTTCTTCAAAAAGTAAACCCAAGTCATTCTACTGAAATAATCAATGAATAGTAAGAAATATTTGCATCCACCAAAAGAAGTTTGTAGTGGTCCACAAACATCACTGTGAACTAGTTGTAGCCGCCTGTTTGCACGCCATGAACTTGTTGGAAAACTTTCTCGATTTTGTTTGCCATAAATGCAAGCTTCACATTTTGCATTTTCCCTTTTGAATGTGGGAAGTCCTTTAACCATTCATTGTTTCTGTAATTGAGAAAGACCCTCAAAATTCAAGTGTCCATATCTTACATGCCATAGTCTTATAGGTGAAATACCTGTAGTCACTGCCCCTGCAAAATCAAAATGCCTTGGAATAACTGTCCCTTTCATCCGTAACAGTTTTCCATCTTCATAACCTGTCATAATTGTTTTCAAGTTCTGTTTCACTGAATTAATCTTCACTAAACCATCTTCCATAATCACCTGATGTCCTGCTTGTCGAATCGTGACTAAAGAGAAAATTTTTCTTGAAACTAGGTACATACCATACATTGGAAATCATTTTTTCTCCAATGTCAGGGAGAAAAACTTTTACTACTCCTTTTCCATAAGGAGTATGTTTTGTATCATCAGCAAGAAAAATGGAATTAAGTTGGCATTCTTGAAAATTCCAGAAAAAATCACGTCGACAAGTCATATGCTGAGTTGCCCTGGAATCCAAGATCCAGGCATCTTCATAGTCACTTCTTAAATGGGATGAAAGTTGTGATGCTTGTGAGGACGTAAAAACATATTCTGAATTATCTTCATCTTGATCATTGGCAAATTGCGCTGAATGCTGCTGAAACTTGGGTATTTTATTGAGTGACGTTCGACAATCTTCAGCATAATGGCCAACTTTATTACATCTTCGACAAACAACTTGACTTAAGTCTCGTCCTCTCCCTGAAGATTGTCCTCTGCCTCGGCTTTGACTTCTATTTTGAGACTGTCCTCGACCTTGATTATTGTAGCCTTGTCCTTGAAAATTTCCTCTTCCTTGGTTATTTCCTCTACCTTGAAAATTATTTCTTCCTCCTCTGTTAAAATTGTTTCCTCTGTTTTGGCTTCGACCTCGATTATATGCCGCTTGATTCTGATTCCCTCTTCCTCTGCCTCGAGAACTGTCTGCTGGTGATTTACTACTACTTTCTTCTGTAAGAAAAACATCTTCACCAACTTTCTTCTTCTTCCCAAAAGTCTTTTCATGTTGACTCAACATTTCACAAAGTTCATCGAACTTTAGGTTCTCTAATTTCCCAGTTACTTGTAGAGTTTCTAAAAAGTGTGTGTAAGAAGAAGGAAGCCCGGCAATTACAATTGTTACCATAAAGCTATCATCGATAGCGGGAAAACCAACATTAATAATTTCTTGTCTAACATTCTTGAGTCTTGAAATATATTCAAGAAAATCTCCACCTTCAGTTAATTTTTGTTGCAACAACTTTAATTGTAGATCGACCTTTTTGGATTCTGGCTGAGTATCAAAGAGGTCTTTAAAAGTTTTCAAGGCAGTCCATGCATCTGTGGCATTCTCTATATGAACATACATTTCATCATTTACAGAGGATTTAATAAGAGCTAAGGCTTTAGCATTCTTGACTTCCCATTTTGCCAGTGCAGTTGCATCTGTGGGTTTATTCGGTTTAACATCTCCATCACATATGCCCTGCCATAATTCATTGTAAATAAGCGTGCTTTCAATAAGACGATGCCACGTTTTATAAGATTTGGTTCCTTCAAGTTTGTCGGAATCAGAAAATAAGTTAATCAACTTAGACATTTTAGCGATGAAGAGATGCACCAAGAAGCAGAACAGAAAGTATAAGATAGTCAGCACAACACACCACGCAAAAAACACGATCTATCGGGGCTTGGCCTTGACCCTCGAATAGTCATCAAAACAGGAGAATATTGACTGAGCTTTGCACTTGGCTCTAGTCAATTTCTCAAATTTTTATCGTGCAACTTTCAAAATTTAACTTTATAAAATGGTGCTTTTGCACAATAAGGTAAAAAAAAAAAAAAGAAATTACCCCCCCCTCAAAGTAAAAAAATACTTTGAGTTACAATGTGATGATCCCACAAAGCTTCTTAAAAACAAATTACCCAACACACCTTATCTCCCCAATTTACAAATAAACCTCCTTATTACTCCAAAAAACATAAATTCTCAAATTTAAAAAATTACTAAATCTCCCCAAAAATATAATATTCCTTATCTTTCCCAAAATTACTAAGTAAAACTCCTTATTCCTTATCTCTCCCAGAGCATTTGTTCCTCTTCATTTACAGTGTGGATTCCGATTTTGTTTTGGCGCCAATCCCATACAGTTCTGTGAATCTCAAGATGATGAATTTTCAAAACTTGATGCAATGGAGATAACTGAAGCAGAGGGTTTTGCGCAAGTAGGCCTATGCCTCTATTTTTTAGATACACCGTTTAGCTGAAATTACCATCGCCTCCTTTAGTTGATCTCCATCGATGGATACGGTTCCAGACGAGATATGGGATCGCATATTCGAAATAGGTATTGAGCAGAACATTATGAACTGTAAGACCGTCGGTTTCTCATGTACTATGACATTGGAGAGATTCAAAATATGCATCCTCCATGCACACTATTACACAGTACAAAATAAATAAAAAATGGGCGACAGATTTCGGGCTAAAATCTTGCCATTCAACAAACAAGGACGCAACCATGCAAAAAATGTATCTCTATCATCTCTATCATGACAAGACTATATACCCTAACTGTATCGAAATAGCTGAATATAATATACCCGTGAGCACCTACTCAACTTCATAATAACCGCAATACTGCTTGGGAACTCTAAAAACTACTAAGCCACTGAAAATTAGAAACACTTTCTGTGAACAATTGACGGACCAGATTCATCATACTCAGCCTTGGCAATCCTCATCTGTTGGAATGTACTCAGAGATGCCAAGATTGATCCTCCAATCTAGACACGGTACTTCCTTCTTCGCGGCGCCTTTGCAGATTAAGCGGCCAAAACGGTGTGTGGAAATTGCTGTTCCATATGTAGGAGGCCCATACGCAGAGCAGAATTGAATTGACATGCATCTAATTTTAACAAATAGACACATAGCATTACTCATGCAATAAAACAACTATGAATTGACATGTTACATGTTCATGATAGGATGAAATATGTTAATACGAAAAGAGAGAGATGACACTCCATGGTTCATTCACTGTTTATTGTTTGTTACTCAAAAATAGCATTGGGAAACTAATTTGCAGCTAATTTATTAACAAGCTATGAGTGTCATTACCATTTACTATGACTAGTTGATTAATTTTCTCATGGTTTAAAGAATAGATGCAAGGGTAAGAAATGAACAACGTTATGGTAAGTGCTAGAGTAAAAGATGACAAAGAAAATGGAAATAGGGAAAATGCGGGATTGAAAAACTGAATTCAAAAAAACGTTGTAAACTAAATATGATGCAAATATTATATTGATAAGAACCAACAATGCACATTGGATTTATTTTCCATTAAAAATTCATACATATATATATATAAAATGTCGTGACCTTTAGTCGCAAATTCCAAGGTCTAATGTCTCTTATTTTCTTATTTCATTTCTTATCTTCTAATCACTCACCTTCTCCTTGCTGGATTGTATTTCTGGGGTTGGGTATGAGATATGCTTCTAGAGGTATTGGTAGAGCAGGTGAAGCCCCACTTCTCAGGTCTCCTGGGGCAGCAACGGTGAGATTTACACTGTAGTCTTGATAGATAGAATATTACAGGCCATTTTAAGGAGTTGTTCTAACAAAGTCTCCTACTGTGAAAGAGAGGAAAAGGGGGCCTTGAACAGGAAAAGGGGGCCTTAAGTGGGAGATGTGAAAAAGACACTGGTGGTATCACAAAGGACTTATTTCTTGAATGGAGACTTTGAAGAAGATGTATTCATTATTCAACTAAAATATTTTGTTGTAAAGGAAAAATAATAGAAAAGATGTAATTATTATACAATCTAAAATAAGAATTTCCAGCTTGATATGAAAAGTTAGGAAACTATAATATGAAATTAAATTTATCACTTTAATCATGATGTTGGAACTCTTTTTGTCAATAAAGTTTGAAAAACTATTGTATATCTTGTGGTTTATGTAGATATTCTATTAATAATAAGGAATAATGAAAACTACGTTACGTCCATAAAGAAAATGTTGAAGAGGGGTTTTGATATGACATATTTGGGAGACCTTCACTACTACATGGGGATTGAAGTGACCCACCATCCTAGTATATATTCATCTCTCAAAATAAGTACATTAGATAAATTTTTAATATGTTTGACATGATTACATGCAATCCTTTATCTACACTAAGGAAACAAAAACTAATGATTACAATAAATGAAGGGAATGAATTTAAGGATACAAAAAAGTATAAATGTCTTACGAGAAGTCTTGTGTACCTAATCACTACCAAGCTAGATATTTCATTTTTCCATTGGAATTATACCCAGATTTATGCAACAACCTTATGAAGGACATTTTTCTATTACAAAATCATTTCTAATCTACATGAAAGGAAACCAAGTCTTTGCACTGAAATATTCACATGTGGAGGACTTGAGTTCAAATGAATATTCTTATTTAGACTTTAATGAAGACAAATAAAAAGGAGTATCTCCTTTATTCTATTTTATGAGTCTTGGATCGATAGTTGTCTCATGGAGGTTAAACAAACAATGAGTTTTAGAAGGTTACATGAAAAATGAAAAACATGTGGCGATAATACAAGAAACAAATGAGATTATTAGGAAAGTCTTTAATACTTGTAGGAAAAAAAATGAATTATGCTCATATTATTGTCAAAAATACCTATGCAATCAAGTTTGCAAATAAATTCATATTCCATGATCGAACCAAGAACATCAACACCAAGGATCATTTTATTCTATAATATGTAGAAATTAATACTATACATCAAATTCATTGTTCCACAAATGAGAAAATTGCAAACATCTTCACTAAACCACTTGAAAGAGAAAATTTTTAATTACAATAATGGTTGGAGTCATTAACATCCGTTCATATTAAGGGGTGAATGTGATATGTAAATATAAGAAATATGAACCACTAGAATATGAAGAGACATTAGACCTTGGAATTTGCGACTAAAGGTCACGACATTTTATATATATATATGTATGAATTTTTAATGGAAAATAAATCCAATGTGCATTGTTGGTTCTTATCAATATAATAT